>Ga0163217_1008288_pt1 | contig 14684 bp, 15 predicted proteins | sample SynspAceP_FD_185933 | JGI IMG/M metagenome (GOLD analysis project Ga0163217, IMG submission 185933) | Saline lake microbial communities from Ace Lake in Antarctica - Synechococcus sp. Ace-P (PacBio error correction) | ecosystem: Environmental > Aquatic > Non-marine Saline and Alkaline > Saline ... | reverse complement strand
TGTGATCGGTTGGCCGCAGATTTGGCCGAACCGGCAGAGCCTTGACGGTTTTGCGCGCCTATTCTCGACCAGCAGCTTGAACCATGCTTTGAAGGGGCGCGGTGAGCCCGACTGAAGCGAAACAAGCGGCAGCGCCGCTTGCAGGCGCAGCAAAAACGGGTCATGGGAATTTGATCTATCGAAGCGAGGCACGCTGGGACGCCGGTTCGTCTGGCCCGCGTGGTGGCCAACCCCACGACGCCACTGTCATTTAAGGTCGAAACAGGACACGAAATTCCGCGATACACTGCGTTGACCGTGCGCTCGACAACTCCGGTCGATGCGCGTGGTCGATCTCTATCGCCGCGATTTGCGCCGATGGTTCGGCCGCACGGCTGGGGAGGCATGCAACGTCAAAGTCGAGATTTTGGGGCTTTACCACCGCGCATGGAAGGCGGCCAAGCCCGTGAGGCATGGCGGACGATTGGCCGTCCGGTACAAACCAGGCCGTCCCTGGAATGATTTTTGCGCCACATCATCTATAATCCGCAGACGCCCCTGGCGGCGTACGCGGGGACCACACAATCTGGGGGGCTGAATGATGAAGGAAGGCCTGGTGAAAGAGAACATCTGACGGCGAGGCGCTGGGATGGGCCCACCGCCGGATGATCGCACGACACCGAATCCGCAAATCTTGATGTGATCAGCGACCCGGCGCGCCCGTGGATGACAGCCCTGTCGGTGAACCCGCAACTATCTGGAAAAAAACTTGCGCGACTGTGATCGCCATGTTCGAAAAGCTACTCGTAAGGGCCGTTCGAACTGCTGCCATCGGCAATCGCCACCGACGTGACCCGCTATTATGACCGCGCCGTCACGATTCACGGGATGTGGACCAGTTGGCCGGTTGCCATGACAGAGCAGCTGGCCGCCCTTTTTCGACACCGATCCGCGCAACGCGCCCGGTCATGGGCATGCCGCCGCGGCAGCTTGAGGGTCAAGGACGCTCCGCGGGAGTTTTAGGCAATGAAAGAAATTGGTGGTATCCCCGGTGAATGTCTCTCAATCGGCCGCTCGCACTAACCTCGCGGCCGGAAACAGGGCCGCCACGGCTGGCCGCCGCTGCGCAAGGCAATTGAGAACCGACTCGCTTGACGGGTTTCTGGGCCCCGCGCCGTGCCATCAGGGCGATATGTTGGCCCGCGATGACCGGCTTGAAGTGGCTGACAGGGCGCTTTACTCCGGACTCGTTAGACGTAGTCTGTGGTTCTCTTGCGCCTGCGGGATTGTGGCTGCGCGAGCGGTGTATTGTTCATCGGCGGGCGCTTTCGCGCGCTATCACGCAAACGCAGGTCAAGGCGCCGCAATGGTGGGCGGATTGTCTATTACGCCGCGGGTCTTTGTTCGCATGGCCCGAGGGTTGTCACTGGCAGATTGGCTCTGCGCACAGAGCTGCCTCAGGGCGGGCGGCATCGTGTGGGTTGGGATTCCGATCGTGCTGCATGGCCCTCCGGACAGAGTCTAAAGCATTGGAACAGCGCGGTGGTGGAAGGCAGCGCGTGACGCTACCGCCCGTCGTACGGTATTTTTAAGTCTGTGGGACCCGCATCTGGGCACCAGACCAGCCCCATTGCGCATGCAGCCCCGCAAAATTGCATCCCGATCGAAATTTTTGCCAAGCGGTCAGGACACATGGTGATCTTAAATTCGCAACGGCTGGTATTGCAGGATCGTTGCGCGACAAGGGCCGTTGCCGCGGCAGGAGTTAATCACCCTTGCCCGATAGGCCTGTGCTGGCTGCTTAATATTCGCGGGTCCGATATTGCACGCAATCCGGCCTTATCGTCCACGGCTTGTGCCGTTGCTGCCGATTGCCGGTCATGTTGTCTGTTTCGTCGCCCCGCCAAGCTTGGAGGCTGGAAGGCGCATCTGGGCCCGCACGTTGACCATTTTCAATGCACCAGAGGCGTTTTCTGGCTTCTGCTCGCCGACGCTTATCTGGTGCCGTTCTGGCCGAGAAAAGCGACTTGTGCCGGTGGCTTGTTCGCGGATGGCTTTGGGCGGAACAAGATCCCGTATGTGGGGCGACGACCCCCTTGCCGCTTGCCCAAGGGCCCGGCAAGGAACGATGGGCCGTGAGATATCAACGGATCTATCGCCGCGCAAAACCCGCGCGGAGGGCGCTTGGTCCGATGGTGCTGGCCTGGCTTGATGCACAACAGCGGGCAGCGTTTGACGGAAGACACAGGTCGGCTCACAACCTCGAGACCGCACGCCGCCCGCGATCCCGCGCCAAGAGATCAGCTTTGAGACCATCGCGGCACCGCCCAATGGCGCGATTAATGCATTACCGCGTCGACCGCAGAACACCGATAAATGTTCTGCCCAAAGACGGGCATCTGTCTGGTTTGGACTCCGGTGGGCAAATCTGGATGGCTAAACACAACAAGAACATACCCGCTACCATTGCCATCGGCCACGCCGCGGCCGATACGTGTGCTCCAAACGGTTTGATCGCCATGAGCCGCTGCTGCTGGCCTAAAGGTTGGCTGGCCGCGATATTCGAGGCCGTGGGCCGATTGCCCCTTTGGATGGGCCAGGGCAGGCATTTCGATTCATGGGCTTGGGGCCATTGGCGTTCGGGGAGCCATACTGAGCGTCCACGAACGACCGCGCGCTCCGCAACGCTCGGCTAAGGCCTGCAGCGAGGTGCCCTCCGTGCGCGACGGGCCTCTTGTGGATCCTCCGAAGCATTATCGATTCCCGACCCGGCTACTATTACCGCGACCTGGGGTGCCTGCCGGTTCCTCACGACGGTGGTGCTCGGGCTTATGAGAAAACCTTGGCCGTTGGTTACGGCCTGCGGGTTGGACATTGGCCGGGGGGGATGCGCACCGCGCCATTGGCTCGCTTGGGAAACGCTGAAGGCTTTGCCCCCATTGCATACGCGGTTGATCGTGCCCGACATGCTGAGTCATGGATTGCGGGGGGACTGCTTGAACGCCTACAGCCGCGGACGTTGCGTGGAAAAAGATCGACCGCAAGCTATCACCTTGGTTGCGAAAAAGACGTGCTGTTGGATGCTGAACGGGCAACAGCGTCCGGTTTAGCGCCGATATAAGATCAGTTCATTCAGGGGCCGAGGGACGCGTGTCCAAGCAATCGCCAGGGCCCATATCAAGATTTTGAAGGTCACAAACGGGACATGCGCACAGTGCGCGCAGGCGGTTTGCGCGGTAACCTCTGGCGACACGCCAAGTGGTGGCGCTGCGAGAAACTGTGGTCGAGGGTGTGCGGACTGCGCCGTGAGAGCGCTATACCTGCAGCTTTAGGTAATCTTTAGTATCCCTCTGCGCGCCAATCGGATTATGCGGCGGCAGTTATGCGACGGTGTGTGCCTTCGTGAGCAAGACGCTGACAAGCACCATATGGCGACCGAGACTGCCTCCGCACACTCTCGTGTGAATCGAACGGGCGGGATTATTTCTCTGCGGTCGTGACAGCCGCGAGACGTCTTCGACAAAATCCGATCGCTTACCATGGCCTATGGAGGACCCGAAACATGCCCTGGCCGAGATCAAAGGTCATCTGGCTCTCTACCAGCTGCCCGAAAGTCGCGGTAGAGCAAATCTATTAGGGGCCCCCGCGAGGGACCCCAAAAATTTCAAGGTGATGTAAGGGGCTGCTGGCCTCCTCTTATGCGGTTCAGCAGGCCAGCTTGTGTCCGCGGCCGATGATCGGTCGGCGCTTGATGTTTTGCACGATCACACGAGCATTGCCGACAACAAAGCTCGCTGTCGGTTTGCCATTGGCCGGGCGCGGATTTCGAGCATGCCGTCCCCGGGGCGAAGCTGGCGGGCGATCCTTAGGGTTTCTTGCAGTACAGGACCGTCTTCGGCAAGGTTGAAATCGGTCACCGATCACCGGTTTCTTTCCAATCTTTGATCATAAAGGCCGAGCGTTGATTACAGCGCCCCGTCCACCCCCTGTCACCGACGCCGTCGTTGGCGCGATGGGTCGTCGCCGTCGCCTCCCAGCAACCCACATCGGCCATCGTATCGTATCGCCTGACACATTGCCGTCAGGTTGAAGTCAAACGCACGGATCAACGGTCATCACCGGCACCGCCGTCGATTGCTTCAGCACCAAGCCCGAGCATAAGAAAATCATTCCCCCCCCGGCCGTTCACGTGTCATCGCCCGCTACCGCCGAACAATGCGTCATCCTCCCGCGCTCCACCATCGGACAGGTCGTCACCCTTGTTGTCCGCCTTGCTCCGCCCTCGTCCGCCTGGATCTGTTTCACTTGCCAGGGCCGCGAATATAGATTACGTTATCGGCCCCTGTGCATCGCCCGACAGGTACGTCATGCCTCCGCTGCTCATCCCTTCGCCTCAGATTTCGCTCTTCGGGGTGGCCGCAGACAGAATACAGTCATAGCCCACGTTGTCGGTTCAGCGCTGTCGTTGCGCAACCCGCCGCCCAACCTCAACGTGTCGTTGCCACCGTTGCCATTCAGCCAGATCGTTTTGCCACCCTCACCGTCGAGCACATCATCCGCCCGCCAGCCCGTTGAGCGTATAATCGCGGCTGTGCCGACGCCGCCATACAGGGTATCGCTCTCGCCGCGCGCGCTGAAGCCCGTCGTTGGCCCGCGTTTTCCATTTCAGGATGGTCGTCACCATCATTTCCTTCAAGGTAGTCAAAGCCTTCGGCCACCCTAAGGTGTCATTGCCGCGGCACCCCTAGCACAGTATCCGCGCCAAGTGCCCAGCGTCGTCATTTGCCCGCCCCACCGTGACCAGATCGTTGTCTGGTGCCACCGCGCAGCCCACATCGCTCGCCGGGAACCGCCAAAGAGACGTGTCCATCAGCCACGCCGCCAAAAGGCGTATCATTGTCGAACCCGCCGATCAAAGGTTGTCGGACCCAAAACCGCCCAAAGGAATCCGCGCGCCGAAACCCGCCAAGCTGTCGTCGCCTGGTGCTGCCACCTTTCAGGGCTGTTCATTGTCGGCACGCCGTCGAGTGTTATCGCTGCCGTTGTCCGCCGTTCAGCAGATCGTCGCCCACTCCCCACCGCGCAGCATTGTCGCTTGCCCTGCCCGCCAGGACAGATCCACTTCCTACGTCGCCCCCCCAGGAAACCGGTCAGGCTGTCCGCTTTGTGCGCACCCAAATAAGCGGTTAATCTACGTGCCTGGGGGCCGCCACCGATTGACGAGACTACTGGTATTTCGGCCGGCTCCTCTTCGCCTTGTTGCGCCCGGTATGGTGATACGTGCCACGCCATATATTGGCAGGCCATGTCGCTGTTTGCCCGCACCGCCGGCTCGCGCACGCGCGGGAGTGTAAATATCCGCCACCAGCAACGCCAGTTCCTAACACGTTACTGTCGCCGCGCCAAGCGCGCAAATCGTCCTCGCTCCTCCTCTCTCAGCCGCTCGCTCGGATCATCGCGCACGATGTCGAACAGGCTCCGGACTCCACCCGATTCGACTCATTGTGGTTGCGTGCCCTGTGTCGAGTGAGCATAATCGCGCGGGACTGCATCGAGCATTTATGTGCTCCTACTGACACTTTTCTTCGATGTATACCATACCTCCGGACATCTCCCAGTGGTTTCAGTCTCACCGCGTTGCGGGTCGGGCTGCCCATCAGCCCTGCCATTCCAAAAAGCGCCTGAGCGCCGGCAGTAAAGTCAACTCCAAGCATGTTAAATCCAAAAACTTATTTTACTTAAGGTGTAGTTCACGGGGACCGTCCCAGAAAGCCAAATTCTGCCGGCAATTCAGCCGCAATTTCCAATATTTCACGGACAATTCATTATCTCGCACGAACCTTTAACTGTGCTGAAAAGTTAGCAAAACAATTAAGAATGTTCTTCGCGGCGCGTTTCGGCCAGGGCGCGGTGTATAGGCCTTGAGGGCATCGACATGGAAACAAACGCCGCCCAGGCAATTCGGGCGGCGATCGGGTTTCAGCGTGATCCACGAAATAAAGGCAGCGACCGGTCTGCTTCGAAAATCGGCTGCGGCCTCTAGTGGTGCGGTGCAGTCAATATAGTCCCTCGCCGATTTAGTTCCCAACAGTTTCCTCGTTTCCGTTACGCAGATCCGTCGGGGGCGGCGCATGATGCGGCCGACCATGAACATGCCAGCAAAAATTAAGCCTGTGGACCAGCCGCAAGGTGAAACCCACGCCGCTCCATCTGGGGTGAGAAAGAAAGCTTGTGGTGCACCAGACGTGACGCCAACCCGATAGGACATGCTGACAGCGACCATGACCGCAAGACCCGGTCTGCCAGTCAGCCTGTCAGTTCAACCACAATCAACGTCGTAGAAATTGGCGCGCCCAGAACGGCTGCCGCCACCGCCCCCATTCCCGCCAGCGCATAAAGCGACGGGTCGCACCGACATCGTGGGGAATTACGCCCGTGGCGATCAGACAAAACGCCAGCCCGCAAACGCGCCCAGCATCAGCGAGGGCGAGAACACCCGCCCGCCCATGCGCCCCCCAAAGTGTGATTCGAACACTGGCAATGATCTTGAGCACGGCAAAAACGACCGCCTCGTGCAGGATCATATCGCCGCATAGGCGCGGGTTGTCGTCTCGTACCCGGACGCGATGATATGGGAACCACAAGGCGATTACCCAAGGATCGGCACCCGCCACAGGCCCGGCCGCAGATTACGTGGAGGCTTGCTGCGGGGCCTGAATGAAAATGCCGATATCCTCGGACCAAAAGATGCCGCGATCAGGAATACCGGGGGGCCGGGGGGGACCCCCAACCGCCCGCAGGTCAGCCCGACAGGCAAAAAACGCTGGCAGTTCCGCGTTAGAACGAACATGTCGCCCACGGTCGGCAGGACAAATTCGGTTCAGGCCGCCAAAAACTCTAGGCCGTTAATCACCGTCCCCGCGGGCAGAAGGCGATTAGACGTCGGCGGCGAACGGCATTGCACGGCAAAAGTGGCGCAAACCACGATCTCTAGCGCAAAAACGCCCCTGCAATCGGTGCGTTAAAGCTGGCCGATACAGCTGCCGCCAGCCAGCGCACAAGCCCAGAGGGTCGCGCCATCGGGTTGCATTGGGCCGCTTGCGTTGATCGACGAGACTAACCAACGTCGCGATCACGCCAGCAAGGTGAACAACCGGCCCTTCGCGCCCCGACGACCCGCCGTGCTGAGCGTGATCAGCGAGGGCCAAAAGCCGACGCGATCCCTTGCCGCGTTTCCACACGTGCCTTCGTGTAGTGCGGCCCGAGGATCACATCTGCCGACACTTGCCGCGCGCGAAAGGCATCGCGGGACAGGAATTTGCAGGATGGCAGCCCCACAGTAAGCCCGCCGATCGTGTTTTTGGGAATTTAAAACGAACCCAATTACCATTCGAGGCTGCCAAATAGCTGTGCAAACGCTGAACATCTTTCGTGCCATAAAGAAGCCGCCTTGTAACGCGTGATCCTTTGCGAAAAAATAGCGCGGCAAAACCGCGGCAAATTACCGATCACCAGCGCCGTAAACCAAAAGGTAAACCTTGCCCGGCCCCTTTCAGCGACGCCCCCAAAGCCAAAACGCGCATGGCTGGCACCAGCGTGTCATATGCTGGTTCAGAAAGGGGGCGCGGTTTTTCAAAGCAATGGCGGCTTTGCTGTCAGGTTTCCCCATGGTCTAGGACAGAGCCGTCCTGCGTTAAAACCCCTGCAATCAAGACGAGGCTCTTAGGCTGGCGGAATTCTTCGACCCAAAAGCTCGCGTGCAGCAGCGCGGGCGGACGTCGGTGATCGTGTCTCCGCAGGCTACGGCGCGACCTCGTTCCAACCCGTTCGGGGGCCGACAGCGGCGTGACGTCGACAAAGTCATTCCCCTTTTGGGACACGGCCTTGGAAACACACGCCAGTGGTGTGCGCCCCAAAGCGGCCACCTGCGGCGGAGTGTGAAACAAGACCTGACCGCCCTGCGGAACAGCGCCGCCAGACGCCCGGCCCCCACCGCATTCGGGCTGTTGCACCGCCAACACCACGGTCGATTTCGTCAAAGATCATCGTCAGGGCCGGTTGGCCTTGGCCAGACAAACCATTGAGCGCCGAGCAGAAAAGCGGCTTAGTTTCCCCGCCGCGATTGCGGATCTTTGCCCAAAGGTCCCGGCAGGCGCGGCGCGGGGTTGGTGCAAACGGTGAAGGATTACGCGTCACGCCCCTCGGGGCCGGGTGTTCCGGTTGTATCGGGTCGCAAAAAACCGCGCGTTCCATTTATAGCGGGGCAAGCTTTTCCAGCGGCGCGGCCTTGTCCAGCTTTGCCTGCATTCTTTTTTGGCGTGCATCGGTCAGTTGCGTCAGCGCGGCGTCATAGGCGGCTTGGGCATCACGCACGGCTTTCTCGAGACCGGGCCTGTGCTGCCTCCGCCCCGCGTCTAGCGCATCCCAGCTTGCCGCGCAGCGTGTCGGCAAAGCCAGCCAGCTCATCGGCCTGTAACCTCGTGCTTGCGGGCCATTGCCGCGGATGGCGAACAGTTCGTCTTCGGGCTTCCTCGAGCTCGATCGGGTTGAACGGACATTGGTGTCGATCGCGGCGGACCACGCCCTCCGTCGCGGCTCGTCCAGGTTCGACCATCGCACGTGACAGCGGCGGCCATCGGGCCTCTAAGCGCGCCGTCGGCTTTGTGGGCGGACGCCGTCAAGCCAGCGCAGGGGCGTCCGCCCAACTGGTCTCTGCGCGCCCTGTCCCATCATCTCGTAAAGCGTTGACCACATCGCTGCGGATCTTTTCGGCGCTTTGCAATCAAACGGACGGCGCGCATCCAGCTGTTTCTTCCTCGCCCGCTTTGCGGGGTCCGCTTGTCCAGCTCTGCGCGGCATGGCGCAGGTATTTCTTCTTTCGGCTGCAATTGGCTTCGCGGTTCGCAGCGGCCGTTTCGCCGCCTTACGATGCCGCAGCGAGGCGGACCATGCCTGACGCCACCTTGCCCGCGCTGGCAAACCGTGCCCGCGAATTCATCAGAATGGCGCGTGGCCCTTTGGGTCAGAAGCCCGCGGTTCGTTCATAGCTGGCCGTCAGCCTCTACCAACGTCTCGGGACCAAGCGCGCGCTTAGCACCTAACGCAAACGAACAGCGGCCGATCGTTGACCCACGCCGTCTTGGCGTCCGTCAGAGGCGTTGATCCGGCGCAGGATCAGCTCGTCCCCCCGCATTTTTTTTTTTTTTTCCGCCTCTTTTCCAGTCCGCAATGGGCGCGTGCCCCTTGCTGGCAGATTCGAAACCACGCGTGTCACTCGCCCTGAGACGCGCCCTGACGCCACCAGAATCAAGCACGCCACGCCAGCCCCAGCACAACATCCCAGACTATCAAGCAGGATCGATTTGCACCGCGCTGTTTCCGCGGTCAGGGAACGTTCAAACCCGGCTGAACGCAAGCTCCAGGCCGGTCGATGATCAGGCATATTCGAAATATCTAGCGCCGACGTAGCATGGGTCACTATCGTGAGGGCCGTAAAAAAGGGCGTGGTCAGATCCATTCGCCTTAATCGTTTGGCGGTTTAAATCGCGAGCAAGCAGGTTGTCCCAAGGGACTCATTTCAAGCCCTTGACCGGGCCAACAACTTATGAAGCTGGCGGCGTACCACTGGTCGACTGGTAGTTGTGCCCCAAAAATGGCCCCGCAGTCTGTTGCTTTCGTCGCGCAGGCCAAGCGAGAGATAGGCCTCGACACAAGCGATGCAGCGCTTCGCGCTGTGTGGGTGGTGGGTCTGGAGAATCCTCGACGGACAACGCGGACCGCGCGTTGATCGACGCGGTGTAATGCTCGCGGCGCAGAACTAGCCGCCGACTTCCATTTCCTTGCCCGCCAGATGGTCGAAGGCCAAGATCGAATTAAGCACCGCAGACCGCGCATATTCGCTGTTCAGGGTAATCCATTCTATCACGCGGCCCGCAACGCTTGCAGCCGGCCTGGAAAGTCAGGCCCTCGATCGCGGCCCGACTTCGTCGATCTGGTCTAAATAGCTTGAGCGCCAGCAGGATAGCTGGCATAAGACGCGTCAATCGTTCATCGGAGGAAGAAATCGATATTGCGCCGGCAGAACAGGCTGCGGGGAATAGATACATAGATAACATAGATGGAAGGCAAAAAAGCCTTGCCATGACAGCCGCGCGTTTGGCCCATTCGGTATAGGGATACAGGCGCTCGATTCCGAGAAATACTTCAGGCGTTGCTTCGGCGGGGGCGTTGCGGTTGAGTTCCGATTCGCCGCGGTTTCAAAAAAATCTGTTCGGCGAATAGGTTTCAGCGGGATTTTCCTGTAGGGTTGAAAGAAGCTGTGGGTCGTTCCGACCCCGTACCTGAGCCAACCACCGCACGCGCCAAGAACCGCCCGCCAAAAAGCACCGCAACCGACACCCGCTTGCGCGAATCTACCCGGCATGCGTTTTCACCCTCGCTTTAAACTCTGCGTCACGTTTCACGATTACGCCTTTGCCCGATTTGACTAGCACAAGGTTTCGCGCAAACAAAAACGGAACCATTCGAGTCCCCCGCAAGGGCAGCTGTCGACCGGCCAAATCGTAAACAAGGATACCAAGCACCACCGGAGTTTTCAACCGTTCGTTAATTGCCCTGCCCTGCATCTCACCGCGATCACGATTTCAGGCAACGGCGGGAATTTCATCCCACTCAAAGGCCAAAGCCCGGCAGACGCGACGCCATCTGTGCTCGCAATTCGACCTACGCCCCGGCCGCGGGGGGTCGCGAAAAACAGCGCGCGCATGCAGGCGTGTTGGTCAGGCTATGCCGCTGGCGAAACACCGGTATAGTGTTCCAATAGCGGCGCACCTGCCAGCGCCAGATCGCCAAGGGGCATCCAGGCATTCTTGTGGCGTACAGGTTCGTCCGAATGCGCAGACCGCCCGGGGCTGAGGACTTTGGGTCGCCGTCAAAATACGACGCGTTCTCGCCGGCCGTGCCGCCCAAAGGGCCAGACCGTGGCTTGCATTCGCGCATCCACATCCGGCCTGACGGCAGAAGGTTACGGCTGTCGCAAAGTTTTTCACGCGCGAAGCTGCCGTTGTTCATCACAGCGACTTTTCCTGATGTCCGATGGCGGCGTCTGCAAATCGATGACCAAATGTCGATCTTCAGTGTTTGTCCGGCAGCGAAGATGGTGGCCGATGCTTCGCCGTCGTGGTCACAGTGACGGTCTTGAGCACCTCAAATTGCCCGTACAGGGGCCGCCAGCATGCGCACACCGCGCTGCATGATACACGGCACGAACGGCGCCGGCAGACCCGTCAAGGATCGCACTTCGGGGCCGTCGATCTCGATTAATGCGTCTGCTGGATACCGCCAACCGGCCAAGCGCCGCCATCAGGTGCTCACAGTAGAGACCTGGGAGGCCCGTCGCCATTCTCAAGCCCTGTGCAAAGCGGCGAACGGTTCAACCGCATCCCAACGCGCAGGGAATCAAACGATTCACCCACATCAACGCGCTGCGTGAGAAACCAGATACCGTTTGATGCGCAAACAGCAGGAACGGATGGTCACAGTTGCGGGGACGACCGAATGAAGGGCCGGTGCCGCTAATCTCGATCGCTGTCTTGATGGTCTGTCTGCACGGTTAAATACTCATCTGTCCAAAGATCATCTGTCTAAGTTGAACTTCTGTCCTTATCTGGAAGTTCCGAATTGGCTCAATTCAATGATTACTACCGTCTGAAAACATGACTGTCACGATTTAAGGGGTAATATCCGCTCATTCACGGTAAGCGACTTGATTTTAATAGAAACTTAAGAAATCAGGCAAGTCGCATCGTCTGGCAAGCGTGAAGACTGAGCTGCGGGTTTTTAAACCAAATATTACAACACTGCTGCACCGCGCATCCTGAAGTTTGTACCGCTAACGAAAAAAGGACCACGAGCGGTGGCCTTTTTAGACGCATACGAGGAACGTCTTGCCGTTCTTAGTTCGCCTGACACGCAGAACGCGGGGATCTCGATTTCCGTCTTGATCTCGTCTTGCAGATCGCGCGGCGTTGGCGGCAGGAGCAGGAGGACCGCGCGGGTCTGAACGGCGGCTGCTGGCGTGCGGGGCGCTGGCTGCTGGGTTTCCGCCTCACCGTGGCCGGTCATTGCGGTAAATATAGAATCAACCGAATTTTGATCCCGAAACGCTTTTCCGCCCCTGATCGCCGCGGCAGGTTGCTGACGCTGTGCTGGGGCTTGCCTAGGCTGGCGTTTGGGTTGTTGCTGGCTGGGTTTGCGACGCTTTCTGAGCGGCCGCGCCGGCAGGCGGGCCAAAGCTTCGCCGGCGATGCGGGTGCCCGGTGCAGACGCGCGTTGGCGCGACCAAGCTTCTGCTGTTGCGGCGTCGACATTCCCTTCTTTCGTTGGGCGCGGCTGAAAAGGACGTAACCTCCGGGGACGGTAAGCAGGTGGGGAAGATATCGGCGTGGACGCTGTGGTCTTCGTAGGCGGTTGTTCAGAGAAAAACCACCGTGTGGGAGACTGGTCTTTCTGGAACAACTGCTTGCTGCGGCTCTTCTTCGTATTTCCGCTTGGGCAAAGCAAGGTGGTGCAGGCGTCTCGGTGGCTGGGGCTGTTTCAACCTCAAGCGTATTCTGGGCTGGCAACGGGCGCGACATTTCGAACGGCGTGGGCACAGGCATTTCTGTCTTCACGTTTCACCGCATTTCGATAACCTGTCGCGACAACGCTCACGCGCTAACGCCACCCAGTTCAGTTCGAGCGTGGGGACCAACGATAATATTCGCGTCTGGGTTCGACTTCTTCGCGGGATGCGGTTCCGGCGCCTCGTCCATTCCAGTTCGAACAAGGTCAGGGTCGTGGCCGCTCGGTGATTGTTTGATCAGAACGCCCTTGGCACGCCGCAGTTGCTGAATTTCGTCAGCTAGCGGAGTTTTCGCGGATGGCTTCTCGGCAGCCTGGATGGCGTCGATCTTCGCCCTCGGCCTCGCCGGTTACCCATCATCGCCTTGCCCATTTTCGTTCATCCAGCGCGAAACGTCAGCCAAAGTCCGAGGTTGATCAGCCGGGACGGACCATCAGGTTCTGTAACGGCCTTTGACGCCTTTGATACAGCAACGTCGATCTGCAGCGAGAATGCTTCGGTAAGGTGGTTTTTTCATTTCGCCAGACGAAACAGCGTTCTGGTTGGGAATGATGATCAGTGTGTCCGACAACTTTTTGCAGCGCCTCGGTGCGTCCCTCGGCTTGGACGCATCCGCTTTGATTGCCCCTCGAACTGAAACGGTTTGGCCACGACGGGCCTACGGTCCCAGGACACCCAAGCTCGCGTGCGGGTTGGGCCGATAATTGGGCGCCAGCACTGTCCCCGGTGGCCCCCGCCCATACCTGCCGTGATAAAGGCACATGTGTGCGCGGCCCAGGTGATCTACAATCTGTTCAATGCTTTCTTTCCGCAGCCAGCAGCACCGACCGACGCCCGTGCGCCAGCACCCAACTTCGTAACTTTTGATGCCCAGGCTGACGCGGTTCTCCCCTTGGCTTTGCTGCAACGCTTGCGCGTTCCGTGTTGGCAACCACGAAAATCAACACCATTCGAGTTTTCTTTTTTCGATCATGTTGTTCCACGGCGTTGCCGCCTGCCCCGGCCAAACACAATACCACTGTGATGCGGGGTTTCAGGGTCGCCCTGTCCGGGCATTGAAAGATTGAGGGTTCATTTGAGCCGTCCGCCTGTATTGTTTAGCTCGCTTACGGAGATTTTTTGTGCAATTCCCCTTGTTTGTTATTAGGATAAAACGCCCTTGCGTCAACCTTTAGAAAAAAACACGGATTTTGAACACATTATATGGGCGTTTTTTGCCCGTTTTTCTCATGATTTCGACGCGCGCACCGCATTCTGGGGGTTACCAGTTGTCGGCGGAAACCACTGACAGCGCGCTTCAACGATTCGGGCCGGGATATCGGTCGGCAGGAATGTCGAAATCCCACCACTCGTCCCTGCGGTTCCGTGCGCGGCGAAAAACGCGAGCCCCACGGGCAGAGGGCAAAAACCGGGTCCGGTTGCAGCCTGTGGCAGGCCGTGGACGCGCAAACGGGCGGCCCAAACGGGAAACCTGTTGGCCCAAAGATCTTGCTGGGCCAGCCATCAAGGCCCGGAATTGGACTTTACCCCCCACCCGGTCAGCACGGATTCTGCTGGCTTGGTAGGTGATCAAATCCCGCGGCAATCCAGACGGGGCGCGGACCTCTTCGAGGGGAATTTCTTTCGGACCCACGCCGGGGCGCATTATTTGCGATTTCAGCTCTTGCCGCGGCTGACGGGGTTACGGCCGGTTCGGTGTTTCATAGTCAACGGTTAATCCCCCCCACCGATATCGATCATCTCGCGGTTCATCCATTTTGGGCCTGGTCGGCATTTGCAAACCCCCCCAACCCATTGAGAAAAACGTTTCTTTTGATCCCCGCTCGGGGCGTTGGGTGCCGTCGGGAGGCAACCTTTTTTTTTGCAAAAAATCCCCATTAGAAAGATTAAAAATCCAGAGGGTTGATTTGTGGTCACGGGCCGCCCCCCCATACCCGGGACCCGGCATATCGGCATTTTAAAAAAAAATTTTTCAATTTGTTGTTTGCGGATAAAAAGACGACCAAAAGAGGGTCGAATCCCGCCGCCCAAAATCGATGCAGGGCCGCCCCCCAGCTCTTGTTCGTCTTCGACATCTCTCTTC
>Ga0163217_1112059_pt1 | contig 14686 bp, 19 predicted proteins | sample SynspAceP_FD_185933 | JGI IMG/M metagenome (GOLD analysis project Ga0163217, IMG submission 185933) | Saline lake microbial communities from Ace Lake in Antarctica - Synechococcus sp. Ace-P (PacBio error correction) | ecosystem: Environmental > Aquatic > Non-marine Saline and Alkaline > Saline ... | reverse complement strand
ACACACCCGACAGGCTTCAACTGAAAGCTCCTGTGCTATTACCAACAATAATCCGCAGCGCGATGGGGGCCACCTTGCTGGTTTTCCGGTAGTGCGCTGGACGCGCACGCTGGAACAGCTACATCGAGCAGAAGGCCTGCTGAAGAAATTCAAGGCTCAGCACCTGGTGGACGGACGCTCGCGGAAGGTCTGACGCGCGATTATTCGGTCAAGGTTCCAGATCCCAAGTTCTCCTCGCAGACCAAAGACAAGCTGTGGTCCCGAAGTTGAAAACGGCCGTGGACAGGAGATGAACAAGTTCTTCTCCCGACTATCTGCTGGAAAAGCCCGGCGAAGCCAAAGCCGATGGTCGGCAAGATGATTGACGCGGCACGTGCTCGCCGAAGCTGCGCGCAAGGCCCGTGGAGTGACCCGCCGTAAAGGCGCGCGCTGGATATTGCCGGCTTGCCGGGAAAACTGGTCGACTTGCCAGGGAGAAAGATCCAGCGCGTCCGAAACTTTATCATAGTGGAGGGTGGGACTCTGCGGGTGCTCGGCGGAAGGCAAGGCCGTAACCGCAAGACCCAGGCAATTGGCCGCTGAAGGGCAAGATCCTTCAACGTCGAGAAAAGCGCGCTTCGACAAATTGCTCTCCTCCGGCTTAGCGTGGGCACCTGATCACCCGCGCTGGCGTTTGTGGCATCGGCCGCGACGAATTCACGTCGACAAGTTGCGTTTCACAACATCCATTAATCAATGACCACGCCGACGTCGACGGCTCGCACATTCGTACGCTGTTGTTGACCATTCGTCTTCCGTCAGATGCGCTGTTGAGGTCGAACGTGGCTATATCTATATTGCCCAACCGCCTTTGTACAAGATCAAAAAGCGGCAAGCAGCGAGCAGTATCTGAAGACGACGATGCGCTGGAAGAATACCTCACGCCAATCGGCGCCTGGAAGATTCATACCTGTTGTGAATGAAGACGCTCCGGTTCACCGGCCGAAGGTCCGAACGTTATCGTGGCAAGAGTTTCCGCTCGTCATGAAGACGCTGAAACGCTTGCGCGCCTGTACCCGCTGGAATTGATGGAGCATTTCATCTACCCTGCCGCGTGGGACACTGGATTAAACCTGGCTGACAAGCCTCATGGAAAGCTTGGGTGCTCAGCTCGAGACCATGGTTAAAACCGGAGAGAAATCCGGCCAGCAATCGCTGTAAGTCTGCGCGAAGACAAGGAGCGCCATTTGTGGCTACCCGAGTGGAATCCCATTTCCACGGCCTCTCCAGCTACTGCACCTCAACCGTGACCGTGGCTTCGTTTAGTAACGATACCCGCACCATGGGCTGAGCTGGGCGAGAAGCTGCAGAGCCTGTTTGAAGGGAAGTCGCCTATATGCAACGCGGCGAAAAGAAAAAAGCCATTCACCCATTTCAAGGAAGGCCTGGAATGGATGAATGAGCCGAAACCGCTCGCGCGCACACCCATCCAGCGCTTACAAAGCGGCTGGCGTGAGATGAACCCGGAACAAGCTTCGGAAAACACCATGGGATCCGGAAAAAGCCGCCGGCATTGTTGCGGCGTGAATATTGAAGATGCGATGCAGCCGATCAGATCTTCAATACCCGATGGGCGACCACGTCGGAGCCCCGCCGTCGCGAGCTCATTGTGAAACCAACGCACTGGCGGTCTCCAACCTCGACGATGTAAATGCTCTGTCGTAGTTATAAAAATCCGGCCTTGAGCCGGATTTTTTATTTATATATCAGTACGTTGGAGTTCTCGGCAATTTCATTGTATGAATGAGAGGATTAATTTGACCCCGCCACAAAAGGCTCGGTGGAATCCTATACGTTGCCCGTCAGGGAGGCTTAGGTGTTCTGTCCTGCTGTTGCTTGAGCTCATCTAGCATTTTTTTTGATATTAAGCGTCATTTTTGCGGCGCTGGTTATATTGGCGGTATTATAGTCCTTAGCGGCAATGCTTAACTGCCGGCTACTTAAAGGAATCTCAATGAGTAGGGATGCTTGGATTGGCTTTAGCTGGTCGGGTTAGCAGCGTTACGCATAGCCTGCACCCCAGGGGCGCGGGAAGCTAGTTGCTGGAGAAACAGCCGTTATGACTTCATGGCGCGCTGGTGGCCGGCCGGGCCATCATTAGCGATCAAGCACGTCAGCGCAGAGCCGTATTCGGGATTGACCCGCCGTTCAAGATATAGACCGTCAGTTACCTGTTGGGAGCCGTACGGGCTTGCCCGCAACGATATCGGCAGACTTTCTGTAATGCCTTTTGGACCTGGCAGGCTAGCCAGTGTTTGCGGAGAACCTTTATTATACAGCGCTGATCTCTCGGTGGACCTGTTCCCAGTCGGCTGCCTCGTTACAACTTACAGCGCGGCAATTCTTCTTCTTCAATAGCTATTTCAATAGGATTACGGTTTTACGCTGGGACGATTTTGGCAGGCGCAATCTGTTTGCCATCCTCGAGGCAAGGGTTCAACCAAAGTTATCCATGACAGTTATCTAATGCCTCTCCTGGTTTCAAGAGGGTCATTGCGACGAAATTTCGTCTTGGTATAAAAGCTGAAAATGGCGAAAAACGATACCGGCATTGCGTAGTGCTCTGGCTGGAAGTTCAGGCAAGAGCATGTTTTTTGGAGCGTTCTCCAGTGCCACTCGATCAGAAGAGAATATACGAGGAATGGCCACAAGCAAAGCAGCTCTTTGCACAGAAAGTATCTCTCCGTGCATTCCATGGGGACACCGATGAGTTGACAGACTGCCTAACCGGCTGCCCTGACACGCATTTAAACCAACAGATGGAGTTATTCGAATCCAGCGAAACCAGCGTTCGCCCTGCATTTGTTGATCTGGCATGGGTTTCAGGCAGATTTCAATGATCGCATGGCATCCTGTAGGCGAACAGCTGCTTCGCATGGTAGCCAAGCGAATTACAGCGAACCTCAGGACAAAAGACATCGTATCGCGATTCGGCCGGTGACGAGTTTGTCATCATACGGGGGCGGGAGACTTTGGCGCTCGTTCAGCCAATGGATTCGCTCAACCAGGTTACTTCAGGCCAACTGTCCGAACCTTTTGATATGGTTCGTTAAATCTCTCAGCAATATCACCAGAGACGCGGTGGTATAACACTTTATCCGCAAACAGAAAGCCAATCGCTTCTGATCCAACTGTGCGCAGGCGGATCAAGCCATGTACCAGGCCCAAGCTGACTGCAGAAACCGAGAAAAATATGCCTATTCAATGTAGATGTAAAGAGCTAGCGCAAAGAGGCAAGCATCAGAAGGCAGCTGAGATCAAGGACGCTATAAGCTGATGAGCAGTTCGGCTTTATTTACCAAACCTAAAATTTAATATGCGCACCGCAAGGTATTAGGGCTGCAGCATTGCTTAGATGGAATTCCACCGGGCCCAGGGCTTGTTGGCCCCCCGCTAGCTTCTTACCCGAATGTCAGTGAGTGCACAAGGGCTGGATCTTGGTCGGTGGGTTCATAACCGCCGCCCTAGCCCAGCTCAGGAGCTTGGCACGGAATCAGGGCGCTAAGTATTAACGTCAGCGTCAATATTGCGGGAACCACTGCAAAACATTCCGACTTTGTTGCGGAGCTTGCTTCAATTGCTAGCCAAATTTCCCGGCTTTGCGGAAAACAACAGCTTTGAAGCTGGAAGTTTGAAACCAAATCTATCAACGATATAGATTCAGGTTGCTGTGGTATTAGGCGCTTGTAAACGTTTGGGCGTTAAAGAATCTCGCCTCGACGACTTTTGGCACAGGTTATTCAACTCTTGGCCAACCCCAAGCTTTGAAGGTAACGTGCTTAAAATTGACCGCAGTTTTGTAAAAGATATGTTGACCAGTGGGTGAACCTGGCGCATTGCCGGGGGCATCAGTTTCTCCAAGCTTTGACTCGAGGTCATCGCCGAGGGTTCTGTCGAAACGCGTGCAAAACACGGCAGGCGCCTTATGGAGCTTGGGTGTGAAATGGCTCAAGGGGCTATTATATCGCCAAGCCCTATGCCCGCCGGCGAGCTTGCCAGCCTGGATTCAGTCTGGGAGCAGTCGCAATATGAAAAGAAATTGTTAGATCTATCCCTAGAGATTCCTTGGTAGGAAAAGTTCGAATAATGCTTACAAAAGAGCGCATTATCGTTCGGCCAACAACATAGTGGTAATGGATCTGGTTTCAAAGGACGCTTAATGCTGGGCCATGGGTTCGGGGTGTGATCAGAATGTGTGGCAGTACCTCATACCTGCTTGGTTGCATTCGTTATAGGTTGATCTCTTTGATTACGTGGGCGCAGGTCAGTCAGGATTGGCGGCTTTCAGCTGTTCACGCTATAGCTCGCTTGAAGGATATCCGCCGATATCGGCGGAAATCTGCAAAAGGCGTTGGAACTCCAGGATGTAACATTTTTGTTAGGCCACTCCGTGAGCGGGCCACTATCGTTTGTTTGCGCGCTCAAGCAAAGAATCCGGCGCGCTTTGCCAGTCTGTAATGTTTGCCCCTCTCGTGCTTTCCTCAACGTGCCTCCTGACTATCGGGGGGCTTCGAAAAGGCGGATCTTGAAGGAGCTTATAGGGCTGATGGATCGGAAATTACATCGGCGGGCAAATTATTCTATCTCTCTCGTTATGGGCTACGAGAACTCAAGATAAAATTGATTGGGCAAACTTGCTGACAGCTTCTGTTCGACGATCCGGTAGTCGCGAAAAGTTTGCCCCCGCTACCTTTTTTCTCTGACTATCGGCATCTTTCTACCCCAAACAGCAACCCCAGCGCTGTTACTGCAAAGCCGGCGGTCGACTCCCTGGCCAGCGTAGAGGTTGGAAGTTACATGGAAGCCCAGATGCCCCATAGCGAACTGCGGATACTGCTGACTCAGGGGGCATTTTGATTCACATGACGCATCCAGACCGGTAGCTCAAACAGTATTGTCAGCTGGTTGGCTAGCAAAGCCATTGCTTGAAGTGCGCGATAGGGATTTTCAGTGTCTTGCAACGCGTACATAGCTGTAATATATTGGCGCAAAGCGGTCGATTATGGCGGCTCTGGAGTGAATGCCCGCAACAGGTGGCTCAGGAAAATCATCAAGCAATGAAATTTTGACGGAAGTGCCAGTCCCCTTTCTACAGCCCTTGGAGCCCGACTGTCCGCATGTATCCCAATGCCCAGTCCACGCAATTCTGATATGACCTTGAGAGATAACCTATGCAGGATCACGCGTTCCGTTTGTCCGGCCAACTGGCAAGCGGCTTACCGAGCGATTCAATGAACTGAGCCCTGCTTTCCGCGCTCCATGCTGATTGGCTGGTTGGTCCAGCGTTGGCATGGCGCTGCAGGGTGCAAGGTTTGACGACGAAGCAGTTTGCACGCCCAGCTGGAACGCGATTACCTGGCCTGGAATCAAGACCGCCTGAGCCAGTGCTCCAGGCCCTTTATTTGAAAATCGTCAGTCAGGTCAGAATCAAAAGAGCTCACAACCCTTCTCCGTGGGGCTGCGGCTGACTCGACAGCGGCGGGCTTGCTGGCGGCGGCGGGGGCGGATGAGTCTCCATTTTGGCCCTGAAGGCATCAGGTCATTACGTTTGAGTCGGGCCAGCGCAAGGCTTCTTCAGATAATGGCCTTTTCACTGATCAGCTGAAACAGGTGTTGAGCAAAGGTCTTGCAGGTGTTGTCGTCGGTGATGCGGGTCATTGCCGCGCGGATCTCCTGGTTTCGTCCCGGGCATCAGGTTGACGATTATAGGCCGTGCGCACCATGACTTCGACAACCGTGCCAAACGCGGCTTGTATGCCGGGTGCCAGGGCCCGCTGACCAATGATCGCGGCGAGTTCGGCTGCGATATCGCCCAGCACTTGCCTGGCGGAGAGTCCTCGGGGAAAAACAGGTGGCCATGCGGTCAACGGCTTGCCACGGGTATTGTCGCATGCATGGTGGCCAGCACCAGGTGGCCGGTTCACTGTAATGCCAGCCGCATTATGCTGCATGTAGCCCGGTCACGTAATTAATCAACTCAATCAATTGATCACGTTGGTGCTTCACGCAGAACATTGATGCAGCGCACGCGAAGCTATGGGTATCCAGCCCGGACCTCGCGCTGTCCGATGGATCGACTCCTTGTGTTGATGCAGAAACTCGATTCGGATTCTTCGATGCAGACGATATGCCGGCGCCGTGGAGGGGGGAGGGTTTGCTATTGCGGTTAGTCGAGCATGGAAGCCAGCGTGGTCGATTGTACCCGAGCCGGTTGAGCGTAACCAGAATCAGGCGCGCGTTCGAGCATTGACCAGGTTGCCCAGTACCGCGGGCAGGCCCAGGGTCATTGAAATTGGGAATCACGTTGGTTGATGTAGCGGTATTAACCATGGGCGACTTCGCCGCGCTGCCCACATAGACATTGGCGCGGAAAAACGCCCGGACTCCTTGCAGGCCTATTGCCAGGTTCATCTCCAGATCACGTCCGAATTCGCTGATCTGTTTGGCGCTCATTAGTGCGTAGGCCATAGATTTGACAGGCGCCTTTGGCCAGCGGCTCGTCGCCCCGAGCTTAACGAATTGCGCCCTCGCCGCTTGATGGTCGCCGCGCACCTACACTGAGGGAAAAACAGGTCGAACCCTTGAGCTCAGCCAGGGCGGTGCAGTAGTCATTGACGTCCATTACGGTACAGCTCCCTATCAATGCAAAAACGGGCTGACGCTTCCAGTTCCCCCGCGCGGGATACCGAGGCCTGGTTGAATCCAGTTCTGTCTGTTTGTTGATTTCAACAATAGCCACGCGGATCGCTGCCCTTGGGGTACAGGCGCAGGGGCCAATCATCACCTGATGGTACCCGGGCGTTTGCCCAGCCTACCTGGGCCCAGAATTCACCCGCATTTGTGCCGCCCACGGGGATCACAGGGCGTTGTGGCGCAGTCAGGGCGACCGCCGCGGGAAAAACTGATGTGGTCCCGGGCAGCATGCGCGTGCCTTTCGGGGAATATTCAGAAGCCAGAAGCCTTCGGCCAGCCGCCGTCCGCCGATCTGGCTCAACTGCTGAGTGAGTCGCGGCCGTTCTTGCGGGTCAAATGGCAATAGTTGGCCAGCGCCGAAAAAGCCAGCCGGAAAAAGGGCACATAGAAGCAATTCCTTTTGATTCAATTGCGTCTGCCGGCTGAACAAACCTGCTCAGGAAAAAGTTTCCCAGGTGCTCTGGTGGTTGGCCAGAACAACGCCGGCTGGTCGGAATATTCTCCCGGCCCAATTACTTCGTAATGATGCCCACCAGGTGTTGGCCCAGCAGATAGCCATGCGCTCCACCAACTGATGATCAACATTCGAGCGCAGTGTGGCAGAGGGTCAAATGAAGGGCGTGATGATCAACATCAGCAGGCCCCATTATGCCGGCGCTGGCGGCCAGCACAGATAAAAACACAATGAACGCGCCAAGGGCATCAACACTGACATTATTCGGATTCCAGAAGGTAATCACCACAGCGGCCAGGTTATCAAAATCAGCGTCGCCCGGGCAACGCTTTTTGTATCGGTCAGTACGCCCTCTGGCCGGGCGCACCAGAAAAGGGTTTGATCCGACCGCTAACGCCGGCCTGAAGTGTCACGCAGGGCTATCGCCAAACGGTAAGGTACCGCGGGTTCAAGTCGGCGTAAAAGTGCTCGGGCAATCTGTGCAAACAAAACGGAGCGGGGCTTGGCCGCAGTCGCAGCCCAGCTCTGGGTATGCGGGGCAATAAACGAATCAGTCGGACTTTTACCGCCCTGCTCTTTCATAACCAGATCGGCATGGCAATGTTTGATGCATCGCCATGGCAGCGTCGCCTCGGGAAAATAGCCGCGGCCCTATGCCAGGACTGATTGGTGGCCACCGCCACGTCCAGCCCGCCTTGCTCAAACGCGCGATGGCATCGATTGGAGGCCTGCAGCGGTATCCACTCCTCCAGGCTTTTAGATGAAGTCATTCCGAGTCTGGTGATTTACGCCATCACGCGTCGAGGGAAAGATCAGTTCATATAACCCAGCTGCATGTAGCCAGACCAGTCCCTTTTATCCCAACAGCGAAATATCGGCCGCTACACCCAGGAAACAGACCCCGCAGACGCGCCAGCAGGGCTAACGGTTCGAGCCCGGCACCGCTGCATCCTCCGGCCATTCACCAGAACCTGTCGAAGAAACGCGTCACCGGCCGCGCAGGCTTTGCAGGGCGCTCCAGCGCGGCGCTGATAATGGCGCTTGCTCGCCAAACGGCGTCACGCCTTCATTCTGCCTCGACAATGGCATTGGCCCAGTGCCTGTTCAGCGGGTCCTGAAGCTGCCACCAGGGAATCTCTGCTAGCTACGGACGGCTATCGGCCTTGGGAGAGAAATATGGTTGGATACGCGCTTGTTGCGGGCGGCCCAGTGCTTCGGCTTCCGGCAGGCGACGGAACAGCCTGTACCGCCTGGGACGCGTTGACCCCGAGTCCAGCGGGGCAGGACTGGGTTGACCGCGCGTACGATTGATACACGGCAACATTTCGAATCCTTCATCTCATAAACGGTGCGCGCAGATGCCGCGTCGAAGATAAAATCCTGTACCTGATTGGCCAGATTCTCGGTTTTGACCTTATCGCCGTACTGCTGCACCGCGACCTAGAATGCCGCTGGCAGATCCAGCTCCAGCCTTTCTCGATCAGAATACGCAAGACACCCAAGCGCGGCCCGACGCAGCGCATAGGGGATCCTTGAACATGCCAGTGGGAGCATGCCGATACCGAAGATGCGACCAGGCGTTATCCAGCTTGTCCGCCATGCGCCACCGCAGCGGCCAGTCAGGTGCTGGGCAAGATAATCTTGCAGACCGGCGCCGCGTCGGCATGTACTGCTCGTTTAGCGCCAGGGCTACGTCTCGGCTTCACCATGTTTTTGGCGTAGTAATAACCGGGCGATGCCCCTGCAACTCGGGAAAACTCGCCAACCATTTCGGTTGGCCAGGTCACACTGTTGCCCTCAGCAAGCACCGGTTCACCGGGCTGCCTTTGTCGGGCGCCGCCCACCGAAATCTGCCCGGCGATAAAAAGGGGGGGGGGGGGGGGGGGGCCCGGGGGGGGCCAGGCCTGGAGATGCCTGGGCCTTGTCGAACACCGTACCCAACTGAGCCATGGAAACCACCACGTTGGCCAGGACGCTGTTGCCGGCTTTCAACGGGTTTTCGTTGTCCTGCAGGAAGAAGAATTCGGCATTCAGTCAGACGCGGCCGCACCACCTTTCTCGTTACCGGAGATTGATCTGCGGCCGGGTCCTTGGATTCAATATTGGCTTACGTAATAAAAGCGCGGCAGCAGCTTGCCCAGTACCGTCGTAAAGCAGGCAGGAAATAACTTCTTGGTTGTCCTGCATGTCGAGATCAATAGCTATTCCTGGGCACAATCGAGGAAACGCCCCGAAGCTGCACACCCAGCGGTACCGCCATCTCGACCAGCCGCGGTCACTTCATCGAGCAGGTCATCGGGCATGGATCGCCGGTGCCTTGCTGCTCGGCGGCTGCTCTTTCCACCCGCCTGGCGGATCAGCTCGCGGGCGCTTTGGCGAAGTCGGCCCAATTCACAGCCCCTTGCGCAGGTCATCGGCGTAGCTGGCTGGAAATACTGATGCGGATCCTTCACGAGTGATGAGCGTGCCCGCGAGAAGTACGCGCGGCCATTGGCGGGAAAGGATTGTGCGCAAGGGATGGATCGAATCGGCCCTGGAGCATCACCAGGCCACTTGGGTCGGCGCCCACAAAATTCGTGTCTGCTCGCCGCCAGCGCATTGCGTTTGGGAATCGGCAGCGCAGCCAGAGCAGTATCGACGATGCCTGGCAGCAGATTCTTCGCCGGTTGCCCGGGAATGCTCTTTGCACGATAACGGCATTTGGCGTCCGCTCTGGTCCAGCTCGGGCTACGGTGACGCCGCATTTCTGCCGAACCTTTCGCGGCTTTGGTTGGGTTGCCTCCTTATCAAAGGCGGCCTGTACGGGGCCGGCGCCGTCCATCGGCTGCGGCGATCGGGCTGCTGTGTTGCAGTTGCTCGGACCAGCACGCCAGGCGCCGCGAGGCGCGGCGTAGTGGCGCGCGCTCTGGTATTCCAGCCAGCCGTCCTTCAGACCCTTTTCAAACGCCCGGCCAGGAAAAAGCTTCGCCAGGTCTTCACATTTTGGGGCAGCTCTTCGGCTGCCCAGTTACTACCAGAAAAAATCCTGAGCCAGCATATATTCGGCCTCCTTGAGTTTGGCCAGTACTTCGTCACGCAGTTTCGGCGTGGCCATCGGGAACCGAGCTTTGGCGCGGGCCTGCAGATTAGCTCTGCGGCGATGGCGCGGGACAGGGTACGCACGCGCCAGGATGTATTGCTTGGCGCGCGGTCACGAGATGGCCCGGCGTGCGTCCAGCAGTTGAAGGCGTGCGAGGCCTTTGATCACCATTTCATAGGCTTGGCAGGCGGGCAAGCTCAGCAGCATCAGCCGGTTGGCTGCGCTTTCGTAGAAGTCGAAAACAGCTCCAGCTGCTTGTTCGACATTGGCCGTGTTTCGAAGTTGTTAGGTCGCATTGCTCGACCTCCGTTCTGGTGGAAACACATCGGCCGTAGGTAACCTTGCCGAACGGGGCGTCGGAGTACAACCAGGTCGTAACCGAATCGGACGCCCTTGCAGGTACATCGCCAGACGCTCGAGGCCGTAGGTGATTTCGCCGGTACCGGATAGCATTCAACGCCGGACTGCTGGAAATAGGTTGAACTGGTCACTATCCCATAGCCAGTTACAGCCAGACTTTCCCAACCCAGGCCCAGCGCCGAGGGTCGGGAATTTCCACAGTTGTCTCGACAAAGCCACGTCATGCACCTTGGTGTCCACGCCGATGTGATATCAGCGAATCCAGGATACAGCGTCCTGATGTCGCCCGGATTGGGCTTCAATACCACCTGAAACTTCGTAGTAGTGCTGCAACCGATTGGGGTTTTCAAACCGTAAGCGACCATCAGACGGCCGACGGCTGGGCTGAAACGTTAGGGCGGCGTGCCAGGTTTCCGGGCCAATGGCGCCGCAGAAAAAGTGCGGTGTGAAAAGGTGCCGGCGGCCCATTTCCATATCGCTAGGGCTGGAGGATCACCCACAGCCCTTCTCTGCCCGTAACTTACGCAGGGCAAGGATCAGCCTTGCGAAAGCTTTGCGTGGCTGGATTGTCTGAGGTCACTGAATTTTGTCCGGTTAGGCTTTAAAAATAAAGCCGCAGTATACAATCCAGAACGGCACGGAAATACAGGAATGGCAAGGATTTGCCGGAGGATAAATCTAGCGTTGGCTGGCTTCCAGTTCCTGATCGACAGCGGGACTGCACGTCGCCCCTGCGGATTTCAGGTTTCGGCCGTGCCAAGCCGCCACCCTAGTGCCACTAGAGGTGGCGACTGCGCCGGCTAGCCAATGCGGTGCGACCTGCAGGATATACCTGGCGGGCCTGCAACCAGGCCGCGTTTGGCATCGAGCACCTCATTCAGATTTGCTTCGCCCAACGATAGCTGGTATTCGCCAGCTTCATTAGGTTGCGTGGTAATGGGCCAGGCTGCGCGCCAGGGCGGCGTGCCTTGCGCTCTTGGCCCTGCGGTGGTGGCAAGCCCCGCTCCACGTCTATCAGGCTTCGGCCAGCGCTTGCTTGGAAACCGATATAGCGCTGCACCCCTCCAGGTCCGCTAGGTCAATTCGCGGCGCCCGCGGCGGCCGAGGTCGAGGATCGCAAGCCAAAAGTGGCGCCGATACGCGGAGAATTTCGACACCAGCCAAAATCTCCGTTGGATGCCCATGCCCGAGCGGCCTACGGCGGCTTGCCACGGCCAGGGGTCGGAAACAGGTCACGGCGTGCGGCCAGGACTGCAATCTGGAGCCTTCCAAGTTTGCGCGGCTTCCGGCTATTCAAGTTTCAGGGCGGCGGCGCAGCAAAATCCAGCGGCTGCCCGCCGGATAGCGCTGTTCCACCAAGGGAATATCCGCCGTTGGGCAGGGATGCTGCCGTGCGCTGCTTGCCCGGCGCCCGGTTCGGCTAGCCAGGGGTTCCCAGGCCCAGATGGGCTTCGGCGAGATTGATCTCCAGCTCGCCCAGATCTGGGCATTTCCAGCGCGGCGCGTTCGCGCCGGCGCTTCCACATCCAGGCGCGTTGAACCTCTCCCGGCTGTCAAACAGCAGGTCGGCGACCCGCTCCAAGCTCATGGCGATCTCGATGCCCTGTTCCAGCAAGCGATTATTGCGTGGCTGCAACGCGCGCAAGCTGAATAAGCCCTGCGCGGTATTGGAAGGCGACAGCCAGGCGCGCTGCGATGGCTTTCAGCCTGAGCCGAACGCACATCTGCCCGGCACTTGGGTACCGTGCGCGGGTAGCGCCAAATAGATCCAGCTCCCAAACCTGGCTTGCAGCGGCCAGCTCCCAGCTGTCGAAGCGGATGTCTCGTCCAGCCCAACTCGGCCAGCGGGCTGTCTGGCTCGACATCCTGGATCGTTCTCGATTCCATTGGCGGTGGCCGTGCCCGGCAGATCCAGCGCTGGGAAGAGCCCTGCGCGTGATTGAGCGCAGCTCTGTGCCCGTGGCGCTGTTGACGCGCATGCATGGCCAGGGCGCGCATCGTAAGCGTTTGCTGCATGCACGGGCTAACCAGATCGGTCAGCGGCCGATCAATCAAACGCCTGCCACCCATTGTGACAGGGCCTCTTGCGTCGGCGGCCTGATTTTTCGGCGCTGTACAACCAGCTTCTCGGGGACGCTTGGGTTCTCGGCATGCTCTGCACGCTGGAGCAGCACTTCAACGCGAGCACCCAAGCAGGCGCGGGGAGGAGGAGTTGCGATAGCGGGGTGCTGCTTCCTTCATTGCGACCTCCTCTGTTTTCACGCGCAGAACAAGCGCATACAAGCAGGGGTACGGGCCAAAGCAGCGTCAGCAGCGTGGCGAAGGTTCAAACCGCCCATGATAGTCACGGCCATATTGGCAAAAACGGATCGAACAATAAGCGGTACCCATGCCCGGCGACGTTGTGGCTGCCGGCGGCCCCATCACTTACCCGGGCGGCAGGCGCGGGTAGAGGCTTCGATAATGGCGGTCATGCGCGGGACTTCGTCCACTGATCTTGCCGGTCCGATTTCGTCGACCATACTACCCGCGTTCTTGATCAGCATGCCGGTCGCTGAGCAACCGAGCAGGGCATGAAGTCGAAGGGCTTGCCGGGCTCAACCAACAGCGCAAAGGTCACGCCGCAGATGGCCAATGGGCACCACCGCCCAGATGATCAGGCGGCTGCGCACCTTGGCGTAACAGCAAGCAACGGTCACAGCATCATCGCCAGATAGGGCGCCGGCCAAGGTGCGGCTAGGGCCTTGTGCGTCGGAGACTGCTCGTACATCACCGCCCCACTCCATGGCTGTAATTGGGGCGGCAATCCATCGACTCGATCAGCTGGGCGAATCCGTTTTATGGGCCTCGTTGCGTTTCTCGCCATCACGGGGTTCGGCGGCGAATGGCCAATGGTCCGGGCTCGATCGTAACGGGGCGGAAATCATGCTTGTTTTCGCTGACGATTCACGCCGTCGGCCACCTGCGGCCCCAGGGGCACGTAATTCGTTATTGCCGGGCTCCCAGGATTCAATCGCTGCAGCAGTTTATCCGGGCTGACGCGGTCATCGTCCGGTGTGCGCGCAACAGGATGGAATCAGCTCGTCGCGCTCGCGGGAATACGCTCCAACCTGGGTGCCCCCTCACCGGCGGCGGCCATGGAGAGCGCGCGACAGACTGTTGGGTCAGGCCCGGGCATCGGCCAGGCGGGTCAAAGGCGCGAGAATCGGGCGCAAGGAGCAGTACCGTGCTGGCGCCAGTCTCACGGATATGAATCACCTCACCCTCCTCGTTAAGCCGGCGCTGGCCTTCGGCGGACAGCTCGCGCAGGGTATGCGAGGATCCCGGCCCGCTGATGCGTACTTCCAGCTTGGCCGGCATTGGCCGGAAACAGGAAGCGGGCCGCGCTGGTATCCGGCGGCGGGTAAACGGCTGGGCCAAAAGCTCCTGGTTATTCTTCACGCCACCCAGGGCCATCAATCAGCTGTCGGGGTCTTCGGTTGCCGCACCAGAAAGTGCAATTCAAGGACGAATTCGGTTGCTCGGCATATTTAGGTCAGCATGAAACGTGAAGCGCCCTGCGCCCACGTAGGTCGACACATCCAGGTTACACCGTCCCAGTCCGGCGAGATTACTCTTCCACCTTCTTTGAAGCCCTGATCGCTTTGGTGGTGCCGAAGTCAGGTTCCCCTGTTGCAGAAACAGGGTTTTACATAGAAAACCAAAATGGCGTGCTCCGAGGCTGGGAAGAAGCTCTGTTTGCACCCCGGCTAAAGGCCCCAAAAAACCCACCCCACTGGCGACAGTTGAGGGAGGGCCAGTACATCCACGGTTTCCAAACCACGGGCCGGGCAATGTCAAGCCCCCGGGGTGGGGCCGTGCCGGCGGGAAAATTAAAAATCGTAGGGCGCCGCCGCTATAAAAAGATTTTTCGTTCCGCGTTTTGGCATTTCTTCGGCGGGGGACAACCTCCAAAATCGGGAAAATCGGGGGGAAAAAATTTTTCGGGAAATTTTTTTTCCCGGGGGGAGGGAAAAGTTCCGGGGAGTTCGGGATGAGCTGTTTCTTTATCTCTCTCTTTT
>Ga0163217_1081461_pt1 | contig 14688 bp, 11 predicted proteins | sample SynspAceP_FD_185933 | JGI IMG/M metagenome (GOLD analysis project Ga0163217, IMG submission 185933) | Saline lake microbial communities from Ace Lake in Antarctica - Synechococcus sp. Ace-P (PacBio error correction) | ecosystem: Environmental > Aquatic > Non-marine Saline and Alkaline > Saline ... | reverse complement strand
TTCATTCATTCCATTGGGATTGATGCTTCTTTAACCCAGAAAAAAGCACTGCCACGCTTCGGAAAGCTGGTAGTACGAACCTTATCAATTACGCAGAAAGTCACAATCCGCCTTATCCCAGCAATAGCTTAGTCTCTACGCGCAAATATTCTCGATTTCCAAAATTCTCAAGCTCTTGGTTGGTTTATGATCGCCCACGATCGCTTGTTTTATATTTTGGCCACGAAAATATCACCATGCCTATTCCGTGAAATGGGCTGGAATATTGAAACCCAATAACAAGTAGATTAATTGCTCCTCTCCTTTTATTTTTTGGAGCCGCCCTGAGTTTATTCAGTACTTAGATTTTGATAGGTTTCAAGCTTTTCGCGCTAGAATTAGCCTATTAAACTGATTAGTCTGGCTCCTACCACCATTCAAATAACATATTTCACTGATCTCAAATTGGTAAAATCAGACACTCTCTTTTTGTTAAATTATAGGCTCACTCAATCCTTTATCAGACTAAGCTTAATTTATAAACGCTGATCTTTCGGTTTTTTGGAATCAACTTTCCGCTCGAAGATCGTCTTGACTGAAAGACATTTATCCAACCAGATCAGAAATCCTTGCTAGAAATGCATGCTGCAACAGTCAACCGCTTGCAACACAAGTGGGCCTTGGACTTCGAAAAAAGGCGCTCAGCAATGGAGCCGCAATTGCAGCTAACGCAGTTTAGGAACTCGGAGAACCCGCAAGTTGTTGTGGCATAGGAGGGACATTTTGCCATCGTATGGGATGCGAAAAACAGAAAACTCTACGGCTTGCAACGAAGTGGAGAGCACCAAAATCAATCAGCCATCGACTATTTCATGGACCGAGGATCAAGTATATCCTGATGTAGTCCACTTCCAGTTTCTTGTTCCCGGAGCTGTTGATGTTGGTTTGCCTACATACAAAATTCGGGAAGCTTCGTAGGCCACTCTTTTAAAACCTGCAACGACTACGGGGACAGAGAAAGGTTTTTCCCTGTTTTGAAGTGATCGCTATGAAAATGAAAGCAACTCTAGCAGGATGCGTAAATTTACCCGGATTTGCAGAGACCTATAATGTCCAATATGCCATACCCCAGAAAAAAGGGAGGTTTCAAAAATCCTAACCTCTCAAGATACCTTATGAGAAAATCGCGCAAAAAGGCGGCAGAGATGCTTTTTATAAAGGGAAATTGCTCGACGATTGATTCCATACATTGAAAAAAACACGGTGGTTTTTGAGCTACGAGGATCTTTGCAGCACATACTTCAAATTGGGTAGAAACCGATCAGTTACCAATTACCGAGGGCTATTGATGTCTGGGAGCTTCCAAACGGGCAGGGAACAGCGTGCCTACAAATTTTGAATATTCTGGAAGGATACATATCGCATCTATGGGTTTTGAAGCACACAATAACTGCACCTACTCACAGAAGCAAAAAATGCTTATGAGGATGTGCGAAATTCTATCAGACCAGAATCAACAAAATTCCAGTGGAAGAAAACTATTTCAAAAGGCTTACGCAGGCTAAGGCGAAGAGCATTGATTGATCCTAGTTCAAGCCGCACGCAACTATCCTGCCAGAGATTTGAAGATGAAATGGGAAATACTAGCCTACCAACCGGTCGCTGATAAAAGATGGAGAATATGGTTTTCGGCTGATTCAAAGTATCTATTCGAGTTTGCCTCAGGAATGGTTCTGATGGATGGGTTTTGTTTTCAAAATCGAGTGTGTCAGTTCAACGTTCAGGATCTGAAATCATGCAATGCCTTGGAGGCCAGGCAAGCGCCCTTCCACGATTATTTCCAGCCTTTATCACTAAAGATGGAAAGCCATTTGTGAGCTTGGTTTGATGGGTAGGGGCTTTCAAGTTCAGGCGCAGGACATGCCCAGATAGTAATGAATATTGTGATTTTGGATCAATGGAACTCAGGAACCGGCGATGCACCTCGGAGATGAGGCTATCGGAAGTTCTCAGTATAGCCCTACCGATCTGTGATGACTGATGGTGTACGCTCAATCCTTGAAAGTGGATTTGAACCCGAAGTTTTCCGAAACTCGGAAAATGGGGCACCCGAATTCTTTTGCAGTTGGTATTTTATGGTGGATACAAGCAATGGAATTGATTTGGCAAAATCGGGTTTTATTCCGGTGCTTCTGAATCCCGAAAAGATGGACGAGCAGCCAGGTTATTTAAGATTTTTTTCACCGATAAGCTATTAATCTTTTGGGCTATCACGTGGGTTAAAGGTCAAGCAATTCTCTACAAGCAATCTCCTTTACAAGCCTTTTCAGTTAACATTAGGTTAACCTTGAGGGTTAATTAAAAAATATAGATATGGATTTCGAAGAAATAAAATATTGAAATGAAAAAAGGAACTTGGAAGCCTGTTGAATTATAGATTTAGGAATATTATTGTTTTTTTACTATTGCTTCTTAAGCCTTGGTCAGGTAGGAATGCTGGTTGAGCGAGGAATATTAATTTTTGGTAGAGGATTGCAGTTGAAAAAAATACTTGTATTACATATGAGGGAAATTCAGCTTTAGTGAGTACCCATCTATGCATGACTAGTTCGATCCTGATTGGATGCGCAAATCCAAAAAGCAATTTACCGATGCGGGCTTCCGCTTCTTCGGATCTTCAAGGATTTGTGGATCTTCAGTTAGCTTCTTCAACTAGTCATATCATCCTGACAAGCGAAATTGTGTCTATCAAGACCATCGGGGTTGTTAATTTAAAGCGCAAGAATTATTGACCCGGTCAGTTCAGGATAGTTATGGAAAGCTTTGGAAACAGAAGATATAACATGTGAAGAAAGCTAATCACCAAAAGACCTGCTGTAAGTACAAGAAATGAAGAAGCAACTTACTCCAAACGAATGTTGAGTCATATACATCCGCGTTGGGATGCATTTTCGATTGTGTGTGCTTTTCTCAAACGTTTACCGACGCGTATTGAGCAAAGCAAAGACTTGTGAAGGCAAATGCATTGAATAGAAAACGGGGAATTTGGATCGATCCGGTAGAAGGCAGAGGGCAAACCATTGCGGCAGCTCTGCGAGCCGAAGCATGAGACCGTTCAGAAAATAATATTCTCCTTGATTTGATCGATTTGAGAAAAAATCCGAGTCCATCTTAAAAGCCTTGAAATAGGTGATGGGATTCTTCCGGAAGTTACGGGAGCCGGACTATTCCATTTATTGAGTGGGGTGGAAACAAAAATTAATTCAGATTTATAAAATAAGAGTGAAAAGCCGTGTTTTTGGAAGGGATTCAAAAAATCACGCTGTTTTTATGAATTTTATGAGTGAAAAAGAACCAATTCTATTTCAATTAACACACGAGCCTATAAGGGGCTTGTCTGCTCGCGTTGAGAACTCTTATTTATCGAAGGATCCTGACCATAAGTGAGGACAAAGTACGGGGAATGCCTTGTTTCTGCTATGGGAGAAAAAGCATTCTGTTATTTGTGGACGACAAAAAACAAACAGAGCCCTATCTTCTTTTTGTAGATGGAAATTATTTGGAATCATCTGCTTTGGAAACTGGAGATCGGAACGAATGCAAAAATTTTTTTAGAATCGATCTAAGCAAAGATCTACCTCTCCTACTTAATCGACAAATGTTAAGGTTTCTGCCCTTGACGTATTAAAGGATTGAGAAACTCCCACGCCATACAATTCAGTAGGCAATCAGTATCTTTCTTTAAATCGTTGACTTATGAAAAAAACTTACGCAGGGATAGCGACCATTGCCTGTTTCCTCATTATTTTTGGCTGTGAACCTGAGGAAAAAAACATTTCCAAAAACATGACCCGGGGAATTTGGAAACGCGTTGACTATTCACCGAAGCAGGAGATGTAAGGATTTCAAAGGGCAAGCTATGCCGATCAGCTCTATGGTTTCTGGCTCTTGGCCAATATGGCCAAACTTGGACTGGACTGGTGACAAGGAATGGATAAAATCGGGCGAGAAAGGCAAAGATGGGGAAAGGTGCAGGATTCTATTACTCGAGCCAATTGGGTGGTCCGACGAAACCGCGATTTGGGAGGAAAAAGGAATGACATGGGCAGGAATATTCGATTTCGTGATGGAAGATGAAGGAGGCATTTGTGGGAGCGGATGATAGAATACAGATATGGTTGAGTATATTACCAGTGTCGCTTCATGTATACAATAAGACTACCTCGCTCAGTTCCTGAACAAATTCAGAAGGAGGCGTCAAGCATATTTACTCGATGAAAACACGCGCTTTTCATTGGGATAAGATGGGTTTCAATAAAGAAAATTACCCCTTTGGGTTCTAATCAAATGCTCATGATTTCTATGGTGATGAAAGAATATCTTCCGCCCAGCCACAAGCCGATCCAAGAACAACCAAGATTATGAGATGATGATGCCACAGCTGACCCTGAGATGCTTTTGGCGTTTTGCCCCTTAACACGACAGAAGTTGCACTGGAAATTGCAGAACTTCCAATTCAGACGATACCGCTCGATACAATGCACAAGGCTGCAGAGTTTATGTAATCATGTATCGCTTGCATCGGGCTACCGAGAAAACTCCAAGATGAAGGCCCAAGTATTTTGGCTAGCTGAAGAAGCTAAAGAAAAGGGCTGCCAGAAGGAGCAGCCGTAGCGAGCATGTATATTTTATAAAAAAAGCTAACTATGATGCCGGTACCCCATGCGGGAAACTACCCGCGATGTAGTCTCCATAATCAAGTACCAAATTAACCAAGAAGCTGGCTATGATTGGTATCGCAAAAGATCGCCGTTTGCAACGGTTGCTTGCTGGTGGAAATCAATTTTGGAGGCAGTTTCGGTGAGCTGTTTTATGGAGAAGCGTTGATATAGTAGAAACTATAAAAATCGGGTACTTTGGCAGGTTGGGATTCAGACAAACCCCACTGCCACGGAGGGAGGACTTTTAGGTTTTATGCTGGGAAAAAGAAGAGTAGAAAAAGCCTTTTGAAGAACATTCGCCAACAAAGTTCAATATCCATCGGAACTCGTGGAGGGTTTCCCAAATGATTGGTATTGACACGCCTTGAAAAGCATGCTCAAACCGGAGTAGTATTTCGATTACGATCGAATGGTACAAGAAAGACGTGGGCGGCGGAGTTGAATTTGGAAGGCGATTGGAGTGGATATCCCAAAGCAACCTCAAAAAATTCAAAGCGGCAGATTAGATTCCAATCAAGAATAAAAAAAACAATTCAGCTTAGTATTCACTTCTCAAATCTTATCCATCTTCCTGCGTTTGGGGCCAACTCATCCACGGAGGGTTTATCCAGAAAGCGAACTTTCCGGTCAATGGATCATTAATTTCCTCTACACGTATCCAACAGATTACTCCAGTGATTAGAGGAGCATTGGATTCATTAGTCTCGATCAAAGGAAAACTTGGGAAAGCACTTTCTCATCGATCAGGCGCAGCAATTCCTTAGCATCATCAAAGCCCGTTAAGCCATAGTAATCACCTCCCCATGACTGCAATTCCGCTTTGCGTCCGACCTTTCCGCATCCACTTTCACCACATAATGCGGATACACTAAGCAAAAAGTCATTATGGCAATTCGAGGGATGACTTTTGGTAGGATCCATCATGATAAAGAGTTGATTTAAATTGAGCTCGGCTTTGGTTAAAAATTTGGATGTATTAAAAAGCATCTGTTTTTCAAATTAGAATTTTGAGCTTTATTTCATCATCTGTCGAATTTAAGCTATTGCGTTTACCCCCATATGAAGGATAAACCAAGTTTTTGAAATCCAAATTTTTTTTCTATAAAAAAGATCTCTACTTTAAATCCCCAAATCAGTATCTCAATTTCGCTATCTCTTGCCTCCATTAATCTCCAATCGCTATTCTTCTAACCACACGTACTTATATACCCTCTCGAATAGCTTCTAAACTTCGAATTAGCTTTCCCACTTTGGGCCAGATATCTGGAGGTTGGCTAGGTTTTCGAGCCTACCGCGTAGAGCAATGCACATTCTATCTATTCTTCCATTCTAGATTCCAGCGACTTGGTACATATTCATTCAGGAAGGCTTGTGGTAATACTTTTGACATTACTTCATTTCGAAGCTGCTTATCCGGTACTCTTTCCCTTTTTTCGAAATGAGCGATGCCTCCGTACCGATGTAGAGTGCTGGGATCCCAACTTTGGCAAAACTGAAGGTTGATCGACCGAAGTAAAGCCGGCAGTTGGCGTAGGTCTTGGCGCTGAATAGCGGGCCTACTTTTTCCAATTCCAAATTGAGTAAGTCCTCCATATCACTTGTCCAACGCCGTATTATGGAGACGTCATTCATCTTTTCCATTAAGGATGTTCCGTCCATATTAATATTAGCCACCGTCTGCTCCTTTGGATAAGATCGGATTTCAAAGCATAATACCAGAGTATCCCCAAAGTCCCTGCTCCTTCCCGCTGTTACCGCAAGGAAAATAACGGTTCGTTCAAGGTTTGTTCTTCCCCGCTAAAAAGGCGTTTCGCCAAAGCAAGCTAAAAGCCGCAGTTCAGTGGCGATTATCCAAGCTCCATATATGATCGAATCGCCAGTCTATCGGGCTTGCCTTATTCCCCAAATGATCCCAAATGTGCAGAAATAAATAATAAATTCATCCGGCTTGGTTTAGAGCCGGTTACTTTGGCAATCACATTTTGGAGACATCGATATTTAAGCTTCTACTTGCCATGGAGAAAAAGAACTCGCTTTTAGATCTAATGACACGGCTTGAAATCAAGCTTTTCGAGCTTGGCCCAGCATTTTCCCGCTCATTCATTCCAGCCATTTCAAAATAGTTTTTCGGCCGAGCAAAAGCCACCCCCTTCAAAAAAGCAACTTGTAGAGTGTCAGTTCCGCCGGTCGTCAAAGGTAGAGGTTTGCCTCCGCGCATTGCCATCGATCTGCACGACGATTAAAGCCATAGCCTGCCGGGATCCGTATTGTGCCACGATCAAAACGCCTATTGCCACCTTGGCGATGGCCTCTTCATACTTATAAGTTCCAGCGACCGTAATAGTTCATAGTATTTCCCTTAAAGAATGCTTTCATCTTCAGTTCCAAAACCAGGAATCGTGAACCAGCATCATCACGATTTTTGCCGGGGGACATCATGTTTTATAGTATCCCATCCCGTATTCAGAGCTACAATCCAAAGCCTGCAAACAACAATTTCGGGCGTCTGAGGAAACTCACTATCGACGTCCGTTCGCTGTGTCCAGATCACATAGTCTTTTAAGCCCTTCAATTATGATAGATTCTTTTGCAGATTAATCGTTCATTCGCTTGCAGCGGTTACTATGATAGAAACAAGGAACATCCTGAAACAGTAGAATCACCATTACCCGGCTCTAAAAACCCATTTGTTTTAAATTCATTACTCCAGGTAGTTTGAATCGTCTTTGTTTCTCCTGCGAAAAAGCATTCCCCTTCAAATTCATCCGGAAGCTAATGTGATGATATGGGGCCTCCAGATCTGAAATTCTGAAAGACATAGGCCTTCCTTTAGCTTCGCGAACAAGCAAAAAGTAAAGTATGGCAATTGCCAAAAAAGGCCAAGGATTGAAATTCATTCGTGAGTGGTTTTGGGTATACTTTTGAAATGGGAATTTAGGAAGTATCTGCTATTTATCTAGATTTCACACAAAACCCTCCTTTCGCTCCTATCCAAAAATCCAATTCCTTTAGAAACAAATTTCATTTCGAGGGAGAATGTGATATCTGTCTACCCCGAAATCGAAATCATACATCCGAAAGCTCCGCAGACCTTTGGATAATTCTCTCAATCCCTTTTTACTCTTACTAGCGCTTTTCCCGCCGGTCCACCAAAAGGTTCCTGCTCCCAATACAAACCGAAGTCATACCAGCCCCAGTATTATTCACAGCATTACATTGCTATATCATCGAAAAAAAACAGAGAAGCACAAAGCTGACCAGGAAGCGATTTCACTCCGTGCCAATCCCAAAGGAAAAAACCCAAGAAAGGGCTCGTCAACTACAAACCAATCCAATATGAGACTTCAGCGCAGGCCGAAAAAAAGCAAGTTAATAGCCAGAAGGTAGAATGATGATTTAAGAATAGGGTTTCATAGCGAGTGGGTTGGTGTTGATAAAAATCAATTTTCAAAATCTCGAATTTAAGTTCGCAATCTCGAGGATTATCCAAAGATTGTAATACACTTTTATACATCATTCCCCCCTACTCTAACGGCTGTTTGTTTTTCATATTCGGATAGACTAACTCTCCATAAACTTTAAAAGTACTCTTTCTCCTCATCCTCCTATCTGCATTTCAGAAAATCTCACTCGGCCCCAAGAAGTGCTCCAAAGTTGGGGTCGCTGGGCTAACTCATGGGGCATTGTGGGTTGGATCTTGGAAGCAAACAAGCGGCAGGATATTGAAATTGGGGGAATCGCCGAGCCAATCGACTTTCTTGCGAGCGGCTCACAAAAACTATGGGATTCCATGGAATTGGTTTTTGATACTTTGGAGAAATGTTAGCAGAAACTAAACGGAGGCGGTCACTGCTTTTGGAAATATCTTCGATCACTCGCTGTTGGGTAGGAAGCCTGTGCACCAAAGGAATTCATGTCATGGTGGGAAAAACCCTTGGGCCGTCTCCATGGTGAGCATGCACTTAAAATGGAGGCGCTAGCTAAAAAAACACAACATCCACTTTGTGCCTCACCCAATCTACGAAACGACTGGTATCCCGATCCGTTAGAAGAAAAAAGCGGCCCGTGAACTCCTAGAAATCCGGGGAAAATCGGGGAATGCGCAATACTGATTGTTCCGCGACGGACACGAGGTCCAAAGAAAATCGGAGTCCAATGGCGAGTTTTTAGGGAATGGTGGACTTGATCGGATTCTTCAACGTGCGAGGGAGCAATTCATCGACTTTTGGTTTGCCTATGAGGCCAATCTCGCCAACATGGCTTAATGCAGGCCAAAAACCAACTTCATCACGGCTGTAGCCTCAGCAAATTTCAACCAGAAAACAATCCCGAAAAGTTGAGGAGGATGATGCCTACGATTATTCTGACTTATGAAAACTCCCAAGGGATTCCTAGAACCATCTTGGAACGGCCAATTGGTAGAAAAGACATGGAAATCTTAACGGCTTGACGGGAGCAATCGTAGCTGACAATGGCAAAGATCTTCGAGTCCCGATCTCAGCCGGTTACGATGGATTTGAGAAACAGAAATTTAGAATTGAAAAAAGGGATGCACCTTCGATGATCCCTTTTCATTTTTGATTGGCGGTGATCGAGGTAAAATCAGCTTGAGCTTATGATCTGAGTTCTCTGGAAACACGTGGGAGGTGGTCGAAATCCTCGAAAGCGTGCAATTAAGAGTCTAAAGAGGGAAAAACCATCTATTTAAAAGACCTAGTAAATCCGCTAGTCTTGGCTCTCGTCGGCAGACTGGTCTCTCAATCTTGTTTTGATAGGGGGTAAGCGTATTTCAGAATACCTATAAATCGCGACGGGATATCCACCTTCATCCATCATCGCAAAAACTAGACCAAGGGCATTGGAGTTCCTCATGAATCTCCCACTCTTTAATCGGCTTCACAGAGATTCTTCTGCCTCCCAAGTCGCCAAAAGGACCGGGTCTCTGGGTCTGGAGTTAGATTGGGAGAGTAAACGTACCTATACTTCCTCAAAGCTAATTCCCACGGAGAATTTTGGCCCGCTGGTAAAATTCTCCTGTTGAGTCCCTTTGCGTGAATGACATCCTACACAATTGGTCACGGAATTAGCTAAATACTCGCCATAAACCACGGACACCTCTTGCTTCATTGCCTTTGCGGGTGTAGGCAGACGTTTTTCGGCTTGATCAAGTACCTGCTGTCCAATACGGACTTTTCCGAGGAAGGTTGTATTCCTAGGCTCAATTCTCCTGCTCACGGTGGTTGTGATCTCAGAAAAAATAATGCGTTTAGGTCATATTCAGTCATGTTTTCAAATGGCAATAATGGAAATAGTACCCGACCATCAGGGTCCTTACTTCCATAAGCGCATCACTCCGAGCGACCTCAGCATCTGTCAGGCTCCGATACCGTATCCAAGTCCGTGTGAGGTTTCTTGGTCTGAAATTCCCGGATCAATATTTATTTCTGATCCTCCAGCCCAATGGAAACAAGCGTCACCCGACTCATCGCTTCATATGCATTTGATTATATTGGCAAGTGCCACAATGTTGCTGGGCCATAGACAAATAATTGGCCTCGGCGCGAGAGACAGTTGGAATCCGAACTGAGTCGCGACAAGCCGGGTAGGAGCGTCGAAAAGTTTTTCCCAATCAGGCGAAACAAAAAAACAAAGATTTGCGATCGCAAAAAAATGACAATGCTTTCCAGCAAAAATTTCCGAAGGAATTTTTAATGATTTTTTCATAGTATGAGTCGATAAAAATTTTAAACTAATTGAAATAGATGAACTGCTTGAATAATCGGTAAGCAGACACCGATTATTTTAAAAATTGTGATCAATTAAAAATTGTTGGAGTTAGTTCTAAATCGAGAATAATAATAAGTACAATTTTTAAAAATAATGGGCACAGTACAAGTTTAATAACTTGTCATTCACTGAAATTTCAAAAGGATTACAAAAAAAATAGCTCGTGAAAAAAAATTCGTTTTCAGAGGCCTACTTATTTTAACTTAAATCACTTGTAATTTTCTAAATCATCACCCTATTCCCCGGTTCTTTGCAGATTCTAAAATAGCCTCACTACTGATATCCCGCAGCCCTCTTCGCCTGGTACTAGCATCGGTTTTTTTCCCATGATAGCCAATGAATCCTGATCCATTTGATCTTTGCTGCCAAGGCACATCGTAAAAGGGAAGTTGATCTCACCCGAGAGACTTGTTCCTTTATTTCCTGGAATAGCGAAGAAAAAGGGGCCATCGCCAATCATGCCTTTTCACAATTGGATATTCAAAAAATTAATCCGCCCTGCAAATGAGGTCTTTTGAAATCGTGCGCAATTACTCCTCCTGGAAACTCCAATCGGCAGTTCACATTATCGGCTAACCCATTTTTATAAAATCTCCGGCCGTCTGTCACAAGGCCTTGCGCGGAGCGAACCACGACCGCGTTTCCATGCCTGATACCTAATCGAGCACCCTGAATTGAAATACACTTCCCCCATTATCATCAGATCACTCCTCCCCCCATTTCAGCTTTCGGCTTCCAATGATTTGGTCCGATTATCACATATCCTGCAAGGCACAATCCAAACTCTGTACCCGCACCCAAAACTTCTTTTCTTTTGATATTTTTTGAAAGCCCAAAAGTATTCGGTTTCATGCTGACAACGGTAACCCAATCGAAAGAGAAAAACTCCTGGCCGATTTGCACGCGGTTCAATCATTAAATCTGGACATCCTTAACTGTCATTTGCCTAGGCTTTTGCACACCAGACTTGCTTTCCTTTTTCTTTGGCAGCTTTGACCACATAACTCCATATGCATCGATGGTGCAATACGAGTAGACAATCGATATCCGCATTATCCTTTTGATATCCTTCAAAAAGTATAATTAAGACGTTGGCCTTCCGGAATCTGATAATTTAGCTTTCCAAAATTCCCCTCTTTACAGGAGAGGATCCTGTCACATTCCTGCCAGGTAGCAGTGCTTTGTTTGCTGTAAAGGCCGGAGCTAAAAGATCTGAACTATAATAGCCAAACCCACAAGAAGCGAATCCCAAGTTTTTCCTTTTTGGGATGAATTGCCTATAAGGGTCAATGGAGATAGCAAGCCTAGCACCAGTTACTAGCGTAAGAGATTTGATTGTTTCACGTCAGGCAGAGTATTTCATAACTTTGATCTTGGAGTAGCGCAATTAATTATAGGAATTTTGAGTTTAATGCCAATTGTTGGTATATCCCAATTCAATGGTCCATCAATCTAAACCAAGCTATTTTCTCGTTATCGTGCGACTTTAAATGATGCTTTTTAAACCACTCAAGTATAAGGCTCCAAGAAAGGCGGCCTCCCTACTTTCCACAAACCGCCTCTTATCTAAGCTCCAGAGGGAGCGACACCTTTGTAGAAATGTAGAAGGTCTTAATTCAATAAGAGCTCCAGAGAGCGACACCTTTTTAGCCGTCAAAAACGCTTATAACCCAAATTTCAATTCATTGCTTCCCGCATCCAATTTTTCACCAAAACTCCTGAACTTTAGAATTCAAGCAAACCCTTCATTATCATTGAAAAAAAATTCACGCTGTCCCTTACCTTTCTTGTTGCAAGCTTAAGTTTTGCCTATGGCGCATCGAAAACCCATACCTCCCCCCACCCTGGCTGAATTGCCCAGCGAATCACTGCAAGCAGCCACTGAAAAAGCAGTTGCAGAAAACTGAACGTAGTCATAGTCATCCTCGATGAGGAGGGCAAATTCTTATTTCACTTCAGCGCATGGATGGGTTTCAAGTAGGGAGTATTGAAGTCGCTTCAAGCAAAAGCCAAAATCAGGTCTCCTGTTTTTATTTACATGACACACACACAAAACCATTATAACGTATGTACTGATAAAAGCCGAAGAGAGAAGCTCTAAGAATTCTGCGAGCGAGCTGCCGTAATATTCTGCGTAGGAGTTGAAGGGCGGGCTTGCCTATTTTCAAAGACGGAATCTCGTCTCGGAATCAATCGGTATTATCAGAGGGAACATCTGGCTCAAGATGGAATTATTGCCAGCGGCTGGTTTGTGAAATATTAGTACGCTTAGAGATTTCTAAAGTAAAAGCACCTAAATCCAAAGCAATTCACCTACATTACCGTTCACAACAAAATCCGCGCTGTCTAGTTTAAATAGATTAAACTTTTACCGCTAAATGGGAAGTTCATATACGAAGTTTAATCCTTAAAAACCTTTGGAAGATCGTTACCTTCGCGTGCTGAGTGTTACTAGCTTCGACCCTCATGCTGGACTATCATGATAGCAACGCACCTGTGGAATGTCAAAATAAAACTGAAAGCGACTGTTCACTGGCATGCCTCAAAAGGTATACTGCTCACATTACGGTTAAAAGGCCGCCTTTCAGAGGGGCATATACGTCTGATGTATGCCAATGTGGCAAATCAACCGGTGGATTCTTATTGAAATGGATATGTCCAACTTAACTGTCGGAAGATCTCACTGATGCAGGTTCCAATGAAAAGCTAACAGGGCATTTGAAATCGGATGATTTCTTCTCCGTGGCGAAATTTCCCCAAGGCAATGATGAAAATCACCAATGTGAAAACAACTGATGGCAAGACCTTACGAGATCACAGCAATTTGACCATTATAGGGAATCACTTATCTCTCCGCTGGTTACCTGGCGCGTGTCTTACCAATCTGATGGCGAATGGCAAAATGGTGACCACTGTCAGAATCAAATTTGACCCGAACAAAATACGATTATCAAGTATCGCTCTGGCTCTTAATTTCGAAGATTTGGCTGAACAAGCTAATCTACGATGAAGTGTAAGGCTTGATGTGAAGATTGGTTGGCGACTCCTTGGTTGAGTAACTGCTTAAAATAAGAAAGGCTGAGAATTAAATACTTCTAGCCTTTCTTTTATATACTGGGACTTGCGAGCACTCTTGATATGCGGAATTTACACAAAGTCACTAAGGCAAAGTGGAAGCTCGCCCCAGGTCTTCAAATTTGGACAATTTTTGAAATAATTTCACGCAACAGCATTTACTACAATTGTAGGGCGAAACATCCTTCGCCGACTGTACAATCCCACTTGACAGTAAACAACCCATACCGGAGGCTGAACCAACATAAGCATACGCTACTGAATCAAATTTTTCAGAGAAACTGTCTCTTCGAATCGATCCGAGTATCGAGAATATTCCAAACCGTCAGCCGAAATTTCCAATGGGCTTGATTGCCTTGGTAAGCTCCAGAAATGCATTTCAAAAGAAATTCGAATTCACTTTTTGTGCCCGCCTGCTGATTGAAGTAGGCCAGTTATATAGGTATAACCGAACTTCAAGTTTGCAAATCCCTTTCCAGAGATACCTATAGATCGAGTCGTAGTACTTGAGACTTCATGGCGTGTTGAAGTGTGGTTATTTTAATAGTAGCCTGATTGGTAAAAAATTTGGTTCCATCATATTCATATCGACCTCCAGGTTTTTTGAAAAAAGTAGTCGTAATTCTGGAAATCATACGTGTGCCGAAAGTACTGACAGGCCATCAGTCCGATTCTCAACTTCCTTCATGGCACTGGTAGATAGTATATCCCCAATTCCCTCCGGCACTGACCTTGAATTTTTCGAAAAGCGCTTATCGCCTTCTATCCTTCCAGTAAAGGTCTCATTTTACCGGGGCCAATTATTTGAATACTAACCTAAATCGATTGATCCCTTGGAAATTGGTGCGTGTTCACCAAATCATGCTGCTTTCTAGTCCAATTCAAAAACCTCCCGAAAGATTGAAGGCGGAGAAGAAATCAAAGTGATTGTAGTCCAGGATATGGGCTGTAATACAATCCATTTCGAGGCATTCGATTTCCCGAAAATAGAATTGTAATCCTGAAACATTCAAGCCTTGCGCTAGCTTCCTGGAATATCCATAGAAATTCACGAGGCGCTTAAGATCAACGTCAAGGAGCGATTGTGTGATGGCCATTTGGAAATACAAGTTTTGGAATGGTTAGC
>Ga0163217_1023211_pt1 | contig 14688 bp, 15 predicted proteins | sample SynspAceP_FD_185933 | JGI IMG/M metagenome (GOLD analysis project Ga0163217, IMG submission 185933) | Saline lake microbial communities from Ace Lake in Antarctica - Synechococcus sp. Ace-P (PacBio error correction) | ecosystem: Environmental > Aquatic > Non-marine Saline and Alkaline > Saline ... | reverse complement strand
GATGCCGCGCGTATTGAAGTGCAAACGGCGATCGAATAGCTTTGCCGTTTGTCGAGCCTTCAGGCCCGCCGCGGGCATTGACTGGCTGGAGGTTGCAGGGCCCCGCCTGGCGACTTGGCCGATCCGACGTCGTTTGCGGCCGTTGCAGGTTGGCGCACCACGGCAAGGGCTCGATTGTTCTTCTCCATGGCGGCTTCTGCAGCGCGCTGGCTTGCGCTGCGCTCCTATACCTCCCCCACTGGTTTGAGCTGCGTTGCGAGCGGGGATCCGGCTGGCCAGGAGATCCCCAGCGCACCAGCTGCGTTTTGCTCCAGGGGGATGGCAACCCTGGCCAACGCATTGCTTCATCCGTTCAGAGCTGATCACGCCGCGCGTTTTGGCTTCGCGAAGGGCCGGGCTGGAGATTGTCGTGCTGGAGGTGGGACTGGGGGCGGTCCCGATGCCCCAAGGTGCACCCCCGATTCGGAGGGTGCGTGGGTTTCAGCACGATCGCCATCGACCATGCGGTATCGGGCATACCTCGGGTGATCGCAGCGAAAGGCGGAGCCCTGAGCCCGGCGCCCGCGCAGTCAGCGCGGCACAGTCCGGAGGTGGCTCACGCCTGCAGCAGGGGCGGCAGCCCTGGGTGTTCTTGCTTGAGGGATCGTTGGGTTGACGGTGATGAGCTTTTGTGCGGGGAATTTGCACTGGCGTAGTGGTATTGCCGGCCAGGTGGCCAGGTCAACAGCGCCGTTGCCATCGGGATGCTGCAGACGATTGGGCAGGAAGGGCTGGAGACCGATTTCCGACCAGGGGATCACGGGGTTTTGCTGCGGCCCGTTGGCCGGCGGCCTGAGGCCGGCCTGGTGGGCAGCCTACCCTGTGTCGATGGGGCGATAACGTTCCGGCGCCGTGGCTGCGAGCGGAATTGGATTCGCGGGTGCCCGATCCGGGGCGGTCCATTCTGGTAGGTGGGTGGTCGGCATCCTCGCAAAAGCAGGCACCCGAGCTTGTCAGGTGCCTGCTGGTCCTGAGAAGAAGCGGGCCTGGCTGGTGCCGGTTGGCCGGCATCCCAGCTGGTATCGCGAATCTGTGGGCGGCTGCCCCGACTGGCGTATCAGCTCAGGCGCGCGGCCGATCTTCCTGAAGCCTGGCCGCCCGCTTGCAAGCGTGGCGAAGGTATCACGCCAGTCGGGCCAGTCCAGCGGCGGCGGCGGCGCAGGGCTGTGATGTGGTCGTGGTGCGGTCGCTGTATTCTGTGGGCAGCTGCTGTGGCGGAGAACTCAGAAACGGCGGGATGAAGGGTGAGGAATGGACCCGTTGGGTGAGAGTGAGGCAGTGGTTGCGAGATGAAGAGGATGGCGCGAATCGACCACGGGCCAGCGCCTGGAGCTGGCTGTCCCGCCTCGGGGCCGTGCGCTGGCTGCTGGGCTTGTACTCAGACCGCTGCTTGGCGGTCGAGGGCAAGGGCCTGTTCAGGACCGGGATCGATTACACCTCACATCAGGAACGGGCACTGGATTTTTCAGTGGCCAGGCCTGCCTTTCAGTTCCTTTGCCGGGGCCACCGCGCATGCAATTAGCCGGCGACGACAATGCGCGGTTGATTAGTCACCCAGGCAGTTTTCGCGGCGATTTCGTGGGCGATCTCGCGATGCCCTGATGGACGGTCGACTTTCAGCGGTGCGATTTCAGCGGTAGCCTGCTGAGCGGCGTGATTAGGAGTTTGGGCAGCAACTTCAGTGAGGCCCGCATCAGAGAACGCGACTGTTCAGAGATGCCCTGCCGATGCAGCGACACGGACTTTTGCTGGGGGCCATGGACCATCCGGTCACCGGGGTAGCACCCGATCAGCTCGAAGCCGTTGACCCGGGCTAATGCAGTGTTGAGCGTTTTTCAATGCTTGTTTCAGCGCTTATCGCTAGCAGCCACGTAACTTGCTGGGTTGAAAGTCCGTCCGGGGGTCATAGGCAATGTTTTGGTGAACCTGGCAGGCATTCGGAACCACACCGAGTCCCGCCGTTTCGGACGTTGAGAGTGGGGCGGTTGGAACGGCAGGCCGCCGTTTTGTGGTGAGAATCAGCGAATCCCAGTCTGGCAAGGGATCTGCGCCGCGCCAGCGCACCAGCGGAAGGGCCGCCAGCCGCTAGCGTCCCTGTTAGCGCACCTCAAGGTGCGAGCAGATCTCGCCCCAGGCGATGTTTCAGGGCCGAGAGGAAGGTGTTCCGGTTGGGCGCAAGCACTGCAGGGTAGGTCAGCGGGTATGGGCCGCGATTTGCAGGGTGGTGATTGGTTCAGCAGATTTCCGCAGCGGCAGCCCGTGCCTTGTTCCGGGCCTGCAGGATGAGGGGTCCCGCAAGATCCGCCAGCAGGTGAGGGCAGGATTTTCCGAGCGTATCGGGACGCCGGCCACAGCAGCAGGCGATGGCCACGGGCGTGGGCAGCCGGATGCTCATTTGGGCGCGATGGTGGATTGAGGGCCACAGCATTTCAGAGGCAGAGGGATGTGGAGCGCAGGGCTGTGCAGGAACATACGGGCGGCTTCGAGGCGCGCTCCAGTGGCTGAACTCAACCACAGTTGTGCAGTTACGGCGGGGCGCGGTGGGGCAGGCGGACGCCGTGATGATTGCCGTTGGTATCCGTAGCATTGGTTGATCGGCCGGCTTTGCTTTACGAGTGGATCAGGCGGGTTCCGCCTCCAGGGTCACGCTCAGCAGATGGATTGCCAGGGATTCGCGCAGGATACCCAGCGCAGGGGAGCCGATGTCCGTTGGAGCCGCAGCGAGAACCAGCACACGGTTGGCGCTGCGCCAGGTGCTGGGGGCGCCGCAGTGAGCGCTGAAACGACAGTTGACGGGTCGAGGTTGGCAGCGCAAGCGCTTCAGCGTTGACCCCCCCCCCGATTTCCAGGAGCTGCTCGAGACTGCGCACCGGTTCAGGCCACTGAGGTCGAGCACCACCGCGCGAGCGGGGCACGCAACTGCCGGAATTGCGGTGCCGCTCGCGCGGGTAACGAACACCGTGCCGGATGCAGGGCCTTGGCAGGCCGCAACTCTCGAGGCCGGTGCTTTGGACAGATGGGCCAATCGGCCCGATTCAGCAATGGCTGGCAACACGGTGAGTGTACGAACGATCGCGCGAGAGGCGAGCCCAGCTTGGCCCGTCATTGACCAGTTTTGGCTGAGCGGTGGCCCGTGGCTCGCTGAGTTCCCGGTTTCGATCGCCCAACTTGGGTGCCGTGGCGCTGCAGGCAGATCTCGGCAGGCTCAGGAAGGGGGTTCAAGGGGCTTTGACGGACCGGCGGCAAGAAGAGGGCGAAGCCCATTGGTGAGCTTGTTATGGAAGGTGGCCTACCAGGGCAGGGCAATCGAGCAGGACTTGCAGGCCGGGCCTCCAGGGGGGGGCAACACTGGCCCTGGCAGGGCACCGCGTGCGGGCGGCGGGCCAGCAGGTCGGCTCAGTTATGCTGGGCGGCAGGGAGGATCAGGTCAGGGGGCGCCCCTGTCGCGCGCACCCGTCCAGGCCAGCCCCTCGCTGACCGCGCGGTGGATGAACGGCTCAGACCTGGCGTTGGCATGGCTAGAGTGGGCGGCTCAACGAAGCAGAACAGTTCGGCGGATACGAAACACGCTGGAAAACCAGGATCTGGACGTATATCTCACCAATTGCACAGTACGACCTCGGCGCCGCTGAAGTTGCGGTCATCGGCGCCATCGGTCCGGAGTATCGGGTGTCCCACCGTGGCTGGCCCCAGCAACAGAGGTTGGTGGGTAGGCAGGGGCCACCACGGCCAGCCGCTCGGCGATTTACGTCCGGCAGGTCCAAAGCAGCGACGGGCTGGGAAAGCTGGACATGCTGGCGTGTGGTGCAGTCACGGGAAATGGCGATTCGCTGATCTACAGCGGGGCCCCAGGGGCGGACGCGTGCTCCAGCGTGCGCCTTCGCCCGCTGTTTCATCGAGTGAAGGTTCGACACCGCAGCCAGTCCGTTCAGCCGGAAGGCAAGCAGAGCTGCCAATCGCTTCGCTGCCGCATCGGCCGAGAAAGGGGCGGCCGAGAACCCCACGAGCGGATCGGAGGGAGCTCCATCGTCGCTGGCCCGGCCCGGTGGCAGGCGTCTGGCAGCGGCGCCCCCGGGATCGTTGCCAGTGCCTGCGGGCAGCGCCACACAAGTGTGCAGGTCAGACGTGCTAGCAGCGTGTTGCAGGTCAGCAGGGCCTCCCAAGTGGCATCCGCAGCAGGCCCGGCGCTGTCACATGGGTGCGGCATGGCCGGAGCTGGCGCCACGCTGCTGCAGGGCCCCGTATCGCCCGCTGCTACTGCTTTGTGAGGCTGGAGGTTGTCTGTTGGTTGGCCGCCAGGGCGCCAGGCATGGTGCGTAGCCATTGGGGTGGCGCTCCAGGTGAAGCCTTGTTCCGAGGTGGGCATGGGGGTAAGAGGGCGTGAGCGCCAGCGGCAACAGCTCACCCGGCTGGGGGCTTGTAGGCGGCTGAAGCTGGTGTCGGCGGCTAATTTGGGAGCGCACGCTCACAGTTCTTTTCGCCATCGGCGCGGGCAGGTTCGCTGGAGTTGGTCGAGCGCTGCGCGGCAGCTCGATGGCGGGGGCGTCCGGAGTGGTCTTGCGCTGGGTTAAGTCGGTTAATCGGGTCCGTCATCCCCCGGCGCTGTGTGCAAGCCCGATTAGGGGATGCCGTGGAGGAGTCGTTGGCGGTCACTGGATGTCCTCATGGAATCACGAATTGGGCTGCCCCCGCCAAAGGTGAGGGGGTGGTGGTAGTGGGGAAGGTGAGGAAGGGCAGCCGGAGGGCGCCAATCCGCATGAGCAGGTAGAGGCTGAAACCGAGTTTGGCGGGCTGCTCTTGCCCAGCCAGGCTCCGAGCATCTGGCTCGCTGGGCCCGGATCAGCTCCGTGGCAATTCTTGATTCAAAGCCTTGGTATTGCTCAGGGGTAGCCATCGGGCCCGCAGACCCTCCCGCCCAATCGCCCTCGATCGGGACCAAGCTGTTCGAAGCAAGTCTTCAAATTCGGCGGACTTGGATTGGTGAGGCCAGGGCCAAGGCGCACGCGAGACGCCGCAGGGCGATTTGGCCAACGTTTCTCCATGAGAATCGTACATGGAGGATTGGCGCAAGGGGAAGTCAGTGGGGGCAGGGCGTTTGATACATTTGGAAAGACACGGCGGGCTCGCCCCAAGTGGTTAAGGGCAGCGATTGTGGATGCCGCCATACGGGAGGGATGGCTGAATATCCCCCGCTCGCCTTATCGTTCAGAGCCGTCGTGTGCGGGCTTCTCACCGGATTGCGGGCGCAGGTCAGCTCGGTTTCGTCTCGATGGCGGCGGCTGGCTCTGGGCTTGGTCGTGAGCAGCCCGTGTTCCCAGTTGCCACGGGGCACCTGCGGGAGGCCGGGCTGGCTGGGTCCGATCGGCCGGGGTGGCCAGCTGCTCGTTTTTGTTGGCGATCAGCTCGGATAAGGGCGGCAGGGGAATGTCGGATGGTTTTTGACATGGGGTATGGCCGCCGGTGCACAGCAGGAAGCCGGTGGTGGCGAAGCGGATCAGGGGGCAGGCTGGCGCGGAGCCGGAGATGGCAGAGCGAACCTTCGGCCTTCACGAACAGGTGGGCGTTGGCCGCCTGGGCGGCCTGCAGGCACGCTGTCGCACGGGCGCCAGCGGCGTAGTCGACCGGACTCGCATCGAGGGACACGCGGCTCCGCTTGATCGGATGGCCTGCTTGCCCTGTGCGGACGAAGCGGGCTGTGCTCGAACCGGGATTGCTGCCGGCCACTGACAGCTCCAAGGCAGGCGTCATTTTGCCAACGGCACATTGTCGGTTCAGCGTGAGGATCGCTGGCGCCCAGGCAGCGGCCCTGGCCGCTGGCACTCCAGACCGGCGGTTTCTTGGCAGTCCAGATCCACGATTCGGGTGGCAATTGTGCCGCAGTCAGGGTCGTCGCAAGGGGGTGTGCAGGCGGCTGGACCGACAGGCGCGTTGAGGGCGACAGAGGTCGTTGCGGGAGCCCGGTGGCAAGTTTCCACCGGAAAGGGCCAGTCACCACCGCACCTGGGGCCATAGGCGAGGGAAGAGCGAAGAATGCCCACCGGGCAACGACGCGGGATGCCGGTGATCGCTCCAGGCGCCGCCGGCTATGGCCCGGATCCAACCGCCCGATCGGCACCGGCCGGTTTAGACGCAAAGGGCCGGCCGGTCGTTGCGGAGAGGTTGTCGAGCCCCCCGTGCATGCAGCAGCACATCGGCGCTGTGGCGTCAGATGCGTGAGGCGATCACGCCAGCCGGGGGCACGAGGGCTGCACCAGCGTGGGCCGCAGCGATCGGGTCCTCGAAGCCCCGGTCGTTGATCAAGTGGAGGATGGCTGTCGAGATCCGGCCGCGACAGGGCAGCAAATGGGGCCGCGGCGCCATTGAGAAGGGCGCTGTTCGGAATTAGAGCCCAGCATCAGATCGAGGACCGAGCCTTGCGGGCGTTGGGCATCCCGCGGCTCACGAGACCCGCGGTTTGGAGCAACTTGATGTTGTCACCATCCACAATGGGGGAGCAGCGGCAGATCGGCAGGTCGCCAGCATTCATCGGCCCCAGCGGGATGGGAGTGGGTGTCAAGGGGCGAAGCCGCGTGTCAGCGTCCGGATGGCCAGGGGGGCAGCGGCTGCTTACACAGCACACCCCTGACGGCAGCCAGGGGAATAGTTGACAGGCGGTGGCCAGGTCCAGCGCCATATGGATAATGGAGGTCATGCCTTGGCTGAGGCATCGGCCCGACAGGGCCAGGGCAACTGTGCGCCACAGGGGCCGGTGCATGGCATGGACGTCGGGGCTGGCCCCCCAGTGATGCGAATCGGGGTGAACGCAGATGCTGGCCCCAACGGCTCAGTGGCGAGCACGCTTTTGTGGAGGAGGCCGAGGGTGATGCTGGTGGGACTGCAGGCCTGGCGCTCAGTCCCAGAGCGCCAGAGGCGGTGCTCGAGCGTTGCCACAGTCGTGCAGGGCGACCAGGCAAGCGGGCGGTGGCAGAGGGGGGCAGAGGGCTCCAGCGTTGCAGTCTGAGGAATCTGGGTGTGCCGCGCAAAGTACAGTTGGCATCAGCGACGCGTTATCATTAAGACCTCCGAGTCCTCCGACACGCGCATGTCTCGTGTCTCAGTCACTGCAACCAAAATAGGCGCTTCCACTGTGTTAGTTCGCACTCGCAAGGTGATGTGTGATCATGTAGACGATTTGACTGTTGTGAAGGGCGGCGTTTGACTGGGACAGATTCTAGGCTCTGTTCGTGGTAACTTCTCACAGAGGCGTCATCGGAAACTGAAGCAGAGTGTGTTGCTCAGGGTATGATTCGTGTTTGCACGTGAAGTCTTTTAACTTTTGGATGAGGTCTACGCTATTCGCGGTCTTGGCTAGGCCTTGATGGAACCCGTGTATTTAGCTCTGTGGTGGTAGTATCTTGAGAGGATTGGACAGCTGAGCGCGGCGTGAAGGGATATTATAGGTTTTCGACTCATTAAAGCGGGATCTGCTTCTCTGATATGCAAGCGAAGGATTCCCCGTCAGCAAGCGGAATCCAGGCCAGGGATTCTACAGAAACCATGCGTTTTTCTCGCGACCACATGGAAACCGTGTGTGGACTAGCTTGATCTGAGATGATCTGAGAATGAAACGGATTGAGACAGTGGCAGAGCCATGAAAAGGTTCTCAGTACCGCTGCGCGCGGCAGGACAGCGCCGCTAATTTGCACTTGCTTTACATTCGAATATCATAACCCTCGTCCGGTGGGCTCCGGGATATTGCAGAAAACCCGTATGGAAAAGCACGCCTTAAGCGCGGTTTGCGTAAGAGCCCTTCAATGCCGGATGGAGGCTGTGGACTGGTTTGGTATGGGGGAACAGGTAAAACCTACTTGTTGAAGGAATGGCAAGGCCCGACGCCCAATCGTCCCTGTGAATACTTGATGACAGACAAGGTGGTCCCGAGAGCGGTGAAAGGGTTGGCATCCCAATATCGAGGCACTTAATCAAACATTGTTGACAAGCTATCCCAGTGCCGGCCGGACGCCGGTCTGCGGTTGGAATCGGGTGGAAATGTGATTTCATTACTGGGGATGCAGACGGCGTGCCTATATCCTAGCAATCTCTATTTTGGTTGTCGGCGGGAAGTTACTTGAGCAGGTAAGTCTATGAACCCAAGATAGCAGGGAGTGATGGGATAGTTGTACGGTGTACCCAGGTGAACGAAAAAAACCCAACGCTCGCGGACCCGATCACCGCAGGAAGAAATCCGAGCGTGGCGGTCGGGTATTATAGTAGACTTGCAGGTTGAAAAATGCGAAGAAATTCACTCGTGTGCCCAGAACAAATTGTGCGCAATTTATAAAGCGCCGCGCGTTTGTCGGCTCTTATGTTTCGGGTGGATCTCTTGAGTGGCCGGGGAGAGAGATACGGCACTCACAGTCAGGATAACTCATTAGATAATAGCATTAATCGTATTGTCATAGAAACGGCGAAATAGGAACGAGATGCGGTCTTTCGCTAAGGAATCATAAATACATATGCAAATGGCCAAAACCACTTTAACGGGGTACGTTTTTATGCTCGTGCACGTCGCTAGAGCGGTCCCCACCCGTTCTGTGAAAGACAAAGGTGTGATTAGAACTTCACATTAAATAATACGCTTCTTTCTCGAACGCAATGGTCGAATAGGAAACGCGGCGAGTGTGTGACAGAGCGTCCTCATCTGGCGGCGGTCGTTCAGGCACCCTGTACGCAGTGCACAAAATGGGACGAGCTAAAGGTTCAAGAGAAAGACCTAGTACAATTTTTTCTGTGCTCGAGCTGAATGCCGCTCTGAGATGCGTTGTGCCGATTCAGTGCGAGGATTGTGCGGGCTTTGGAGGGGCGAACTCACCGCGAGGCAGCCATGTTCGAAGCACATAAGTGTGAGAAAGTAGGATGACAGTAGGCGATTCTACAAGCGAGCCTTGCAAATCTTCTGCGTCACCAAAATCCCAATCGCGTTATGTTTGTTAAATCGTACGACGCCACACACACAGATACCTGCGCATGGCTCGAGAGGAAACACGCTAGCGTGTCCGATAGAAGGCAGCCCCTTGATACAAAAATGGCATAGGTGGCTGCTGTACGGCGGATCGGCACGTTAGTTCCACAATGTTCCCTCGGTGAGAGAGTGGATAAGACTAAGTCGACTTCCGGTGTTCTACGTCAGGACGGTGATAACTGTTCTTGCTCGTTGGCGCCTTGAAACGGTGCTAGGATGTACTGGGAAGAGGGACGCCACCCCGCGCTCCTCCCAAGTGATGGGCGGGACCGCGACAGCACTCTGATTAATCAACGTCTTACTTACCGGACACGTCCAACGGCCGGGAGGCAATGTCAAGTATAAAACAGACGAGTGTGTGGTGACGGCGTATGAGATACCACGCTGTGAGATCTTAAAACAAGGGTGTCTCGCGCGTTAAATCTCGCCAATCGCAGGGCTGACGCACACAACCGCGTGCGCTGTAGGCTCACTGCATGTGGCGGTTCTCATGGTCAATTCGTTGTCCGATATGAATAACGCTTTTGGTTCGGTCCGATACAGAGCTCTTCTTCGCATTGTTGTTGAGCACACGCTAAGACCGGTGCTTGGATTGAGTAGTATTCAAGGGTGACTCATATGGATGTTACTCGTGATGCTGACTATGGGCTGTGATGATCACGTAATGTTCCTGCGGATTTGCGAGGCGTACGTGTGGGCCTGTTCTTAAATATCATAGTGTGTCGCGCGGCTATTTACTCTACTGTATTCCGTGTTACGCGCTTGCAGATAGGTGGTAGTGATTGGGCTTATGGTAAATAACGACCGGGGCTAGTAATTTTGGCTCGCGCTGCCACAAGCACTCTGACGAAGAGTAGATTGTGTTGATTCCGAAGTGGCGTGCGGGGACGGAGAGGCTGAAGGATCAGAATCTTCCTGAGGCGCGATGCATTAGGGGGGATGGCTTCAGGGGCTCCCGAAGGGAAGCGCTGGAATGTTGCGCCGCGCAGGATATAGTGTTTTCACTGTTTACATGATGCAGAACACCTGAGGCGCCGTCGGCCGATCCGGGTGATTAATGCTATAGACAATGAGTGGTGATATTGTAGAGGCTTACCCGGGCGGTGAGCTAGCGGATACCTTTCCTCGAGAGGTGCGGGCATGGCAAAGACCCGGCAGCAATTGCAAAAGGCGACTGTGTCAGCGGCGCCACCTTCTCTGCGTATTGACTCGACAAGAGCTCAGCATTAATGGAGGGACCACTTCCACACCTTTCAGCAGAGCGAGGTTAAGCAGGCCTGAGTATTGAGTGGCGAAAAGTGAAAAATCAGGGACATGCGGGGAATCAAACGGCGGGACGTGGTCACGCTAGACTTTTCAAAGACTTATTATCATGTATTAGATATAACCAGATCGGCTCAAATCATCGGTGATCGATATCTCTTAAGAGGACATCTAAGCAAGAATGATGGTCTGATGAGCAAATGACAAATCTTGAAATGCTCATCTCGATCGGGGTGTGGATGCGATGTAGAGCAGGAAAGGCGAGTGTCGGATCCAGAATAAAAAGAATTTGGTGGTGTCTGAGAGAGCGGGGATGATATTGGATAAGGTAACGGAGCAGGGAAACTCGAATGTGCACCGGTTTGGCGCGAGCGGGCCGGTCGACGCCCAGAAAGTGGCAAGGTCCCCGAGTGTAGTGGGGTAAATCTGACTTCAGAGGCTCGAATGTACGACTCAAAGAACAAATAACAGTTGGGGTTGAGGCAGTCGTTGACAGCGTTGACGTGGAATATGCAGGAGGAACTGGAACGATGGCCGATGAGGCTGCAGGCACCGGTGGCGGTGACGGAGCGGGCTGGCCTGGATTGGTTGGGTTCTTTTACCGATGTCATAGCGTGACCTTGGATCCTCGATACTCGAAGATCAACCACGTGGTCGTGAGGTCTATTTACAAGTAGAGTATGCGCGCTGTCTCGATGTGTGGGAGTCTCAGCCGGCAGTGCGGCATCGCCTCTTGTATATTGTGAGATCTTAGTTGTGGGCGTTAAGAGTAGCAAGGGGCTGGGCGCTAATGGGTTCCGCATGGTTTGAAGGGAGGATGTTGGCGCCTAATGAGTCACGGTTTGTTGGTTGCCTGCTGCGTTGGCTCTTTGATGTGCCTCACCGCCTTGGTGGTGCGCGCTGACGCAGGCGATGGCCTGTTCCCGTGTCGGCTGAACTGGCTCGTAGAGTGCCAAACTATGGACATAGGTGAATGGGCCCGGCGAGGCGGAGTTGCTTTCGTCGATGTGCTCCCTGTGTTCAGTGCGAGCCAGGCTCTCGGAAGGCGGCCGATTAGCACAGGGGCAGTTTTTGTGGATCAGAAGTCGAATTGTGGAGTTGTGGCCTCGGCTCCGGGTGACTGCGACCGTCACCGAGAAGCCAGGGCCGTTGCCGCTGGACTTGGTGGCCAATGGCGAACAGAAAGCGCAGTCCTGGAAATATGGTATATTTGGATGCCCGGCGTGGACCGCCATTGTGGATGGTGATTGATGGCGCGCTCGTTGTGAGCCTGTTGAGGTCCAACGTCTAAAGTGCAAAACCCAAGCCCTAGCTTACCTGGTGTAGTGGGGGCGGAAGATTCGTCGTGACCGATTCCCAGGCCCGCGGGAGCAGTGTAACTCAAAATCTCGTTAGCGGATTTGGGCTGTTAACGTTTTATAAAGGGACCCTCTTTTTTTACGGTTATAATGTCTACCGGCTTAGGACGATTATGGATACTAGGTGGAGCCTAGAGGCTGGTTGGCTTGAGCAAGGGTTGAAACGTTGATCGGAAGGTCAGAAATGGGTGAGCCCAGTAGTGTCAGGTTGGTGAAAGGGACTGAGGCTGAACTAATACTCCCGTCCTTCTTGATGAACCTTAAAAACCTCTGATTATGTAAATGACAGAGAAGGCTGGGCCGGCGGCGTGCCGATTGTGCCTGTGAAGTAAATTAGAGGGCACGGAGGGTGGCTTGAGCGGGTTGATGCTGTCTAGCCGCGGTTGCGGTCAGTCTGTTCGCGCAAGGTGGGGTCTGACGGGAAGGGCGTGCGGAGGGGTGTGGTTTGTGTTGGAGAAGGATCTGAATATTGTTCTCCGTTGATGTACCAAATAACCCTGTGTGCAAAATCGAGCTGAGCGAGGTGGTCGTAAGGAACAAGTAGCGATGGTGTTTAGGTGCTTGGTCTGGGCAGGACGGGCACGTCGCCAGGCGTTGAGCTGAAGAAATCTGTGAGGCGAGAGAAAGACTGGAAGCGAAGCATGCAGAGAAACTCGTTTGCGTGGCAGGATGTAAAGATGGAATGCTTGTTTGTGGCCGCGAGCTGAAGGAGCTAGGGAGAGATTGGAGAAATTGGGGGGGCTCGCGAACAAGATCCTGGGGATATTTGAGCTCGATGATACTAAGAGGGGAGCTTGAGGCAATCAGGGAACATCAATGATTGATTTTGAGTTGAATGCAAAGCGGAAAATGGGCTGCGCATGTGGCCAGCAGAAGGAGGTGCAAGGGTTAGAGGAGAACCGGTGTAGGGAGAGAAATTGACGGTACTTTGTTTCGAATAAAGGGACTTCAAAGGAAAAGTGATGATATTTATAACGAACTGCGGGTTTTTTAGGTTTTGGGAATATATCTGGCGCTGGGACAAGATCATGGGATGAGGTTCTTCGTGGGACTTGAACCTGATGCGATTATTATATTCGATTACAAGATTCTCTGATCTATATGACCGCGTGACGAAACTTCTCCAGATCAACCTTTAGCAAAAGCATGCGCGAGAATTCATTGTTGAGAGCAGAAACAAGGGGGGCCATATAGGAAAGGTGACTCGCGGGCTTTGGGTCGCGGCAGGAGCCCAAGAGGGGTAAGGTAAAAGGCAGGGTAAGGGGTCATGATGGCGCTCGCTCTCGATAGGTGGGGGCTTGGTTTTATCATTACGCGGGCGCAGTTTGTCTCAGGTCTTGCTGATTGCGATTCTCCGGTGTTTTTGTTGCACGCAAGGCGCGCTGGAGATATGGGCCGCAGTTGAGTGGGCGCGCTCGTGTGTGTTTGCGTGTATTAAGTTAGGCGGATATGGGTTATGAAGTGGAGGTTAAAGACTGCCGAACCGCTGTTAATGTGGCGTGAGAGCAGGAGAACGTTGATAGGGGTGATATTAATGAGTTGTTTTAATTGAGCCACACCGCCGCAATTTGGAGGGTTGTCGCGCCACGCTAGGGCATGGATACAGGCACCCGCATTGTAGACGCGTTAATAACAGTGAAGGTGATAAGCTGCGCGCGCAGATTTTGAAATCACGCTTGGAAACTTAGCGCTCAGGGCGTTCGCTCTGAGGCGGGCATGGCGAAGCGGGGGAAGTGTGTAACGATTGTCTAGTGCAAAGGCTCGCGCCTCTGTGAGTGAATTGAGATCGGCCTTTGTGTGGTTCGCTCGCGGGCTATGGCCGTTGTGCAGTAGAGCTCGTTGAGTCACTAGCTTTCAGACGACAGGGTAAGTGGTTCCGGGCGCCGGCGAGAAGTGTTGGTCAGGGTGTGAGGGCATGTGAACATCAATCTAGGGCTGTTCGATACGATTTAAACGTCGTGTGAAAGCTTGTGACTTGAAGCCCATTGTGGGCGCCGTAAAGGCCTATACTTGGTGGTGCGGATATGTTAACCGAGATGACCGGCAATGATCCTTTATCGGTGCCTGGTAAATTGTCGTTCATTGGGTATAACGTTCCGGTTGGAAATGTGTACTGGCTGTCACAATGTGCGCAAACGTTTAAAAAGGGGGTACCTCGATGGGAATGGGCGGGCAATCGCGGCCTGTGTCATTGTGTTTGACGATGCCGATCTAGACCGCCGCCCCGTAGAAGGCGCGATTGCGTCTAAAATACCGTAACGCGGGCCAAACCTGCGTGTGCGCAAATCGTCTGTTGATGTGCCAAGAAGGCGTGTTTACGATGCTTTCGCTGAAAAATTAAGCCGAAGCGGGTAGCAACATTTTCAAAAACAGGCGACGGTTTTCTGACGGCGTTTCCATTGGACCGCTATATTAATAATGCGGCGTCATCAGCAAAAAGTTCGAAACAGTTGCCGTGGGCGATGCGGGAATTGGCCAAAGGCGCGAAAATACTTTGCATCTGGCGGGGGGAAACACGGTCTGCGAGCGGCCGCGAAACGTTTCTTTGAAGCGCCAACCATTTTTGACTGGCGTGACGAGGCACATGGGACTATTTTTCATCGTAACGAGGATTTTTTGGTCCTGGATTGCGCCTTTATTTAAATTTCAAAAAAACCGAGGAAGAAGCGTTGCCATGGCGAACAATACACCCATTTGGTTTGGCGTCTTACTTCTTTATTCCCAAAAACAGTTGCACGCATTCTGGACAGGGCGGGTAGTTCTGAAGCTTGGAATACGGGCATGTGGGCATTAACGAAGGTATATTTCCAGCGAGAGTCGCGCCATTGGAGGTGGTGAGAAAAGAATCTTGGCGAGTGGAGCCGCGAAGGCTCTCAAGTTTACGGCATTCGACGAAACGTTGTGAAAATCAAATACATGTGCATGGGTGGTAATTAAGCGAATAAACCGCGCGGCGAAAATTAATGAATGACATAACGAGCATGTGAGCTCTTTATGGTGTGGGATATAAAGGAGACATATCCGCAC
>Ga0163217_1102681_pt1 | contig 14689 bp, 13 predicted proteins | sample SynspAceP_FD_185933 | JGI IMG/M metagenome (GOLD analysis project Ga0163217, IMG submission 185933) | Saline lake microbial communities from Ace Lake in Antarctica - Synechococcus sp. Ace-P (PacBio error correction) | ecosystem: Environmental > Aquatic > Non-marine Saline and Alkaline > Saline ... | reverse complement strand
TTAAGTTTGAGTTTCAGATAACTGGCATAAGGTGTTGTCTCTGGCAATTGGGGGCCTATGGGACAATGTCGGTTTGACCCAAAGAATACAATTGGTGGCCGAAAAATTTTATGCGCAAGCTTTGCCAAACATTGGGGAATGAGCCTGATAAGAAGTTATTGTCATTACCCATAGACTATAGAAATATTACACCGGAACGTATACACAAAAAAAATATAATTATTAATATCACTAAGGTAGCAAACATTTTGAAACCCAATCGAAATGATGTGGTTTCCAATCACATCAACTTTCACCTTTTTCGTTATGGAATGCACTTAAACTACGGGTAGATGCAATTATAAAGAAACGGCATTATAAAATCATTTTTACTAAAAAAGGGAAGATGGGAAATTTTCTAAAAAGGCACTGCCAGGGCAGTAACTTGCTTTTAGTTTACCGATTAAAAACAAAAGTTAATGCGTTTTTATACCATCTCGGATTACTTTAAACGGGAAATAATTATCGCATTTCGATTAAAAAAGAACTGGCTCCTGATGGTTCAATTGATACCCGAACGGCCTGTGGATCATCCTATTTTCGATTGAACAATTGAAGTAGGGGACTATTTTAAAAGCTAAAGGTCCTTCAGGAAGAATTTACTGTTGTTCAAAATCTAATCACCGCTGGTGGCTTATTGCAGGAGGAATAGGGTAACTCCCATTCTAGTTATGCTAAATGCCAATCTCAAAAGGAAAATCACTCCGAGAAGTATTTTTATTCTAGCTATGCAAAACAAAATTAAATCATCCTTTAAGGAACAAATAGAAAAACTAATTAATCAGCATCATTTCGTTTAATTTGGAATGTTTTATGAATAAGGGCTTCACTTGACGTGATATATTCGGGAAAGCTACCATGTTGATTGGAAGATTTGTCGTTAAATAAAATTAAACCCAATTAGGCAATTTAACCGAATATAAAACTATTACATATGTGGTCCTAGTCCATGATGAATCAAAATAACGCAGGACCTAAACCAAAATAATGTGGCAAGGAAAATATTAATTACCGGAAGCTTTTGGCCCCGCCCTCCCCTTCAGGTTCCATAGACCTGATGAAATAGTAAATATTTCCGTTGTTAAGAATGGAGGACATGGACAGTTGAATTCGAAAAAAATCGGAATAATTTTAGAATTGGGATAACGCTTGTACTCTATTTTAGAACTTAGCCGAAACTAACCGGGAATTCCGATAATGCGGGATGTTGTTCGGGGCTTGGAGGGGGGGGGTTTTGTGGGTACCTGTATCACAAAAATAATAGATGGTGATGTGTATATAACCATACTACTGGTATTGAGCAGGCTTAGGTCTTGATCTACCTTGTAGTTGGTAAACCTATTAAATTCATTACGCTAGATGGCCTTAAAAAATAATCGAATTGCTTTACATGTAAGCGCCATAACGACAGGAAATTGGTTCATTTTTTTATTGACCACTATAGAAGTAAAAGAACAACTGATGATGAAGTACTGTTAAAAGTTAAAGCTGTCAGGTATATGCCACACTGATTACGATTCTGTTGCGTTGGGGTAACCATGGTTATCGGACATGACTGGGGGCAGGAATTATTGTATTTATTGGAGGAGAGTATGAAAATTTCAAATCGGGTGACGAAGTTATGCTCAAATGGCTACAACCTTGTTTTATAAGTTGTTTTCAGTGTAAGGAAGGAAATCAAACAATTTGTGAAGTAAACTCACCGGTAATTGGGTTCGGAGGTTTCTTTCCGAGGGGTCACGTAGAAATAAGTGGAACTGTTCTGGAATGGCATCCAATCGAACAAGGATCATTCAATGGAGGAACACTTTCAGAATATACGTTGGTCGAGAAGCTGCTTTAGTGCATAAAACGAGCTTATAAACTTTCGTTATGCTTCAGCATCTATTATGTGTTGTGCGTGATGATAGGTTGCGGATCGGTTTATTAAATGCCGCTAAAGGTTGAGGCCTGGCTCCTCAGTTGTCGTATTTAGGTGCTGGGAGGTGTCGGGGGTTGAATGTAATTCAAGCCTCAAGAATTTCGGCTGCTGAAAAAGATATTGCAGTGGATGAATCAACGAAATCGTTTGAAACTATCTAAGAATTTTGGAGCAACCCATACTCTCGAGGCTACTAAAGGGATAAAGGGATTTACTGACAAGTATCAATAAAAGTTAAAGGAAATGACTAACGGCCGGGGCGCGGGATTATGGCCTTTGAGTGTACAGCCATTCCGGCCTTAGGTGCAGCTCTTTGGCAATTGATTCGAATTGCTGGTTCCGCTGTTCAAGTTAGTGGGATAGAGGAGGAGATAACAATAGCATGAATTCTCTTCGAATGGGGGCAAAAACATCTATCAAATCCACTGTAAAATAAGCACTATAGTAATGGACAGGTCGAAGACAGGTAAATAAACTGAAAAACATCAAAAGGATTAGATTACGAAAGCTGATTTTCAGCATTTGAAGAAAGATGGTGCTAGCGAGTTCTACTTAATTTCTTTCACCAAAAGTGGCGAAGACCACCATCACTCCGAATAACCACTAGAGCATTTCGGCTCTCCGAACCCATCTGATCCGCAGGGCAATGGAAGGTGAAGGTAATGTTCTGGTCTTACAATCGATCCAAAAAGGCCAACATTCATAATTCAAACATAACTACTGGTATATCAAGTATTTTAATTCGTATTATTTAGGTATAATAAAACCCTGAAACGAGTCTTCAGCTCAAAAAACGGGTTTATCTTAATTCTATGTCCAAGATACGAAGGAATCCACAATTTCCAGCACAGCTTTCAACATTTTCTTCCCAAACGCAACAGTCGAACGTTTACGCCCGGGTTCTCGAGAGCGATCTGGAAGATATAATCTGGCGGTCCCTTGGGACGGACTTGGTAGATCCTTTTGGGCTTGGGAATCCAAAAAGGGCCCGAGGTTTGCATCTTCTCCCCCAAGGGCAAACTGGCCCTGATGTCCTGAGCCACTACGGCTGTTGTTCCGGACAGGGCGTCTTATGGAACAGCTAACGGGAACCTGGACTGGCAGTTTTTTCTGCGACATCTATCTTGGTGCTTCGACGGCTGGACAATTTAAGATGATCAGCGAGATCCGCTGCGGAGCTGGCCACGAGAAATGGACATGGACAATGTGGACTACAACAAATAAGTGGCACAATTAGATAAGAGTCATGCTTGCTATTTTTTGATTTACAATTCTATTTCAATTCCTCTATAGTTTTTATACCCTAAAAGATGAGTGTATTCTTCTTCTGTTATACCAGGTTTCTATCCATTGAAGAAGATAAGCTCGGCTTCTGATCTGAGGTTATAGCTATTGCCATAGACCCATTCTACCTTTAGGCTCTCATTAAAGAATGATTAGCCACTTGCGTTGTCCAACAATTACACTTTTCTACTTCATACTTTGTCTTATCGATCCATATATTTTTTCAGGATATCGGTAAAAGTGGAACTGGCGTATTGAGACCCCCTATCGAATGGATATTAAGTTTTTCTGTTGATGTTGTTTCGATTTAATGGCCAATATTCCATGCAGGGGACTAAGTGTCGCCGGTACTTAAGGTTGGCCCATCGGACCATCAACGACCTCCGGTGGGAACAAGATTCGTATATTACCGTTAAATACATCCAGCCTTGTTTGGTCTTCTATATAGCTTATATCCGACACCCAAAACTTGGTTCGCGTCTAGAGACGGCAAAGTCCTGATTCTAATATATGGGTCAACTGGATTTGTTGTGCTTTGCTGTGGGTCGTTAGTTTGAAATTTACGCTTTCTTTTGGGGCAAACAGGTTAATTTTGCCTCATTATCCTAGCACCCTAGGTCTTGAGATGCGATACCCCCTTTACGAGCTCCACCTTTTGATCCTTAGTGCCCCGTACTCCAAAGCTATCCTCATAAACATCTCGGGATGGGACAGTTTGATATGGCCTCGCTTTCCATCACTCTTTTGGAAGGAGCCTGCCCAACCAAATCATAATACCCGCTTTTGCTTACCTTGAACATCTTTATGCCACATTCTTCCGACGGGAATTTAAATTTATTGGTGTTTTATAAACCTTATTAATTTTTCCTGTCGCTCTAGGAGAGATGGGCTATCGCCTTTTTTTAAGGATCCCTTTCTAGTTTCGGCTTCCTTAACTTTTTCTTCATTCTGCCGATTTCCCGTTGCTCGTCCGTTTAATTTGGGGTTCCCTTTTCCCGGAAAAACTATTGTCCCAAAAATCCTTGGACTCCCACGCCCAGCGCCTCAATACCGAATGAAGGTTTATGTCCAGTTCCCGGCATATTTCAAACCACGGCTTCCTCTGGCATAGCTTGTTCCACTTGCCTTTTGCTTAAACTCTACGGTGTAATTCCTTTTTACTCTTGACATTTTTCCAAAGTTAATTTAAATGGCAAATACGCTCTTACCCTTGTGTCCAGTCAAATATAGTTAAGTCCAAGGAACGGGCCAAGCAGGTTTGGAGGGCAGCTCGGGGAAAGGAAAGGAACATACCATCTTGAAAAGGATAAGGGCCCGGGACCAGGGCACCGAGATCCTATGGATATTCATTCGCATCCATACCGGCAACGCACTGGAGATCGGCAGGCGGGATGTCGGCATGCAACTGGCAAGAGGGCCTAAGGGCCTGGTAGTGTCTACCTTTTGATGGGCACTAATTTATAGAGTCCGTAATAAGTATATTGAATTATTGGACAAAACAGTATGATAATGAATTCAAGGTTTTATGATAGTAAGATCTATTAAAATCGGGTTAATGGTAAAACAGATTTATGAGGGGACTATGGGTCTAAACGGCGGTATGTACGTCGATGGAAAAGGGAATATGAAGCTAAATCGGGAGAATTTTAGCCAAAGAAAAGAGAGGTTTCCCCGCAGAGAGCAGAACTCAAAGCCTATGCAGAAAGACTTGAGACGAGGTCAAGATGGAGCGTGATATGATTAAAAAAGCGGTGAGCATCTTCTCAGAGCGGCACATAATATATCATTTATTAAAGGAATAAAGATTGTTATGCTGTCGGGAAGCATGTGCAAGTGCATGAGGAATCAGCAAAAACTCATATTATCATTAAAGAACTATAGAAGAAAACAAAAGATTTGGAAGGAGGAAACAGCAACAAAGACACTAAAAAAAAAGAAATTCGATTTCATTTTGGACAAAGCATGCGAAAATTCTATGGCAGCTATCGTATCCAGCAAAAACTGGACGGTAAGGCCATGTTCTCATTCCCGTTCTTATATAGCATTGCTGCATGCAGGGAAAAATGGGTTCTGAGATCCGTGCTTAAGAAGAAAAATTCGTGGCGAACAACGGACTTCCGGACACACCTTCCCTGTCGCGGACAATAAACTTGACAGGAAACTTTGCGCACTATTGCAAACTGGTGAAGAAGATGGGTCTCAGATATTACATATACCGTGTTGGAGACCAAGGAAACTAACTGACCACGGTCATGAGACCTTGCCGACAGAAAGATAGTTGGGCTGGGCACTGAGCGAGGATATGACCGTCCCGAAAACACCTAATGAAGCCTGGTTGGATGCAAGGGACTAGAGCAATCGGGCAATGGCTTCATTTCTTTTCATTCTGACAGAGGCGTACAGTACGCCTCGAATAAATGGCCAATTCTGTTTACTTTCAATAAAAAAATAACCACCGGTCTTATGGAGAAGGGAAATTGTTGGGACACGCTGTGTCGGAGAGCTTTTCCAAAAACGATAAAGCTATGAATTGGCTGTATAGTTTTAATAACACCCATGATCAATTGTTCGTATCGATAAAATCAATATATAAACATGGTACAATAACGAAAGGCTACATTTCTAGTTTAGGGTATCTCTCCCATTAGAAATGGAAATGAAAACTAGAGGTTTTCTAAAAAGTAGGCTTGAAAAAATTAGGCCAAAATTTTGTAGGTAATCAGCATTGATCCCGAAAAAAAACGATTGAGCAGAGGTCTGTCGGACATCAAAAAAACAAGAAAATCCTCTGTAAAACCGACCGGAAGACCCCTTAAGGAATAAAACATAAAAAAAAATCCTGGAAATTTATTTCCAAGGATCTGTTGTAATCAAGATTTTAGTAAAAATTAGCTTACTTCCGGATATGCCTAAACATAATTTAAAAAATAATGCCAGCGTAGCATGTTCAAGCTCCAAAATTCCATCGGCTTGTACGTCAGGGAAGCGATTGTCCCGTTCACATGGTGCGGGGACTTCTTAAAATTGGCGTCTTTGGACACGGGGTCGATGGCCCGCTGGAGCGGTTCAATCGCTATCTTTATTCATAGGTAAAAATTTGCTATCCTTAGCGTTTGGTGTCCACCAACGGTCCGCGGCATCCACTTTTTAAAAATAGAAGATGTTCGCTCGGAAAAGATTTTCAGATGTCCATAACCGGCCACGGCCGTCCTTGAGTACTTCTCCTTTCGAGTTATCGATTTATTCGTACTATATCAGCCTGTTTATGCATTGTCTTTAGTGAGAACTTTTGTTTGTCCCTTAAAGTAGTTGATTTTTTCGGCATTAGTACGGACCCGGGAAAACCGGATTTCAGATAAAAATTTGGAAATCGTTAATTAGGGACTTTGATTCGTTGATAGTTATCAAGTTAATGCTTCCGACCCCGATTTGGGGCCTTTCATCGCTTATCCAATCAAAAGTAATTTTTTTTGGAGTGTTGTAAAATTCTTTTAGCAGCTTGCAACATCCTCAAGCGGTCAGAAAACCAATTTCTCAACTTAAGGTTGCCCAATATATACGCATATCTATTGCGGAACCTTAAAACCATCTTCTAACATATCCTTTATTTGAACTTTAGTCATAGAAATTTATAGATCTCTTCCCCATATTAAAACTCTGACAATTCTATTCTGTCTGTTTAAAATTCGGTAAAAAGATAATATGTGAAATATAAGGCAGACTATATAACCTTTTTTGATGTCATTCCCGTGTCCGACCTATATGATAATTAGCCACTCAACTTTATCAAAAGTCTCTTTCAAGTCTTTTAAATATTTGATGGCTTGGTCCTGGCTCGAACTTACCTTCACGAATCATAGATTTCATCTATATCGGCTCTTTAGTTTCTCAGAAAGAAAATATGCGGTATTTCATGAACTCTTCTTGGGTGCTATATTTGGGCTCCATTGACAAATTACTGTCTGGGCCATCCACCTTTTCAATTCCATTCCTTAGATCCTGAATAACCTTTTCTCTATAAATTACCATGCAACCCTAAGCATCTCGTATCACTTCGCTATATATTCTGTACTCGCCTGAAGCAACTTGCTCGTTTTATGTTTCTTTCACGTTTTTTTATGAAACATTTAACATTCATATCTGAAATAATTTACAAACTAAATTAATAAAAAATGCAAATAAGATATATTTGGACTAATAATTAAAATTAAGTAAGGTTCAAACTATCGTTTTTTTTTAACTTTTAAAATAGCCCCAGCCGGGTATAGTTTTTCGATAAAGGCGCTTGAACGGCAATCGTGTGCATTTTGCAGCAGTCGAAACATATAATAACCAAAGTCGTGAGACCATGGCGTCCATAGAGCATTTCGGCCTCTCGAAACCCATCTGATCCGCAGTGGCAATGGAAGGTGAAGTTAATGTTCTGGTCTACAAATCGATCCATTAAATTAATTTAAAAAAATAATGCCAGCGTAGATGTTTCAAAGCTCCAAAAGTCCACGGCTTGTACGTCAGGGAGCCTATTGTTCCCGTTCACTGGTCGGGGACTCTTAAATTGGACACGGGGTCTCGTGGCCCCGGCTAGCGCCGGTTCAATCCTTTTCTTTATTTCATAGGTAAAATTGCCAGTCTTAGCTGGTGTCCACCAAACGGTCCGCGGCATTCCCTCTTTTTTAAAAATTCCCATAGGATTTCGCTCGGAAAAAGATTTTCCAGATCGATCCATACCTGCCCACGGCCGTCCTTAGTACTTTCCCTTTCGAGTATCGATTATTCGGTACCTATATCGGGCCTGTTTTATTGACATTCTTTCGTGAGATCTTTCGTTGCCCCTAAAGTAGTGATTTTTTCGGCCATAGTTACGACCGGGAAAAACCGGTATTCAGTAAAAATTTGGAATCGTTTTTTTGAACTTTTAAAATAGCCCCAGCCGGGTATAGTTTTTCATAAAGGCGCTTGAACGGCAATCGTGTTCCATTTTTGCAGTTCGAACATATAAAATAAACCAGCGTGGAAAGCCATGGCGTCCATTAGAGCATTTCGGCCTCTCGAACCCAATCTTGAATCCGCAGCGGAAATGGAAGGTGAAGGTAATGTTCTGGTCTACAAATCGATCCTAACCATCTTAATTAAAAAAAATATGCGGCATGGATGTCAAGCTCGCAAAAGTCCATCAGCTTGTAACATCCGGAGCCGATTGTCCGTTCACATGGTGCGGGACCTTTCTTAAAATTGGGCACTGGGTCTGCCCGGCCTGGAAGCGGTTCAATCGCTTTTTCTTTATTTTCATTAGGTTAAATTTGCCAGTCTATAGCGTTGGTGTCCACCAAACAGTCCGCGGGCATCCTCTTTTAAAAAATTTCAGAGATTTCGCTCGGGAAAAAGATTTATCCAGATCGTCCATTACGCCACGGCCGTCCTTGAGTACTTCCCTTTCGAGTATCGATTATTCGGTACCTATATCGGGCCTGTTTTATGGCATTCTTTAGTGAGAACTTTGTTTGTCCCTTAAAAGTAGTGATTTCGGCCATATACGACCCGGGAAAACCGAATTCTGTAAAAATTTTGGAATTGCATTTATTTAGACTTAGACATTTTTGCCTTTGGCCTTTTTTCAAACCTTCCTTTTAACTTTCTCAAATTTTGTTGAACATCGCTCCTTTTTGAAAGTTGTATTAGTGTGCCAAAAACTTGAGATTGCTTTTTCTAAAATTCGAACTTCTTCAGCGAATAGTCTTCTTTTTACGATTCATAAAAACTGCCAATCTTTTATAGGAAAGCTACCTTCGAAGTTTTCAAGAACATTTGCCTCATAAAGAGCTTTAGCTTCCAATACTCTGCCTTTCCTTTTCTAAACTTTTTTTAACCCATAAAATTCCTTTTACCTGGGCATCAAAATTATTTACTCATCCTTTATTTGAACTTTGATTGCCTCAATTCTTTGTTGGCCGTTTAAGTACTTCTTCTTTTCTTCTGTAGTTTCTTTGGTGTCAGGATATGTAAAACCACAAGAGGAAAACTACAAAAGCAGGAAAATATACATTTACGGAAAATGCAATACAGCAATGTTTGCGTGTCGAATTGCAAATTTTTCTGAAAGGTAATGCGTGATGAAAAGTCATTGCGATAGCCAATAATGAAATAGAGAAAACCCAGTCCAGGTATTCCCAGCTAAAATAAAATATTTCGACAATATGTTCTTGAAAGTAACAAATACAGCATTCAATTATTACAACTGATAATGCCATAAAGATATCCAAAATTCCAACCTTTGCAAGGTCATTAAATCCTGGTGCTTTTCTTTCTATATATAATTTGATTAAAGCACAAGCTCTATCGGCAACGAAGTGTATGAATGGCTAATAAAAAGCTTAAATTCAGTTGGTTTTTTTAACCTATTACGTAAAAAAATTACAGGACAAAATAATTTGCCCCTAATAGTAATCCAATATGAATCTTGGTGGCTTTTGCCAGTGTATTCGTAAAATATCCACTTAACGAAACAATAACCAACAAGAAATCCATCAAATAGTCAAAGTCAAAACTTTTGTCCTTTTTCCTGTTCCGATATATAAGAACAGAGCAAAAGACAAAAGGTGTGATTGATATAAATACAGATGACAACATTATTTTCATTAATTGCAAACTGCCTTAAATGATGGTCATATGTTTGTAAACATAATTCCGATTTGTTCTTTTTGTCATTTTTCTGAAAAATGGATGTACCAAAATGGGATTTGAAAAGTGAATAGGATCTCAAAGCTCAATCCATTTTTGTCTTAGATTGTTTTTAACTAAAAATTATTCATTCTTGCTAAAATATTATTACATGCTACAGATTCATCGCCCCCACTATATCTCTTAACTCATAATTCTCAACTTCTATTTTATTATCTGCTTCATCTTCTTGTGGTTTTTAATTTTCTTACCGAAAGATGGATACTTCTGTGACCTTTTTGCGTTGTGATAAAAACACACATGTCCAATATTTCTATTTTAGTTCGCCTTCGGGAATGATAAATTTGATTGTTTAATTTAATTAAAAATGATGCGTGAATGGAGGTTAAAATTCTTTGTTGTTCAATTCCTTGATTTAACTTGTCGGCAATTGCCTTTTTTATAGAATTTTTTCTACTTTCCATTTCCAATAATCGATAACCATCTCCTAGGACCTTTTTTTAAAAATTTTTTTTTTCTTTTTTTAAACATTGCGGACCTTGAACGGCTCTGTTAAAGGTATCTTTCCATTCAGTCTCATAGGGCTTTCTACAGTATCTATACCTAATTGTTTCAAAAAAACTGATAAATGCTCTTCATTGTAACAGAACTTACAAACGATTAACTCCCAATTGCTTTTTCTAGTAGGATACCAGGAGAATTTACGGCTCATCATTAAGTGGTACTATAATTGCATCTGCTTTTTCGGCATTTGCTTCTATTTTAGGCTTTCGAATGCTGGGTCGCATCTGCGTGCGATAACCACACAGTCAAAATTGAACGCGGACCAATCGGCTGTTTCTTTGTTTTATCTATTACAAAAACATCGTGATTGGTCTTTTACTGCTGCTTCCGATGACGTGTTTTCCGGTTCTTCCTGAACCAATATAAATGATGTGCATACTGTTTTTTTTAGTTTAAAATGTTAAACAATTTTTGGTTTTGTACCATAGAATAGTACTCTTAATTAAAATCAAGACATGGGTATGATTTTCTATTCTTCCTGCCCACTTTGTATGATGTAAAACACCTTCAAGAATTGGATTCATACTTTGGGTCTGTTATACCCGGAACTTAACCCAACAGTACCTTTGCTGATGCCGACTCAAAAATGCATCTGCAAAGTAAAATCGCCCGACATAAAATTACACCGTGAAAAGGTGGATACAAAACAAACAAGGATGGAAATAAGCGTTATGAAACCCTGCTCTAGATAATCCGAATTCATTTTTTCTGGAAGCAATTAGTTTATTTATCAAAGCGTAAGATTTGACGGTATTTTTAGATTAGAAAATAGTTTGTTGATTATCCACGTAATTCCTTTTTGTAGTAACAAATTGCGACGGAATATCTTAAATACCACCCACGTACCACCTGCTGAGCCACCAACAATCATTAAGCAGCAGCCACAATAATAATAACAGAATAGGTGTCCCAATCCACCAATATTAGTGATTTGCCAACCTGTCAGTCCGTAAGTGCACTCACAAATTGGAAAAATTCCTTCTCTGAAAGATTGGAAAACTAATTTTCAGAGTTCAATAAGATAATTAAAGACAAACCACACCACCAATATTGAGTCACAATCATTGAACGTGTTTGAATGTCTTTCCATAATCATTGATTTTTCGTGAAATATTAAAACCTATAAAAGAACGGACATTGATAAAAACCACCTAGAAGCATTGAAGCAAAGGAATAACATAATCCATTTTAGAAGATTGATAACCCGCAATGCTGTCATCAAGAGTACTAAAACCTCCGGTAGATTGTCTGTCATAGCAGTGGTTGATGGCATCGAAAATATTTTTCAGCTAAAGAAATAGTTTTGGTAATATAAAATAGTGCCAATGGCTATGTAAAAGAACATTGAAAGCGTCACGCAAAAATATACTTTCCAAATAGCTCTTTTGCAGTTTCTTATAACATTAGTTTCTCAATTTAGATACCGCTTAGCTCTGAACCATAAAGTTGAATGGCTCCTTTGCCTGCAAGTGTCTGAACACGGCGCTATTGCATTACTATAAATCCATGCTCGCCAACCCATGAGAAAAAAGAACCGATAAAAAACAAAAGGACTTACTACCGAAGGCTCATTATAAGCCATAGTTAAACCTGTGGTGGTAAAGGCACATTAGGTGCTTTCAAAAAGACAATGCAGTGGTTTCGGAAAATTCAATTAACTTTGGAAAGTATTAATCCATTCCATCGCGGAAACAAATTGTTGCCATTACTTCTAATGGCGTAATGTGGGCAATGATAAAATAAAGGAATTGCTCCAAAATCATTTATCATAAGCCAACCGATGGCGGCTATGGCGACGTGAATGCTTTTCTTGGTTCTTCATGTTTTTTTTCAAAAAGTCTGTCAACGAAATACCCCAATTATGCTGTAAATGTCTGCCATCAGAAAGCCTGCAATGGGAATACCGAATTCTTGGTAAAATAATTGGCAAATATGGCTGGCACAAGCATGTACCAATCCTAAAATAATTGGCAGACTGGCCTACCTGTTTAATTAATGTTTTTGTACATAAAAATCTATATGGAATTTTTTTGGGTTTGTACTATATTGATGCTTGAAGCTTCTTCTTTTAAGGTCATATAGAGTGTGTGCTTGAAGATTTAACAAAGCTGAAAACAATTTATTCTTTAATCCTTTGCTTTTCAATGGGAATTTGAATGTCTTGATAAAGTTGCTTCGCATAATTTTTACTGCATTCAGATAATTCATAAACGCTTACTTAAATTCCTGTTTGTTTTTTAGCATTTTACAAACAAATTTCGTAAGCCTTTTTTACGTCTTCATTACATCTAAAAAGTTGTTTCGCACTTTTAGGATGGTCTTGTTCGTTAAAGCCTTGAAAATTCTACGTACATCAAAGCAAACTTGAACAAAATGGTATCAGCCAATTTTTCTTCGAAAATTGATAATTCACTATTCATAGCTTATAAACTTTAGAAAATGGAATTAATCGGAAATACAGGATTACACAGCAGTTCCTAAAACCCACCAATTTTTACAATTGGGGTAGAATCAAATGCTTCATTTCCTATATCCAACGTGAACTAGCATTCAAGGGTTTGCCTTGTCCTTCAATCATATAAAAAAATCCCATTCATTTCTTTTATTGTGCGGCTTCCCGCTCCTTTTTTTTGTTTTTTCTTGTGTGTTTTAGATGCATTTTTTTTGAAATACAAAGGTTCAGATGAAAGCGATAAGTAAAAATCAAGGATTGGTATGTCCGTATAAAGATTTTATAAAGGCTTATTGTTGGGAAAGCGTTAACCAAACACCGCTTTCTGTTGACAATGTGTTGCGGATTATTGGCGTTTTTCTTCAATCTTTTTACGCAGTGTGCCCAACAAACAACCCTCGCAAAATATTGGGTTTTCGGTTGGTAACTATACCCCCAAATCTCTTTCAAAAGATATTGATGCGTTAGAGGACTTTACCTTCATTTTTAGCGAAACAAAGCCAATAAATATAACTCTGTGGAATGTGGAGTTTTATGGCTTCATTGTTTCGCTTGAACAATTCGAGGCTACCAATTCAATTTCAATATCTACCACAAGGAATGATGAATTGTTCTCGGTATTTGGCCTTCTTCTAATTGCTGAACGAATTCTTGCCAAAATAATTCGCCTGGGCGGAAAGCTGGTTAAATAGTTCGGTTGCTCAATTGTCTAAAGCTGAAACAATATCGTTTCATTGTCCTGTACCGAAAGTATTGGATGATGGTTTGTTATACCATTCGGCGTAGTTCCTGTAGAATTTCGTGACCGCTTCTATAGGCAAACCCCAATATCGAAGTTTAATTATTCAAATCAGGTTGATGAACTGGCAGATAAAAACAAAACCTTTCTTTTCCTTTTACTTGCTTGAACTACTTTATAAATCGTTGCTCTTCCAAGTTTTATTTGAAGCAATTTTCTGATTTTGCGGTTTCATTCATCTATTGATTAATATTTCTGCCTTATTCATTTTTTCCAAAATTTGTGTTTTTAGAAAAAATTCGCACGGATTCTTTAATTAAAAATCTTAGCAACACCTTCCTTTAAATTATCTAAAGGTACTTTACCGTTCATTGCTTCTGTAAAACCTTTTTACTATTGGAAAGTCCTAAAACCTGTTCCGCCTGTGGGCCGTTTGCTTTAAACGATAGAATTTGGTCAAAAAACATATCAATTTCATTTCTTTGGAAATCCCTTTACCATTGTCATAATACTTCTATTTGAAACAATGTGTTAGGAGCTGGTTCGAGTTGAATTGAAATGTTGTATTTTTGGAAGCCGTGTTGTTGAAGCTGCATTGTGTATGAAGGATTAAATAGAATTTGTTCCGTAAGACCGTTATCAAATTTTCAACTAACGGCCATATTTCCTTTTGGGGTAAATATTTTGAAACTTTTGTGAATTATTTGCGGTCATTTTTTCCATTGTCCCTTTTATGGGGGCAGGAAAAAACGAGCCTCAGTTCAAATCGCACCAATTCCAAACTGTAGGTTGAATAAAACCCGCTTTTTCAGTCTAACCTTTTTTTTTTTTTTTTTTTTTTTTTTTTTTTTTTTTTTTTTTCATTTTACTCAAAAAGTTTTCGACCTTGTCGGTTTTTTAAATTCGAAAAACTTCGGGGCCAAATTTTTTCCAAAATTTTCCAGCATAAAAGGTATTTTCATTTTTTTGCGAAATTTTTTTAAATTTTTTCTTTTTTTTTCTCAAAGAATGC
>Ga0163217_1094923_pt1 | contig 14689 bp, 15 predicted proteins | sample SynspAceP_FD_185933 | JGI IMG/M metagenome (GOLD analysis project Ga0163217, IMG submission 185933) | Saline lake microbial communities from Ace Lake in Antarctica - Synechococcus sp. Ace-P (PacBio error correction) | ecosystem: Environmental > Aquatic > Non-marine Saline and Alkaline > Saline ... | reverse complement strand
CGCCCGCGGCAATTTCAATCAAGGTGCGACAGCTGCGTAACGCATCCCACCACGGAAATCGATCTGACCCGCATCCATCACCCTCGCTCCTTCGCCGCCATGACACAACCAAGCCGGCTCGGGTTCCGGATTCTGCGGATGAGCAAGCCCCATGTCCCGCCAGTCAGCTCGGCCTGCGCGATAAGGCGCCTTGGGACCTGCGCGTCTTCGAGGCGGCACATTTGACCGCTGAAAACCGCACGTTCTTAAGCTGCTGCGGCACGGCTCAAAGTTGTTCAGCAGCTCCAGGACGTTTTTCCGAACCGTACATCATCTCTCCAGAAATTGCAGCCCCGCCTAGCCGTCGCCAGTTAGCGTGGTCAGTCATACATATGTCCCTGACTGTTCGCCGCCCCCAGATTGAACCTTCCGCCCTACGTTTTCGACGACATAGCGATCCCGCACCGAGGCAGCTCGAGCCGCAGCACCTTGCCTTGCAGAAAGTGTCAAGGCCAAAGTGCTCACCGTGGCGAACCAAGCAAGTTATTGGCCAAGCCGGTCTTCGCCCGCCACGGGACGCCATGAGCGCCACATAAATTGAATCCCGTCGCCGACTTTTGGCCAGTGCCAGTTTCGATCGATCAAGACTCACCCGATCCGCGTCCACGATCCAGACAGATGCGACCATGTGCGCGTTATTCACGTGTTCGAAACAACCGCAGCCGCCCCGCACCCGTTCAGGGTGGTAGAGCCGCAATTTTCGTTATATTGAAACCGTTTTAGGCGACACACGATTCTCGATTATCACTCGCCCCAAGCTGCCCCACAGTGTTTTTCAGGGCGACGCGAGTGCGCGGGCCCGTTTCGCGCAGTCGATTACAACCTTCAACCCGTCCAGACGCATGCGTGAACAGGATTTGACCGCTCTAATACGAAACGCCGGTCATCGTCTTTGGCACGACCCGATTTTGTCGGCGAGGGTTCATCTCTACGCCACCGCGACAGACGGACGCCGATCTTGCCTCAACCGCTATCGTCAGCTTGACCGTCGGGCCGAAACTGTACATATCCGTCGCCGGAATGGACTGGCCGAAATCATGACACCCAGATCGGCCCGCAATGCGCGTAGCAGCCCACAGCCGGCGTCGGCACCGGCCACCCCAACAAAAGAAGTTCATTCCCCGAGGAGTGCCCAGCCGACGCGTTTCAAACATTATAGCCCGAAAGGCGGTGTCCTTGCCTAACGACGCGGCGCCACCGTCGCGGCACTGCGCTGAAATACGCGACAGGCCCCCGATTTAATGCGATCTGGCTTCATCGGGTTAGACGTTTTTGCCCGTCCGCAAATACCGTCAAGTTCCAAATAACTTTGGCATAAAATGCTCCCAAAGCGAATGCCACAAAGCAAACAACGCTTGGCGGTGCTTCGACGTCATGCACACGGATCATTGCACCCCGCCCTACTGCAACCGCCACGGGATTGATCTGGCGCCCGTCTCGCTTGCGCGCATTGCCGATCTTTACGATAACGTTTTGCGCCCTTACCCCCAACAGAATGCGTCCAGGCTGTGAACAGCTGGCCGCGTAACGTCAATTTGCTCTTGGTTTTCAAACCCGCATGCCAGGCACTCTGCAGAAATGCACTGCGGGATGCCGACCTCCAGCAGAGAGCCATCTGCCGTTCCAGCGCGTCGTGACATCAGCGACCCATATCATAGCGCGGTCAGATCATCGTCCATGGTCGCTTGGGTGCATGACACAGATCCGCAGGCCCGAGCGTCTGGCACAAAGCGAGCGCGGGATCAAAGGTAAACCCGAACATTCATTCACCAGATTGGCACCGGCGCTACCGCAAGGCTTTTGCCCAGCGGACTTGCGCGCTGTCTAGAGATCGGGGTGTGCAGCCTGCCCCCGCAACGCGCGAATAACGGACTGTGCCGGGCTATCTCTTCGGATACGGAACGAAAACGGCCAGGGGGCTTGATTCGCCCCAATGTCCAAAATATCGGCACTGCGCACTCGCCTTGCCTCCGGACCGCTCAGGCACGCAGATGCTGGCCACCGTCAGAAAACTATCGGGTGTGGTGAATACCATTGTATTCGAGGGGGTCCACGAAGACGCGGCAATTGCGGCATCTGGAAGTTGCAGTCAGGCCAGCCAAGACGCTTGCGGAATGTCGCCGCGGCACACGGGCGAAACTCGCTGCGGACAAACTCTGCATAGAGGAACCAGCCCCACCTCCCCGCAGCGCACCGCAGCATCAGCCGCGCAGGCCAATCTGCGAGAGGTTCTAATTAGTCGGTCATTGCTCACAGCTGTCTTGTCCACCGCACGGCGACGCAACGCACCGACGCTTTGGCGGCAAAACGTGGCCCGATCACCAGCATCTCTGCGCGTTCAAAACGGCGCGACCATCGCAGCCTGTTGCCACGCATCGCGTGGCTGTACGGACGGGGTATCGACGCTTGTCAACACGATCTTTGACGGAGCCCACACACTGTTTGCCCATTCTTCATCGGCCCGTCGAGCTCTTCCCGGGTGGCGACAACACGCGAGCGGTCATCCTTTGACCCAATCACCCACGTCTGTTCAATCGCCAGCAATTCAAGGCGCGCTGCGCCATCTTATGCCCGCGAGCTGTGCCAGTGATCTGAGCCCGACACATAGGATCAAGGGACGCCCCATTTGATGCAACTGTCCAGCCAGCCCGCCAAAAAAGGCGATTGCGGGATGGTTCGGCTCAGAATGAACCAGTTTCGGGATGGGACCTTTGCGCGTCGGCTGGATGCCGGGTGCATCATCCTGGCGCGCGCAACAATTTCAACACCCAAGCTCCGGCCACGGTCCAGCTTTCGAGTACGGACAAAAACCGCATCGGTTGCCGCTCCCAGCAAGATCGTCCGCGACCCGTTCGGCCAAGAGTTTCAACGGAGTTCGAGCCGTTCGTCTGACAGCTCATAGGCGATGCACTCGGTCACGCAGGTCATAGACGAATGCGATCAACGTCGTTCATTCTAGGCGGTCACGGGCTGGACTTCTACGACGATATTAAACAGATACGTTGCGTGACGCCGCGTTCGCCCTGAAAGGCACCGATCTCGGACCTCAACCTATTGATCGCGCAGGGAAATCGGTCTAGAGTCGGCCCGCCGTCGCTGCCGCACGTCGGATGGGTGCCCAAAGCAACCGCGTGTCACTCTGGTCATGGATTCTGCTTGCTTGTCTCACCTGCACCTCCTGGGACGTTCGCCGATGTACAAGCCCAGACCCGGCTGACCGCATCAAGGCACAGAACGCCGTTAGTTGACGCGTTGACAACCATCGCAGTAGACATATGCACGCCGTCTTAGGTGTTTGCGCGTTAACACCGGACCAGCGGGGTTTAACGGCTGTGGTGTGATAGTAGGTAGCACCGCCGTCAAGCGAAGGTGCCTTGCATCAACGGCACGCGCAACTTTTCCGACCTGCGTGTAGGCGCAGCCGGTTCGGCGATCACTTCGGCGTTGCCTCACAGGTGTATGTAAACTGCCACTGGTATTTGCGCCGGTACCCTTGGTTGATCACCTATGCAAGCGGATCGTGGAACTGCGAAGACTTCACGCGGTCATTTGATGACCCCACAGCGAATTGACTTGCTGGTTCGCCACGCGCTCGAAATCAGCGCTCTGCAGACACCGCCCCCCACTCTCCCCGCGACGCTTTGGTCTCGCTCGGACACACCGCGCCGTGATTCAACATCGCTGCAGCGTTGGGGATGCGATATGCTTCCAGACGTTCGCCGACAGACCTCACCCTTTGGCCTCTGTCAGCCATGTGCTTTGCCTGTTGCGGCTAGCGGCGGCCAGCAGGAGTAGCAAAAGACAGCCACAAGAGCGCCAGAGAGATTTTGAAAAGAGCATTTAGCGCCTCGCAAGTAGTTTCGGACAGCGCGCACCAGCAGACACGGCGTACCCTGCTGAACGAGTTGCCGGAACCGCGGACAGTTCATATCTATAGCGATTAGCGCCAGCAACCTTACTTATTGTCTGCGCTTGCCATGCGCCGGGCGAGTCTGGCAACCGGAACGAAAGGTGAGCAAGAAATAATCAACCCCGTGCCGACAAAAATATATCATTCGGGTTGGCCGCCGTGCTCTCCGCAGATCGAAGTTTCAGGTTGTGCTTGCCCCCCCGCCGCGCCCCAGTGAAGCAGCTCTCAACGTCCTCACGGTCAAGCATTGAACGATTTCGGGGAAGACCCCTGGAACGTTAGTCGGACATGAACCGTCCGCGTCCATCCAGGCTAGCCCATAGTCTTGCGTCAAATCGTCGTCCGAACTGGGAACGAACAATAGCGAGATCTCTCCGGCGCGCACGCGTTCAGCGTGGCGTTCGACCATCACCCAAACGTATGAAGTGCGGCCGTTCGGATTTCACGCCATTGCGATCTTGTCGACGCTGCCTTGATTCAGGCTCTACTCCCTTGCCGCACGCCAGGTCAGATCTCGGAACGACAGTTCACATCGCGACTGTTCATCGTGGCTCAAAGATCCGCGAGCTGCATTCGTAGTTCGGCCAGTCCGCCAGACGACGCACGCAGGCCAGCTCGAGTTATATTTCTGTCAATCGCCTCGATCCGCGGGTTCAATCGACGCGGCCAAATTCAAACGCTTCGGGCTCATATCGCGTGCCGGTGCGTTAGGGCAAGGATTGTGCAGGGCGGATCGAACAGCGGAACAGACCGGTTTGCCCCTGATGATGCGGATGCTGGATGAAATCCTCGCGTTGCATCGCAAAAGGCGCTCCAACCGCACGGACGCCTTCGCTGGTGTCGGCAAAGATCATCTCGCGCATCACGGTGCGGCTGGGGTAAGAAATTGATGCCTGGTCCGCAAAAGCCCGATCCTTGCGGCCGGAGTTCGTTGCGGTCTGCGCTCGGGGTGTGTCGGCATTGGCACGGATACCGATTGTCCGCTCGCCTGGCCCAAGACATAGCTTTGCAGTCGCGTCCAGCAACGCTCTAGCATGTCCGCGGCCCCACAAACACCTCGCGAGGTGCCTCAGAGCGTAATTTCGGCCCGCCTTAAAATCTCCGTCCGAGGGCCGTGAACCCCTTGACAGATCAATCGCTAGAGGACGCGCCAACAACGACGGCAGGCCCATGCCGCCCGTCACCGCCGCGGGCTGGTATTTGGCCGCAGCGTTCGGTCACACGCCTGGGCCGCATTGCATACCCGAATATTCTCGGGCGAAAGGTTTCGCGGCGACCGATATTCTCGCTGCGTGCAGGCGCTTGGTTGGGCGTCATTGGCGTGAAACGATTTGCCTGTGGCAGCCGGGATGGCAGCAATGCCGCGACCCGATTCACATGCGATTTTCCGCGAGGGTAACCTGTCGGTTGCAAACAGCTCTCTCGGTGCGGGGCTGGACGCGCTCAGTGCTCTTCGCGCGGGTATCCCTTCGTCCGCAGCGCAACGGCATCCGCCGCCGCACGTGACGACGCGATACGCGACCCCCGTCGAGGAGACACTCTCCGTCGAGAGAATTCCCACTGCATTTCAGGCGCGCACCGACCGCATTCAAGCGCCGGCATGCGTTTGGCATCTCGAACGCTTCTGGGTGCGTGTTCTTCAAGCGATGGTCCGGTGGATACGCGTCAATCAGCGCATCGGCGTGTCCTGCCAACGCATCGCGCCCCTTGCGATGCCATTATGTCCTGTGATCTGCGGCGGCGTGGTTGCTGTCGCGCTGCAACACGCCCGACCCGCAGATGCCGGTGGCCCACACCGACACCATCTCTTGCACGATCAGACCAGGCCGACCGCTGCTCCTTTGCCTGACCCAAGCCCGCCGACGTGTTTTCCCATGTCCGCGCATCGACTGGACGGCCGGTCAACTGGTCGCGTTTGGGGAGGTCTCTTGGTCTCAGGCTCGTAGTGCCGGTTGAGCGCGCCTCCGCCGTGCCTCGACGTCCGTCAAAATATCGGGTCAGCCGTTGCACATTGACGGAATAGGTTGACAAACGGTATCAGGCCGATGCCGGCCATCGCCATGCGTTCGCCAATAATGCATATGCGCGTCATTTTATGCCGATGTTCATCACCCCCGGCCCGCCCCAGCGGTCTGGCTAGAGGGCGACACGGCACGCGTCTTGGAATTCTCGGCGACGCTTGCAGCATCGGGTATCTCCACTGCGCGATATCAGCCGACACAATGGCAGCGCACGGTGCGCGGCACCGGCAAGATCAGGAACGGACCAACGGCTGCAAACATTTCGCCCGCCCCGTGGTATCATTCGCGATGGGGGCCGTCTGGGTCACAGGTTGTCAGGCGTATTTCTGCACTGCGTCCCCTTTCGGTTCCTGCGCAGCATGGCTTTCACGTGTCAGGCAGGCGTGATCGCCTTGCATCGTGTCGGTCTGCTTGCGTTCCGTATCGATTTTCGTTAATTCCGCAACCGACTACGTCGTGCGGATCGGGCTGAGAGGTTCATCGATTGCGCGGATCGTCGCGTGTCAAGTTCAGCCTGGCACGCCATAAGAACCGCATCAATCGGCCCGCGCAAGGGCTGCCATGCGACTGCCGTGCCAACCTGAGCTCTCTCCGGCTGTGATCTGCGCCCTCTGCGGTATCAAGGGCGTCAAACAGACGCGCGTCTTCTTCCGTCTCGGCAAACTTGATGTCCGCGCCAAGGAGTATTCCACCCACCGCATCCTCGCTGGCTCAGGATGTTGTTAGCGCGCTTGAACTTGATCAGGATTTTCCGTCGTCAGTTTGATGTCTCGCTCACGCCTTGGCGCTTGACAGCAGGTCAGGTCGTCGTTGCCCGTCCATCGCAATGCGGCGTCGATGATGTCATGACGGACGCCTGGTCCTTGAGGTTAACCTTGAGGCGTCGTGGAGGAAGGAGAGGAGAGTTGAGAACCTGTCTTTTTGCATATCAGCACTTCATTTATATCTTTTGGACTTCGGCACTTAACTGCCGTTTTCACGCTAAAACCATCGTTGAGCAGCTTTACCGTGCGACGCTTAAACGATTTACTCAACCAAATCGAATAACACCCAAGGCCGCGCGGCGCAGGGCAAGGGTTTTCAGCCGTCGGTTCTCGTTTTCAATCGCCCAGAAGCCTGTTCAGTTTCAATCTTTCGGCAGCGCGCCACGCGAAGGACACCGGGCGCGCGTGGCACGTTCGTCGGATGGCCAAGCGGCGCATTAGTGGTCTTTGGTGCGCGCCGCGATGCATGGATTTGCCGGCGGTTTCGGTAATAGTGCCATAAGCCCTGAAGTGCAGGGAATTCATAGACATTTCGGACGACAGATCGGGCCTGGCAAAGCTTGCGGCGGAGCGGCGAATCAGCGGCATCCGGGCCGACCATCGGTGCGAGCTCTCCGGCCAGTGCCGTCCATGCGCGAGTCAGCTCGCCTGTGGCCCAGCTTTGTGGAGGTCACATTGGACAGGCGGTCCCATGTCGCATCCGGGCATCGGTTGCGCGATGCGCAGGTCGTTTTCCGAAGAATTGTGGCGTCCGACAGAGTTGCCCGCAGCACTTTTCGTTCCCGCCAGATATGGTCGCGCCATCACGGCTGGTGGTGCGTTGGCGGTGACAAAGCGTTCGATGCGGCCCTTTTGGGTTGCGCACGGAAAGACTTCTGTGCGCTTTTCATGGAGGTTTGCAGCACCTCCGGTGGCCGACCAAGGAAACTCGCCCAATCTGCCCCGTCAGCACGACCGATCTTTCCACCAGCCCTGCGACTCGGCCAAAGCCCCGCATTCTCGACGGACTCAGCCTTGCAAGTCATATTGTGCGTCGTTCAGTCGTTCGCCGCTCTGCGGGTCCAAGCACGACAAGGGCGGTTTCAGCTTGGCGCTATTAGTCTCAAAGCTGCTGGACCTTGAATATCAGGTTGCATAAGCGGTGCCCGCGCGTTAGTGTCGCCGCGGTGGATTCCCATCGACGGTCGGGGCACAACCTGCGCGCGTCTTCGCAGAAAGGAGCACAGGATCGAATTGCGCGGACGTCACCACCGCAAAGTGCCGGTGCCCACCGCATGGTTTGGGCATGGAAGCGTGCGGAAATGGTGGTTTCCACACTCTGCCACGATCTCGCTGCGGGGCGGCGCTGTTGTTCTATGGGAAAGGATCTTGCCCTTGGTGGGTTGTCGCGCTCTTCAATTGGTCCGGGGTCAGCCCGCGCGCGCAGACCTTCGATGCTTTTCTCGGCGCGTTCGGCCTTGGGCTTTGGCTCTCGGTCAGACGGGCTGGCGTCCGGCATTCCTCGAATCGTGAGGTTCGGCGGCGCGGTGTCGAAAGCCGCAGCGAGGCATAGGTCGACACGCATCACCAATCGTTACGTCCAGTTTCTTAAATTCAGTTTCCGCGCGGCGCTGCTACGGCGGGAATTTCTTCCGAGAAAAGCTCTATCAGGAGTCGGGCATGGGTTCGTCCTTTCGGGCGCGTGCGTTCGGTTGCGGTTAATTGTGTCGCGCAAAACAGCGCAAATTCAAGGGCGGTTGAATCCGCGGTGGGGTCATCGCGGCGGTCGGCAGGCTTCGCCACCAACGGTGCCGTATAGGTTGTCGCCACCAGTCGTTCAGCTCGTGCCGCTAGCCGCGCCGTCCGAGGGATCGCGACGATTGCGGTCCACGCGTATTGAGTGTTCTTCTGGCCGTAAGGGTCAGCGCGTGCCTTCTCTATTTCTTGCGGCGATGGCCTTTGGGTCGAGCAATGACCACCCGGCGCGTATGCGCGGCGTATTTGTCGTCGACATTAGTTCGGTCGCTGCGGGCCTCAGCATGTTTCAACACACGAGCGAATAGCGGCATGCAGGCAGCTGTCGGCGTCGATGGCGCGAAGTTATCGGTCAGGATCGGTTCAGATTGTGTTCGATGATCGAACAGCAACACGCCTTCGTCGGGCGTCGACTCGTGTAATATCGTTTAGACTGCAAATATAAAGCGCGGCTGCAATGGCTGCTGCAACAAGATGACGCTCCTACGATTTTACCGTTCAGCCGCACTTCCGACAGCGCCGGGCCGTGTCTAAACAACGCGTCGCCGCAGGCTTTGGCAAGGAGGCGCAGCGTCCGATATGCTGACGCTCGGTGACGCGAGATACGACCGCGCGCGTTCCAGCAGGTTAAGAGGTGGCCTTGATGCATTGGTCATGGGGGTGCGCCATGACATGCGCTTGCCTGGTCTTTGGGTCAGGGGCTCATTGCGCAAGGATCGCTTCACTCGTTTTCAGCCTCGACAAGTGATTCGTAGCAGTCGGTATTGGCGGGAATCAAAGTTTCCAGGGGCTGTATTCTTCTTCGGTGCTGCTTGAAAACACATCGCCATAGGTCAGCGGATCGGCGCGTCGGGGCTGCTTGAAGGGCATGTCACTCGTGATGACCCCAGAATCTACATCGCCGACGCTCAAGCCCGTAGGTCAAACTCTCCCGATACAGGATTGGAGTCGTGACCGGCCGACCTGCGTTGGAAATAGGTGATTGCGACATCCATACATCGCACCGACTTCCCAGCCCAGACCCCTGCGCCAATGTCCGGGCTTTCCTTATCTTCGACAAACGGATGTATTGCAGCCCATGTCGATCCGATTGCTCGGAGCGCCCCTAAGTAAGTCTTTTTTCTTGGCAGATTGGGGGCTGGTTTGATCGCGCCTGAATGGTAGTAGTGCTGCAAGCGGTTTCGGTTTCACCATATCGCCATCGGTCGGACGACGCGACTGGCTGCACATAGGCCGCGGGCCTGGGTTGGTGCCAGCGCGCGCAGTGTCGTCGCGGGTTGGAACGTACCGCCGACTTCCATGGCGTAGGTTGTGAATCGCACAGCCACGCGCCCCAATAGACTGTAGACGAGGTGATTTCCTGAAATGACGGGGCTTGGACGGGTCGACATAAGATTTTGCCTTTGCTGCTGCGGCTTTCTAAGCGCTGTTCCGGTCGGGCAATTGGCAGCTTTGGTTGATTTGCCCTGTTCAGATGGTATTTTGCGCGCTTCCTGGCTTATCACTGCAAGTTTTAATTCCTTGAATACCGTACTATTGCGCGACTGTTTTGCGGGCCCTGATCGCCGCCTTGTTTATCGCCCGTTTTCGCCTTTGCACAGTCTGCGTGATGTGGTTTGGATACAGGTAGAAGCCAGGCCCAATCTGGCGGCGGCGACCGACGCTGCGCGTGCCTACGCGCCAGCCTTGAGGATGTTAAACGGGTTTGCCTTGGGGACGTGGTTATTGGAATCGCGGTTGGTCCCTATTGTGCGCGACGACCCGATGCTGCTGCGGCGCTACGACTGGACGGAGTGATTCTACGCGGACAGTTCATCCAGTCTCGATAATTCCGAACGCATTCTGGCCGTGGTGCGAATGTGCTTGACTTCCGCTGTCGCTCCGATTGACCCGCGCCCGAGCAGGCGCAGACTGCGGAAGATGATTACAGACCACCCTGGCCCCCGCCGGCGAAAACGCTGGACCAAGAAGAAGGCCCCATGCAGAACCGAGCCACAGGATGCCGTTCCTGCCAAGCCGCCAAGACGAGACCCTGTAGAGGCCCGCGCCAGCGGCGTTGATCTGGCCTCACCGCACGTGACAGCTACGATGCGCGCTGAAGTGGGCCGCTAGTTACATGCCTCGATTACAGATTCGGGCGAGCACGCGCGGGTTTTGGCGCTTGGCAAGATGGCCACGGCTATGAAGCGACCGGCGTGCTTGAGCACGTTGCAGCGGGCAGATTTGACTAGCCAATATTTATGCCGTGCTAGAAGGCTGGGCCTGCAGAACGTGCGCAACGCCATGCTGGTATCGAAAAGGTGAGTGCCCCCAACAGTGGTTCACCTTTGCGGTCGAGCCCCTTTTGCCCCATTTTACATGGTAACGGCGACATTATGCGCGGTTTGCTGATCGTCAGGCTGGCGATCAGGACCGCTCTTTTGGTTTGATATGACCATCATGCAGACCCTTGAATCGTTGCCCGAGAAGGCCCACGTGACCGTAAATCAACAGCTTTAACTGATCGGCGAAGAACGGGGCATCTGTCAAGCCGACGGCAGGTGTCCGTAGATGGGCGGAGATCAAGGCTTTACCCTGATTCTGCCCGCCCGTGACGAGACCGCCGTCGCGCGTTTGTCGCGAGATGACGAAATCCCTTAGCCGCCTACCGTGCACGCTGGATGCCCGCTGCGGGGTCGGTGATCGTTCAGGCTGTTCGATCTGTTTCGGTCTGCAATCGGTCGCCAAATCTCGCGCTCGGGCTTTTTCATCGACGGGCGTTAAGGTACGGTTGCGACGTCTCTGAGGCTGTGCAAAAGCTGTGGCCGCCTGCGCTGGCGCGAGACAGAGCTCGCTGTTGGTCGTTGATCGGCCATCGGCATCAGGTTTGCTTGAACCCGCGTTTGCTCTTGTCAGCTGGATGTGCGCGTTTCAACACATTGCCCCCGCGGTTGCAGTATGAAATCGCGGGTTGCGGGATTTCCTATTGAGGGGCGCGTGCTTGGGGCTCTGCCACCGTGGACCTTATGCTCTGGCGATGTGCGTGGGCAAGGTGCGAGGAAAACATGCCGCCTCGCGCTTCTGCCGCAGTGGCGACGCAGGCGCCATCCTTGATAGCACGGGCGTGCTGGGATGCTGCTGCCCGTGGCGAATGGCGGGCGACCTGCCGAAGATGTCGCCTTTGCCGTGGAAGCCAGGTCATGGGACTCTCGCGGCAAAGGGCGGTTGTTCAGCGTGGATACACGGTTGCCAGCACGCGTTCAAGCGCGCACGACCTGCGGGAAAAAGCAAAGGGTATGACCGTTTGGTCAGCTGCTGGAAAAGAAACCCGGCCGGCGTATGCTGAGGACCGGGCAAGCTGAAATCGGCCATAAGTTAGACGATTCAGCCCCGGTTGCGCCTCAGATAGATCAACGTCGGACCTCTGCCTGAACTTTGGCCAGAACTCGGTTAGGTTATTGCAATGATTTTGGGGCGACGGTATTTGCGCGTAGCCTTGGTTGTTTACAGGAATATCGGGATTGTGGGCGATGACGCATTCGGTGTCATCTGGCGACACGGGTCATGCTGGTCTTCGATCTCGCCCAATTTGGCCGTTGTCCCAAAGGATGATGGGCAATTGCGGCCAGTTCTTACCGCTGCCCTTTTGCACCGTGTATTGAAAGGCGTAGTCGCGATTGATTCGCCAGTGGGGCGGCCCGGGTCGTCCGATGCCCCGCCATCGCCGCAGGGCGTGGCATAGCCCAATGGTGCCAAACCGTTAGGGTGTTGCAATTTGCCGGCGGTCATCTCCCATCTTCGGTTTGCGCTTAGGCGACTTGCTCATGTCGGAATAGCATCGTGCCTCGGCCCGTGGCGATAACGCGTCACCACGCGAGGATGCCGGACGCTTTCCTATCACTCGGAGCAAAACGCTGGCACCACTCGCGAACTCGGCGGCGTCACCTTCGGCGGTCTTCGCGGGCAAGGCGGCAGTCCAGCGCTCCTCACCTGCGCCCTCCCCAGGATTGCAAGCCGCCGCCTGCGGGATCGGCCAGAACGGAAGGTCATATCAATCCGTTTACCAGTTCGCCGAATGTCCCATTCAGGCGCACATATCCACTCTGCCAGTCCGTGCCGACTGCGATCACCAGATTGCCTTGCGCGTCACATCCAGTGCTTTTTCCGGCGCAGGCAGGCCCAGTGCAATGGCGCGTGCGTCGATACGATTGCCGCCCCTGCATAAGTGTCATGCTCGCGGCCTGAGCGGGCCCAGCACGCGTCGGTGTTTTGACACAACGCGCCGCGCCAAGATTTGAACAACGCTTTTCGCGGCTGCAGCTTTTGCGCCGCGCTTATTGGCGGGATTCGCGGGGTCGTTTGCGCTGACCGACTAGGCTGCGCGGGCGCGGCTTCGGCTTCCAGCAGGAATCGACGAGATGTGTTTGGATCGCGCCGACCGGAGCGGAATTCGGTCAAGCCGGTCGTCAATGAATTTATGCCGCGGGGCGCTGGTCAACGCCACTTCGACAGTCGCAGGACGGTTTCTCCGCGGCGCCTGGTCTTTTCATCTGAGTGAACTGCCCTGCGTCCGCCGTTTCGTCCAGACCGGAGGACGCACAACACGACGGGTAATCGCTATAGGCCTGCCCATGGGCGTCTTTCACGTTCACAGACCGGAGGTAATACGTATTGCTACCCCCGGGCTTGCCCGTCGCACGGATAGCCGTCGGCCATTGAGCGGCCTGCTCGTGTCGCGCAAAATGGGTCAGCCCCGCTCTTCGATGCCGCGATACATTTCCTGTGTTGCACGGCCGGATCCAAAAGATCACCTCACCCCGCGGCCTTTAGCAATGATACATCTGGGCCCCAAGACGGTTTGGTATCGCTCTTATGCTCTCCAAATTTGAAATGTTCAGGAATACGTAGACCGCATAAGTTCAGCGTCCGACAGCTCGCAAAACGTCGGATCAATTGCGTATCGTTTCGCGTGCTATTGCCGCAGGCGATGATCTTTGCCAGACCCTGCCGATGTTGCCACGCGCCCCGCCGATACCGAGGTCACAAAATCAGTCCGTATGCTCAGCGCCACGGCAACAGCCCCAGCGTCAGCGTGGAAGACAAAGAAAGGACATGAACGGAAATCATTGACATCGCCACTGATAGGGGCGCGGCCATCATAGCGCGAGGTAGATGCCGTGGGGCGAGCGGATGCGCTGCAACTGGGCCGATTTGACGCGAACAACAACTATATCGGAAAAGATTTGATCGAAACAGCACGTCGACCCCGCGCAGCCGCCGATAGGCCGTGAAAAGAACAGCGCAACGGGAAACGGGCCCAGGTCATTATATTCGACCGACGCCAACCTGTCCCGAAATTGATTGGAGAGTGTATGTTGACAATGACTTGCGAGGGATTGCTCCAGTTGCTGCGGAAACGGAACTGGATCGAGATTGAAAGATCAGCCGACCAAGACAAGCAATCGTCATCAAGAACCCCCGCACCTTGCGGATACGGTGGAAGGCCAAGCGGGTTGCCGGTTTCAAACAATTGCACATACGCACGGAACAGGTAAACGCCGCCGAGCACATGAGGCGACGCCGAGTATTCGCATTGCCAGCCGAAAATGTCCAAAGGACGGCGGTCATAGTTCGAAAATGCCCGCCCGTGGACACGGTTGTGAGCGGCATGAACCGTGGGATCAAGACGTTCATGCCAAGGTTAAATACGTTCAGGGCACAGGCAAAAGTAAGCCATACATAGATGACGAATCTGGGCTGGCGATTGACGGCCACTGGGCAGAATTTTTCAAAGGTGTCAAAAGCTTCGGATTGAAGAATCTGCATTTTTTAACCGCCCAGAACCGCAAGCTCGGGCAGAGAAAAACCATCGCAACAACAATGATTTACCAAATACCACAGCCACTGCAGATTGCAACGCCACCAGCAGCAACCCCTTTGGGCAGATTCATCAATCCTGGTAAATACCGTGTCGATCGGTGGGTGGTCTGCCGGGGACCATGGCCTCGAAAACACAGCATCGCGGAAAACGTGGCTTCGGTTCGGCGCCAGCAGTAAAACGGCAGTTGCGGCCGAACCAGCGGGCCAGCAATTCAAAGAAACCAGGGACGGGCTGTTGGGGTTCAGCCAAAACGGGGTCTTGCTTGGAATGGGTCCAGGCCTTTTCTTTTTGGGACGCAATTGGCGGGCAAGGGGGGGGCCAGCGAAAAAATTCCTTCTATGGGGGTTTTTCCTTTTTGGGT
>Ga0163217_1058155_pt1 | contig 14690 bp, 7 predicted proteins | sample SynspAceP_FD_185933 | JGI IMG/M metagenome (GOLD analysis project Ga0163217, IMG submission 185933) | Saline lake microbial communities from Ace Lake in Antarctica - Synechococcus sp. Ace-P (PacBio error correction) | ecosystem: Environmental > Aquatic > Non-marine Saline and Alkaline > Saline ... | reverse complement strand
CCTTTTGAGGCCAAGCCTTTGGGCTGTTTTTATGCCATTCACTGTGGGATGCGTTTTTTCAGTGCCATTGGGACTGAACCGCATTACATGGCTCTATTCCCCATTGTTGGACGAGAAAATTATTCCTACCGGCAGGCGCATTGAGCATGCTTGGTGTCGCATTTGGTTCCGTCATTTCACCTTGCCAAAAGCGGGTAAGATGATTGTGTCATTTGGAGTGACTTGGAATACACCTTGGCGCATGGGGTACTTCTTTGCACCCTGATTTACGTTGGTGATTTGCCAACATTGAAGCCAGAAAAGGTGCCACAAAGAGCATCCCAGTAAATCTTTATATGGATTGCGTTTTACATTTGTCTTACGCATAAAGTATTCGCGCTGTGTGCGTTAGGCACGCTAGAGGCCGTTTACCAAATCCATTCGAATTTTTGTTCCCTGCGTTGGCTGCAACGGCTTTTTGGTGTGGGCGTTTGAGGTCGGCCCTTTGTATTCCCTGTTGCCAGTGGGTCAACTTTAGGTGCATTAACAGTGGTTGGATACGCGTTTACGCTCCAGGCGCTGGTGGATGCTAATAAACGGCTTTTCTGTCTTTTTTATGTGTTGCTTCTATTGGGGGTAATGGACATTTAGTGGTGATGCTAGGGCGTTAGCGTGTTTGGTTATTCTTGTTCTATTGGCGTTACTGCAGTATTCGATTTGTACAAGGCCATAACCGGTAATTGTTGGGTCGAATTGGTAGTTTGGACGGCGCAAGATGGTCGTCGGTATTCTCTGGGGCATTAGGGATTGGGGTGATGTCAAAGTACTTTCGCCGTTGAATGGGCTGGTAAAGTCTAGCTTGGCTGTGCCGTAGCAATCTTTGTTTGTCGCGCGGTGCGTTCGAATCAACTTCGAGAAGCTAGTTGGATTGATACCAGCCTTTCCCGCCAAGCCTGACGCTTAGAAAGACACAAAAAGAATACTGTGGCTGATATGGCATAAACGAAGAATATAGACACTAAATAAAGCGGCGATGAGCCATCATGACGTCTCGCTTTATTTTGACACCTGTTGTTTTTGCTGTTATTTGTCGGCCTTTTGAATGACCAGTGGTGTGCCTTGAAATTGACTCTTCTAAAATAATACAAGGCATCCGAAATACCGTTTCAATTAATGGTCTCCGTGACAATGTCATTAGGTGCCTGTGGCGACAACTTGCCCAGACTTCAGTGGCATCAGGTTATTCAGCGTATCGACAGGCGTGGTTAAGTCATGTTAATACGGCCACTATGGTATGCCTTGTAGGTCGGTTTCAAAATCTTGAAATAATCCATTAATTCAATCTGAGCAAGTCCAAATACTGGTGGTTCGTCCAATAATAACCAGGCGGTGTTTCCTGCGCTAACGCCATGGCAACCAAACGCGTTGCGTTGACCACCGGGACAGCTGATCCACATTAAGCTGGCAAATCTTGATGGCTCGTTCGCTTTCATGCTGCATCCACAGCCGTCTTGATCTTGTTCACGCAAGGCTAAACCATTTTTGGTGAGGAAGCGTCCACGGGCAAACCAGGTCGACCACTTAATAACCGTCTGGAGCAATGGGCTGCTTTGTGTAGCAGGCCTAATAACTTTGCAACATCACGAGTTGCCAGTGAATGATGTTTTTTCATAAGTAACACTGGCCGGATTGTGGTTAAAGTAGCCGCTCATCGCGCGTAATAAGGTTGGACTTTCCACACCTTTGGTCCACGATAAACGCTGAATTTACCCTCGGGAATATGAATGGAAAGGTCTTTGTGTAAGAGTTTTGGTTCATAATCTATAGTGACTGATTTTGTGCAATGAAATGGATGATTGCGATGTCATAGATTTGCCTTCCGAGTAATCAAATAGACTAGATAAATGCCACCCAACTGAGGTAACCAGCTCCTACCGTTAGGGTGGAATTTTCCCAACCGTGTTGTTGCAATAAAGTCAGCAAGAGCAATAATATCGCGCAACCAAAGCTGAAGAACGGAGCGACACAATTGCGTTTTCGCCAAACGACGGGCAACTTGTGCGCTTGCAGCGAGAGTAAAGGCAATAGGACCTGTAAATGCCGGTGCACCGCAGTGAGCGCAACCCGAAACATTAATATTAAACGGCTCTTAATTGACCGACCACACCCAAGCCGCGCGTATCGTCGCCCCATTTCTAATAGCTTCATGCGGTATTCAGTAGAAAAGCACAGATCAGAAAAGACAAAACGAAGATTAAGGAGTGCAGCGGAAGGATAACGAGACCACTCATGCCATTTAGCGATCCGGTCACTCCACAAGGCTGCTGTCATGGCGGTTCCAATGACACCAGGAGTTTGACAACCAGTTGGTTAAAGCAGTGAGCGTTGCGCTAATGGCGAATGCCAACAATGATCAAGCGAAAGCCAGAATGACCTCCGATAAGGCAACACAAATAGACCAGTAGCGCAGAAAATAAGCCCACCAAAATGGCACTGACAAGAACACTTATCCAGATATAAAATTACCAAACAGTGCGATGAGATCAAAACGCCCGTTAACAAAGCCTCCTACGTTTAAAGCCCGTTATGTCTGGGCTACCAAAGCGGGTACGCACCAACGATTGAAACACTGCGCCACTAACCCAAGTGCGCGCTAATGATCAGTGCCGCAAATAAGCGAGAAGCTCGCCAATTGCCCACACCACGCATAACTGATAAAACGATCAGCGTTCCCTGTTACTAATTGCCAATATCGTGAAAATTATGGTAATGTGTTCACCAAAAAATTAACGTGGGCGAAGGATGAGCAGTAAGGCTGAAGAGTGTCGTGCATGAGAGTGGGTAGTTTTGGCAGCGGGGGGTAGAGGCTTTTTGGACAAACAGCGGTTTTCATAATCCTGTCGCGCCTTTCTTCGCACCAAATAAATTAAGAGTGGACGCACCGATAAAAGCATCACAAATCGAGACTCGCAGTCGCCAGTTAAATTTCAATACTCGCCCAATTAATATCTGCGCTTAATAGCAGAAACGTTACCATAGATACGTCAAAATATAAAGCTGAAAGAATAATCCTAGCGTTGTATCTGGACCGACCATCCAGCCGGGCTATTATGGGCATCATCAAGCTACACACGCCAAGGGCCCAGCGGCGGCGGTTGCGGCGGCCCACAAAGCAGAGTAAATCGCTATCAACCCCACTACTTGGATCGAGCGTGTTTATTCCCAAGTCATCGGCTAAGGAATTCTAAGCTAAATGCGTTTAAAGGCCGGTTTATATGGCAAACAGCAGAGGCAGCAACGATAACCACAGGCAAATAAACAGCCGGTCAGCAGCGTTCGAATATCTAAACTGCCAACGGACCAAAAGCGAACTTGATCAAACGCGGACGGGTTAAACAGTGTGAGAGCGAACTTAACCCGCCAAAACGGCGCCAATCGCCACGCCTGCCCAAGGTTCAGCTTAAAGGGTCGACTTTTTCCGCTCCCGATGCTGCCCAACCAAAATACACTAAAACATAACTGGCTAGAAAGCACGAAGCGCCGCGTAATAGAAGAATTCAGTAAGCTGAGTCGCCCCAGAGAAAAACAACAATAGCAATCGCGATGAGCCAGACCTGGCGCCTAAGTTTAACGCCCGAGTATGCCTGCGTCGCAAGGGGTTTGCGGAGTGATGCTTGAATCAGTGCACCAGGAGGGTCAGCGCCATGCCAAAACAAAAGGGTTCCGTTTAAGCGTTCGCAGGGAGTCGACCTTCAAACAATGTGATTCGGCAAAACCATGTTCTTTTTGCCGACTTAAGACATTCCAACAGCGAAATCTAGCCATAATGGCTTGCGCCATATGCATAAATCTGGCCACCATATATGACAAATAATAAAAGGTATGAAACCAGTAAGCCAAAGCGTTAGCGCTATGTTGTTAGTGGTCGCTGTCGTTTATTTAAACATCTTTGTGTATAGGATTTTTTCTCTCGCTAAGCTTGTTACGGGACATTGGAGTTTGTGCATGTCCAAGAAACTGAGTTTTAATTGCTCTGAGTAAGTTGGTGGCGCTGTAGTAGTCCAAGCGGAAGGTTACATTACCCACTGCGAATACTTGTGTTATCTTTTTTACGGGCGCTTGTTTCAGTCAAGTAATGGTGTTCTTTTGAACGCTTTTTTTCTTCTGTCCTTGGAAGCGTGAAGATATAACAGGTACGGAAGTTACCCGATAACGGCATTCTGGCGAATACGCCTCCACCAAGTGCAATGACGATGTCGTTACGCATGCCCATGCTGATCATTGCTTTGACGGATTCTTTGGAATGTCAGCAATGGTGAATCGATTCTTTGTTAAAAAGCGACTGGCGACTCGGTTGTCCAAAGTTTGGCGCCTGTGGCCGATCTTGTAAACACCATGCAGTGGTTGGTTGAGGTGGTAGTGTGATCATCGATTTATTTCTTTTAAACTCTTTTTCAAAGCGCTGTGTGATGGTTTAGCTTGTTCTTTCTAAGGCCAAGAATGTTTCCCAAAATATCAGCCCATTGAAATTCCAGATCTTTTGTCGTCATACCAATGACCAAAGGAATGGGGGCATAGGTCTTTATAGCATGATCGTAGATTTAGTGCCGAGTCGCCACCCGTTGCAAGAGGATAAGAGTCAGGTTCTGGATCGCTTTGGATAATGGCTTCACGTTGGCTCTGTTTTGATAAAGCGTGATAGACGCCTCGTTTCATTCCGCCCCACGTTTGCCCATTCGTACCATGATATAGCCTGTTCTTTGCGCGACCGCTGTGTTCGCCATGGTCCGCGCAGCAAGCAACAAGTGCGTGCATTGATTGCCGAGTAATGGTGCCAGACAAGGGTCAACGCTGTGGAAACAATCCTGCTTGTTGTTATCTAGAGTCGCAGCAACCTTCCACGAGGTCATGATGGCTTCTTGGCCATCTCAGGATTGTTTTTCCGACCTGAACCTATTTTTAATAAGAGGTTGTGACTGACGTTTATCGCAGGCCGCCAGAAAAAAACAAATAAAACAAAGAGTGCTAAGAAGTCGATCACCAAATATCGGAATTCATTTCAACCATGACGAACCCTGTAGACCAAAAAAAGCACCGCGTTATTATGCGATGGAAGCATGTAATTATAATACTATTGATAAAGTCATTTTCCACTTATCTTTTGTTTATTAAATTTTTCCTACTCACACCGTAAAAACACAAAAAGAACTATACTGTAAGGGCTGATGAGGTTTTAGCTTTGATAGTTAGGAAATCTTTTAAGCCCACTTGCCTTTATTAAACTTAGGTTTATGCCATTGTATGCGAATTTTTTGAGGTGGAGGAATCTGCTGTGATTTCGAAAACGTTTTTTCTTGATCCAAATCCTTGGCAGTTCATAATTTTGGCTTGGCCGTAACATGTTGTTGATAAGCATGTGCATTTTTTTGCCTTACTTTTTTGCACTGTGCATAAGTTTGCCCACAAAAAGGTCTTACTATTGACGCAAAAACGTCTTCACCATTAGCTTCCCATAACCCAGCTGACCCAATAAATTCAGGGTTTGGTTTTAACGTATTGCGATTGATTAGGCCACTAGTCTTCCACCACAAAATTAGGCTTTTGCCTTATCATCTGACTTTTTGGCCATTTTTCGCCCCTCGTCTTAATTGAATCCCACCAGAAACAGGAGACAAAAACGATCAGACAGTTTGGCTTGTCCGCCGCATTGTTGCTAGCCTGTTTCTCCGTCAAGAGTTTGCTTTTGGTTGATATTGGTTGCGCCACCTTACGAGTTGCATCGAGTATTTGTTCCTCTCCTTCATCGTAAAGAGTTTGGCGACAGGATATAATGTTAATGGTGCAGCGCTGTTCTTCACTGCGAGCGGCTACTTTGAAGTGTTAATAAATCCAATCTACGATGTCGATTTTTCTCACTCTAGTCTTGCCAGAAAAGTGATGAGATATGCTTAGTGTTTACGGCCCTCACCGATCCTCGCCAAAAAGTCACTGCCGGACCGCCCAATTTTTACTGTGTGACTTCTTGTTGTTCGAACGCATCGACGTAAAAGTGTCGTAGTCTTTGCGAGATTTTTGGCACTGCGGTTGCGAGGTAATCCGTGGAACGCCCATAACATTGAGCTCGTTTTGCCTAACTCAATACCTCGATAGTTGTCCGTGCTCATGGGCTGTATTTTAGTAAATGATTCCCACTTCATTCGATTGCCATGCGCCTTGTGACGTCGCTCCAAATAGCCTACTTTATGGGTGACATGAGTTGTAAAAAGCATGACGCTGGCAAAAGTCGTGTTAGTATGCCACATTTCGTTTTATGTGAGAACGAGCGATCAGGTTGCTCAGTAGAAGCCGTTTTGAGACTGTAAATAATGTACTTTATCGGCTTCTGACCGGCCCAACGCGAACATAAGGCAGTCACAAGCGCTTGATAAGTTGTCTAGCTTGTGTTTTAGATCAACGGCCTCGACACGCTGCTTCCCCAATCCTCGCTGGGTACCTTACTGCCTTCCCACCAAAATCGCCTGCCAGAATAACAGGTGATATATCGATAGAAAAAGGACAAAAAAACCTGCGTCAACCTTAAGTGTCTATTTGTGCGTCATACTTGTCTTAGGCTCACAGGACACGGTTTATTCTGTTGGCCTGATGCTTTCTTCCATGCCGCCATGAATGTACTTAATCTATTACACAACAAAGATGTTTGTTCCCGAGTAAAGACATCTTAATAGACTGCAATAAGACTGTGACATTTGTTTTAAGTAGTTGGAAACCTAAACGAGTTATAAGGCATTACCATATGAAATATGTTGTTTGATATGTCGATTCTATTGCGGGTTGCTACTAGTGCGCTAAAAATATGATCCTGTTACTCAATTTCAGTAGACGTTATTTAGACATACCTGGTATGAAATTTGCTCGGCAAGATCATGCGTTTTGAGGAGGTCTGATCGAAGTAACGCCACGTATTCTATGCGAGATGTATGGATAGTTTGTGCGTATAAATAGAGGCTATTCAAGCCAGACGATTTAAAGTGAAATGGCCGAGAAGCCACAGGGCGAGCATATTTTTTGTCAATTCTTCTGATGTTGGCATTTAAATTAAAGTGTCTTCTTTGGCCATTTTATGTGCTTATGTGATCTTTGAATTGATAAAAAAGACTAACCCAATACGCCATGGTCAGCCTAATCGAATTTTTTTGGTTATTATCAAGAACACCTACGATGCCAAAAGACGTTAAAGCAAAGACTGTCGCAAAAGCAAGGAAGCTAGCTTTCAATGGATTAAACTGGTCAATGTGCGTGCAACCGAGAGCCATAATTCAGTTAATGCCTAATACACTGGATGGCTAGAAAAGCGCAAGTGAACAGATTTGTTGCTTCATTCATTTCTCTGAACAAAACGGCCGCATACGCGTCTGGATTTTGATCAGGCAGGCGTAATGATCAATGCTGAATCTCTGCATTGGCGAGAAAAGCCTCATGTCGTGGTCAAAATTCGCTCTTGTTATTTCATAAGTCAACTTTTGATCGTACCATCAAAAGCGGCTCTTCGGGACGCTTCTACTTCTTTCCCTATTAATACGAATATGTTAGTTCTTTGTTAATAACGACGACGGAATTTGATGGCAATATGACTATTGGGTCGGTTTCTGCGCATTGGTCATCGATGTTTCTAACGCTTTTTTTCTCTTGGTACCTGTTTTAAAAAAGCCATTGCCTGATTTTCTTGTCTGTTGTTTGATCGAAACGACGGATTAGAGGTGTCTAAATTTTATTTTTGCTTTTGGTTTAAACGCTCTTCTTTTACTAGACAGCTTTCCCAAAATTAATAGATCATTGCGTTATGCCAAATTAACAGACATAAATCCTAATAGAACAAACCGAATTTAATGGATAGGAATAGACATAAAGTATTTAGCCTGCTTTCGTCTTTGCGTTAAATTTAAGCGTAGTATAAGTGTAATAAGGCGTTTCTCTTTGTTATTATTTTAATGAGCCTTTGATTCTATTTGTTGTTTTACTTTTGTAATTACATTTTTCATATATATACTAACGTCGAGGAATACACTGTGTTTTAGAGAACATATTTGAAAATCGTTATAGAAAATAGGGTTTTTCTGCTCTCTGATCGAGGGTAGTCTGTAGTATGTCTATATATATTGGCGCTCTGTTGTGGTAAGAGAGCCAGATAATGGTTTTCTCATGGTGGTCCAACTTATTTGGACAAAACTTAATAATAATGGCAAAAAAAGGGCAAGCTATTCAGTTGCGGTGTTGTGTAGGGTCCAGAATAAGTATGGTGTGTTTCAAGGCTGCCTTTCTTATGAAAAGGAGCAGATAAGTCTACCTGGTTTCACCCGATACCTTTGCGACAAAAATTATATTACAAAGTGTTAGCCTAATGATATATGTGTTTGAAACACATCACCCCATATTCATTGTCGGGCGTATAAACCAAGATCGCCTAGTGGTTTATGCTCTCTCGATGGTTGGCTAATAGCAACTTACGATAAGAATCGTATCTTCAGGCAAACTATTGAATTGGGGAATTAACTAAAAATCCACTGTTGATATTATCAGATTTGTGAAGAAACACATGAATTTTAAGCCATGCTTTTAATAGAGAAAGAAGCACGATCCAAACCGTAATCATTGTGTTTACAATGGTCTAGTACTTTACTTTCACGCAAGTACTCTGCTGATTGATGTTTATTATGCTGTCGAAGAGGACGATGAGTTTTCTTATAGCCCGACAATAATCCGCTTCAAAAACAGTTCATGGACTTGAAGAAGGTCTGAGATTTACACAGCTAAAATTTGCGTATGCAAATTTGGTGATGAAAGCGAACAGGCTTATGCGACATACCGTCAAGTACTTTTCAAGCTAAAAAAACCCCTATATCTATCGAACAAACTGGTGTCGTGGAACGCAGTCGTTATTAATTTGTACTTGTTGTACCTATCTTTGTATGAGTTAGTAAGCCCATTTTTGTTTGTGTGTGAGTCGCGAATTACCAAAATAAAAGGAGCAGAATCTGGTGCATTAAAAGCCAATGAGAAACTTCTGGAATACAGCGTCGCGCTTGAAACGATAAATCAAGACCTTGACCGAAAAGTACCAGAACGAACCGAAAGAATTAGAAAGTGCGAAGCGTACCGTAGAGAAATCATGGAAGTCCTAAGTCCTCCTTTATCCAGAATGACATAACATACGCACACATTAAAACGCGGTAATAGGATTTAATCACTTTATAGTCTTAAAAAACAATCTTTAAATGATGAACAACAAGACTGTATGAATAAAATAGCTCTGGTTGAAGTTCTGCTTAGTCTTGTTAACGATTGCTGGATTTTTCGAGATCGAAGCGCGAAAAAATGACATAGAAAAACCGTACCTTTTCTCCTTAGGTTAATTATGTCAGCATGGCGATTCAATATGAACACAACTAAGCTCAAGAAAAAAACTGCGTTGAACAGTCATTATTTCTGCTTCACTAACGCCCATGCTCTTGGTTGATACCATTACGATCAACAATGTTGGTCATCTGGTAACGGAATGCGGTTAAATTTACTGAACGCGTGGTGTTTGCGTGCGTGTTTATGTCTGATACCAATAATTCAAGTTTGTTAAGTGCGATGTGATTGACACGTATAGGATATCAAAAACGAAAAAAACAGCTCTTTCAATCGTTTCAAGAGGCAGACGACAGTATTACTCGGGTGTTTGGTGGAACGCGGATTGGTTTAACGATATCTCGTCAAACTCCTTGAACATTATGGGGGCGACATTTTTGGTGTAAACAGCGAAATAGGTCCACGGCTCAAACCTTCAGTTTCACGTTACCTCTTAATGTTCTCGTCAAGCAGCATCACTTCATATTGATCCAACGTTAAATGGAAGGAAATAACAATAACTCCTGGATTTATCTCAATATAAGTTGTTATTGCAGCAAGATAATCTAATAAATCAAAAAAGTTATTCTAGTAGGTTATCTAGATGATACGTCTATTAATGTAGACTTGGCAGGAAACGGCGAAGACGCCATAATTAAATTAGATAGTAAAGAATTCATGATATCTTTTGATTGAATTCAAATGCCTATTATGGATGGATTAACGGCTACAAAAAACATATTAATCTCTAGTGTATATGAAATATTCCCCATTATTGCGATGGACGGCCCATTGTCTGAAGACGCAAAAAAAGCAGTCTGTCAGCAGTATGAATGGCGCATTAATAAGGCCAATTAAAAAAAATCGATTGTACAAAAACTTTACAAAACACTTACATGCAGGGAAAAAAAACACAGATAATCCCTTAAAAATGAAATTGATTGTTTGTCTCTAATCAGGATCCTCGTATGTTGAGGTATTGTCTAAAAGAATTCATCAATCGGATTACATTAGACATTCAAAAGCTGCAATAAAACCAATCTTGGGGGGGAAAACAAGTCTATACCTCGATTTGAGTAACGCTTTTTATAATAAATACAAAGTGTTACTATAGACGGATGTTTAGAAAGTAATATTGTCGATATTATTTCATTCATTAAAATCGAACTCAGCTTATATTGAAGCCTATTTATCACTAACATGTTCTGAATTAGAGCGAAATATTCAGAACAATATGATCAGTTCAAAATTACTTTAGAACGTTCGTCAGACAGTAAATAAATTAGCTTATGAGCTAGAAAAAAGTCTTAATACTATAATTCTTTGGATTAACAGTGATGAAGGAGATCGGACGTTTTGTCCGATAACATAGCACAGTAAACTGGAAGTGATTCGCTCCCCTTGCCTAAAAAAATCAGACTTCTTTGTAGAAAATCATTTTAGCCTATTGCGTTAGATGGTGAGAGCACAAATAGTGCTTAGATATTGAACACGTAATTTTTGATATAAAAAAGATGGTGCATTTGAGGTGCCGGTTGTTAAAGCATCTCACTTATTTTCGAGCTTCAATGTAATTAATAATACGATGTAGAGTAGACAAAGTGTTTTTAGTCATGATGATGAAAAAATTCAACCTGAAAAATAAATCCGTGACATACTTAATGATATGTCTGATGTATGGATGGCAAAAAAAGTGTGACAGGGTTTAGAAAAAGCCATAGAATATCAGCCAGATTTGATTTTACTCATGTTCTTTAATGCCCTGAAATGGATGGCTTTGAACCATTGAGTCGACTCGTCACGGATGCACTACAAGTACTATTCCCGTTATTTTTATTACCGCCTAAATGATTCAAGTCATGAAGAAAAAGCGCTATTAATGCGCCAGTGGATTACATCAAAAAAACCACTGCATACGAACATTTGTACAGGCTCTGTAACGTCTTCATTTGCAGCTTATAAAGACAAGCGTAAAATGCTTGAAAAATACTAACATAGACCCACTTTACATCGCTTTGCCAAATCGTCGTAAATATCACGATGTGATTACACACGAGTGGCAAGCAGCCATCAAAATCAAATGCATTTCGTTAATGTTAATTGATATCGATAACTTTAAAGCAAACAACGACTGTTACGGCCACGCCACTGGCGAATAAAAGTGGCTCCAACAAGGGCTGAGTGTTAGCAAATCAAGTAAGCAGATAAAGTTGGTCGCCCACGATACGAGAGAGGGAGTTGTCATTTTGCGCCCGCGCACTCTCGGCGAGCACTCATTGATGTTGTCGTCGTTGTAGTGCAAGACGTAGAAGCTTTTGGAATTTGCTGTATAGCATGAATGATTTAGCGCAATGGTGACGGTAAGTGTGGGACTTCCACCACAATCACCGAGTCTTGTTGGTAAAATTGAACGATTTTTTGTGTGATGCGGCTGATGGACATGCTTGCTTGCCCTAAAAAAAGTGGAAAAATAGAATTTTATGAAGTAGCGAATGATCGACAGGTTGTCGTTAAGTAATTTTTTTTATTTTTTCTAAATGTTTTGTTTAACGTCATTTTTAAAAATAATTGGTAGTAAAGTCAGTGGCTACAAGCTAATAACTGTATGGATTGGAAAGCATCCATTGCGTGAGTTACTTTATGCGGAGTTACATTCGCGCCATTTTCAGGTGATCCCTAGGCCCTACAGAATAAGTTATCGCGCCCATCATGGTGGCTCAGAGCAAAAAAAATGCTGAGTACGAGCATTTCTGTCACTTTATAAGCTATTTTGATGCATACCGCCCGAAGCGATGGTGCTTTTTGAGTGGTATTTTTGGCAATTTCAAAATACGTCGTGATAAACATCTTGAGTTACTTTGTATATGATCACTTCATTAAATCTCCGGTGGATGCTCTATCTGGTTTTTTTGATCAAAATGCATAGATTGCTACATCAATTGGTGTCGTGAAAATCCCTCGTATTGTAATTGCCGCCTTTTCATGTGGCAGTGAGGATGCGCGCACCATACCTGAAATTATTAGCGTTGGTAAAAAAAAGCCATTTTGAAGGCATGGCGTCTGCGTTGGGAGTCGGACCACAAAACGGTGACGCCAAGTCTGGACCAGTTTTCAGTTCGCACAGCGATGGCTGTGGCCGTTTTTTGATCTACAATAGAAAATATGAGCGACAGTTCAGCTGGGCCGTTATGGTTCATGGCGGGTAGTAGAAATAGAAAACGTTATCGTCTGATGCCCTTATGGCGCTGCCTATGCCCGAAGATTACAGTGCTGAACTGGTGAATATGGATGAAACAGTTGCTCAAATAACAGCCAATTTATCGATTCAAACAGAACCGCTGATGAGCAAGCTATATTAGGTGAGTTAATGGACATGGCGCTTGGGTAAAGCCACCAGAGGAAAACCTCTGTCGATTTAGCCGACAAAAGCGTATCATGAATGTTTTAAAAGCGTTTAAATGAGGTAAAAAGAAGATGAGGTTTCAGGACATCTAACGATTACTGAATTTAGACGCGTCGTTTAACGCCCGCTGTTCGTAACTTGCAGTCGGTAGTAATCACTTGAAAGCCTCTCTAGGCGTATTGATAGAGGTCTCGGATATGATGCGGACTCAGGTAGAAAGTTCGATTCAAATCGACAGGAATCAGCAACTTCTCACGCAATGGAGTTCGTCGTCAAAAATTCAACTTGCCAAGTTGCAACATACTGTAGAGCTTATCTGTAGCCGCTATTAGTTATTATAGTGTTGGAATTGTTAAAATTTCTATCGAAGCTGTTCTACGATAAAGGCGTGAATTTTGATAAAAGTTTAATTATTGGTTGTCTGTTCTCTTGTCTCGAAGGCGTTGCTCGCGACAAGACGAATTCACAAGCGTTGTCTTTTGCTAGCAAAGGCTAGGGAAAGAAAAGGTGAGTAAATGGTAATCAAGGAAAAATTTTTAGCATTTAATGGAAAAATAAAACTATCATATTCTTATTAATACGCCTATATTATAACGCTCAAGCTAGAAAGAAGTCTCTAACTATAAACTCTGTAATACGCTGTTCTTGATTCATAATTCCTCGTCCTGAAGTTTCTAAGTAACAGATCTAATTTTGTTGCAATTTATGCCTCATTTTGAGGTGTTTAATTTTTATTCGGTGAATATTATGTCTAATACAGTTTTAAAGGAAAACCGTTAAGTGTCAACGAAATTAAAAGTTTTGGTTTATCGAGGCAAGAGTCTTGCCCTGATTGTGTTCGCACCATTTTCAGTTGCTATCGCTAGCTCAGGATTCAAAAACCTTTGCTGAAGCCAACAAAGTATGAATTCGTTGTTACTGCTGGCCAAAAAAGGTCCTTCAAAAGCAGAAAATATGACAGTTACTTTAAGTTAACTGCTCTTGCTAAGAATATTTAAAATAAAGGGTTAAGTTCTTCGTACTTACCCTTTTTTTGTTTTTTTGAAAAAACAAACTTTCACCCCTGTACATCCACAGAGCGATTTTTTAACTCTGTCCTATAGTGCACTCCACTGAAACTTTTCCTGCTTTTTCACGATCTTTCGTTGGTATGCGTTAGGTTTGCCCGAAACGGCACCTTCAGGCGTTCTTTTATTTTGGAGGGTATTGTTAATGAATCGTCGACATTTTCTTGGCAAAACCGCTTGCGTTGTGGGGTTGCTAAATTTTCGACTATTGCCTGCTGACAGCGCCGTGTTGTCTTCTACTCAAAAATTTGAGGTATTTCGTTCCCAAAGCAGCAATGCAAGCGAGATTAAAACCGACTTTGAATATCAGTTGATGCCTGAGAGAAAAAAACAGAGCAGCGGGAGTAGTGCATTGCTTAATGAAAAACGTTTGCAAGGCATTATCCACTTGCAAAGGCTTGCGACCTACCTCTGTACGCTAGTAAGCACCAAAATATGAGAGCGGAAATACAGGGGCACTCTATATTTCTCACCAAAAAGCCTGCCAGATTCCGTTTAGGACCCAAAAGAAGACCAATGCTTTTTATAGAACGTTACAGGAGTTCAATGTCGTCGTTGGTAAGGTCCACCTTGGGCGATTCATTGTTTGATGAGGTTCCACAACCAACGGATTGCGTCATTGTTTGAATGGAAAATTTTCTCTAGTGTGTTCAGGGGCCCGCCTAATATTTTTGAAATAATTATTTTTTAACTAATTTTTTTTAAGAAAACGGTTTGAACCTTTTTTAAAATACGCCCACCGGTATCTCTTTATAAAACCATGGCAAATTGTTATGACAAACCAAACTGGGAGAAAAAAACAAGAATTTACTAGTCCGTGTTTCTGCTTGCTACCATCGTATCTCTCTCTT
>Ga0163217_1097740_pt1 | contig 14692 bp, 10 predicted proteins | sample SynspAceP_FD_185933 | JGI IMG/M metagenome (GOLD analysis project Ga0163217, IMG submission 185933) | Saline lake microbial communities from Ace Lake in Antarctica - Synechococcus sp. Ace-P (PacBio error correction) | ecosystem: Environmental > Aquatic > Non-marine Saline and Alkaline > Saline ... | reverse complement strand
TTATACAGTATAAACCAGAGCCTTTTTAGTTGATTTACGGTTGCGAATTTGACTTGGATAACAACCACGGCCACTTTTCAACTCAGGTTTCTGCCCAGTTATAGACTAATTTGATGGGTTGCAATTAGGCGAGTGCTTCTACTTCAAGCTGGCTTCTTGTAAGCAGTAGCGCTTTTTCTTTGGTTTCTCTCTCTGTCTGGGGCAAGCGATAGTGCCTGCCGTTTTTCATCAGAATGATGTTTTTACGTCTTTGGGAATTGGATTGCTTCGTCAAGCAGGTTTTTAAAAAAATTGTGTATTTGAAGTGACGTCTATTGTAAAGATAAATTTCTTTTCTTCGTTGATGCTTTAAGTTAGATCGACAATGGTTTTACTTTGAGGTGTTCTCATCGCTTTTAGAAAGGAGTAATATTCTGATAAATTCTTCTTTATATTCTAAGTTTGACTCTTGGTTGTAGCCTGCTAAATAATCCGAGTGTATTGAGACAATTTAGACGTGAAAAGGAGAGCGATAGCCACTTTGCGACACAAAATTGTCCGACCTTAGCCCTAGTTGCCCTTCAAAAACATAGGTGTTTGTAATGGCGTGACCTTGGATAACCACTTGTTGATGCATTCCAACGCCATCGTTCTGAGCGGAAGACGGTTAGACTATCCACCACATTAAGTTGAGTGTTTGAACAAGCGGTAGTAATGGAAGATAAAAGTGAGAGGGAGCAGAGGCCACGCATACCAATGCCTTTTTCATTTACGATTCCTGACAAAATGTTAAGAGTGTTTTTAAAACAATGACAAAGATTGTTCATTTTTAAATGATGTTCTTTTTTTAAACTTTAGGTCTCGCTCTTAATTTATGAAGCCTTTCAAATCCGTTTTCCTGCTTTGGTTTATTTGGCTTCTCGCATAAAACAATCTTCCGCGTGGTTCATTGATCAGTCCCATTTGGATTGCAGTGTGTTGAAGGCTACGAATGTTTTGGACCCGACGAATTGCCAGCCACGCTGTGTTTGAGTTTCTTTTAAGACAGGCGACAGGACTCTTCACAGGTCGTTTGAGTTTTCTGGGGCCGGAGTGTGCTTTCGGTCGGCGTTCGTAACGCCAGAGAAAGCCGCTATGTGAACCTTCTTTCGATTCATTTCTAGGGCGCGTTGGGCGTTGTGATGCGGCGAGAATCTTTGCGTTGTTACCGCACGATCCCTTTGTTATCTAAGAAGCGCTTCAAGTCTTTGTCACTAAATAGCGCGACTTTGTTGAAGTCAAAATGCTGGAAGGCACTACGAAAAGTTTCGCCGCTATAGTCCAGAATGGGTTCGCCAGCTCAATTACCTTGAGTGAAAGGTTTTTCTAGGCAGAGCTTTTCAAAACAAACGGCGATCATCATCAAATAGGAAAGCCCCATCCGTTATTCGGGTAATTCAGGGAAGTCTGGCGCAGCGCTCGCCCATGCGCAGCGGTGGGTTATCGCCATTTGCAATGGTCTTGCCTTTTTCTAGTTGGGTTTGGGTTCTAGTTTGCTGATAAGAGGCGTCATAAAGTCTTTGCAATTCCCGAAGAGGGCTCAAGTTAGACGTTAGGACTTTCTAGCGGTCTCTATATGTTTGGCGAAAAAGGTTTCAGGAGACATTGGGGTAATTGAATACCTATCAAATAACGACAGTCAGAATATCGACCAGTGTTGCGCCTGCCTAAAAATTAACAAATGAAAGACCGTGGATCGTGTGTGGACTTCTACGGTGCGATTAACATGGCAGTCCCCGATGTCAGCATAAATGCGTTTTAACGTCTTTCGTTGGTGGCATTTTCTGAATCGAGTGTAACCCCGTTGAGGACCTTGTAAGTTCATGGGGAGTAATGACGTCTAATTGGGCGGCGGGGTGGGTTTTTTAGGCCGCACAAATAGCAGGCCTAAATTAAAGCGCTACTGAATCGTGTATTTTGATGAGCTGTGCTTTATGCAACAAGCCAATTTTGTTATTGCCCTGACGCGATGCCTTGACGAATCTCTGTACAGGCCGAGCAGGTGTAAGCTTAACCTCCCCACACCTGGGGTTATTGGTCAATTAAACTCCCGATGACTCGGAGAAAAATATGGTAAGGACGCGGCCAAGTTTGTGCAAATTACGCAGCTTCCCACGTTTATTATTTTTCGCACTTTTTATGCTGCATGTAAATGATGGGAACGCCTTGCCAGTTAAACCATTTAAACTTCGCCATTGCAAATTAAAGCGGCTTCATTCCGTTTGGAATTGAGCTTGCCGTTAGTACGACAACCAAACAGTTTATAGCGATTTCATCTTCGAAATTGGGCGGCATTTACTGGCGGCAGGCTGGCTTAAGCTTGCGCTCAGCGGCTCGTGTAATTGCTCCCTTGTGACAAAGGACTTCATGAAATATAACGCAAGTTTTGATGTTCATAGCATAACCTAAAGTTATTAGACCATTTATAATATTCATTATATGATTATGTAGAAATCTTAACATAAGATTCTAACGGTTAGTGTTTTGACCTGCACAGAAAATTTAATAAAAACGAGCAATCACGTATTACACCCCTCCCTAACCCTTCCCCTTTGAAGGAGAAAGGGAGGGAACAAGAGTCTTTAGTTTCTTCCCTGCCAAAGGAAGGGAACAAACCTTTAGCTCCTCCCTGCCAAAGGGAAGGGAACAAGAGTTTTTAGTTCTCCCTAGCAAAGGGGAGGGAAACAAGAACTTAGCTCCTCCCCCTGACAAGGGGGAGGTTTGGGAGGGGGTGCGAATAAAAAGAAATTAAAATTTCAAACCAGCATATAAAAAAGGAACGGAACAAAGAATAAAATTTTCTATTTGTACTTCGCTGCAACAAGCACGCTTTTAGCGGCAAACAGTTATGCAGCGGATTACAGTATCAACACTAGACGCGGTCAAAGAGCGCGGGCTATTGTAAATTGTGTATTGGCCAACTCATTTCCAGGGTTTTTACGCTTAAACAAGCGGTGAAATGGCAGGAATGGCGGACATTGATAATCTGTCGAGGGCGTGGGCGTCGCGTGTTTGGCGACGCTTCTAAAGTGAAGATTTTGCCGGTGCCAATGGCTTTCAAATTTACTTCGATAAAGTGGTAAGGGTTTGACATTTTATCAAAAAGGTTATGACGTGACGCTTTTCGCGTGATTTGCCGCGGCAAGGACTGGATTTTTTAGATACCTTATTTTTACGATGGGCCAAGGTTTATGGTACGTAAAGATTTGGCGTGAAGTCGGTAAAGAACTTAAAGGTGCCACGGTTGTGTGTACTTGACCGGAACATCCAGTGAGCTGAAACATCGCCGATTACAGTCGGCGCACCAATTTAGACATCAAAACCGTTGGTATTCGACGACTTTCCTCAGTTCGTAAACGGCCTTTTTAATAAAAACTGTGACGCGCTAACCAATGACAAAATCTGGTGTGGTCCGCTCAGCGTTCTGGCTGCTCAAATCCAGATGGGACTATATGGTTCTGCCTGAAAACGGATTTTCTAAAAGAAGCCTTATCTTTGCGGTTAAAACAAAAAACGACAGCGAATGGCGAATGGGTGAAATGGACATTTGCAGCCATGGTCGCGCAGAAGAGTTTGGTGTGAATTTCTAAAAAATGTAGGAAAAAAATGCGTGCTGAACTCAAAGCCCTGTCGTAAGGACGCTTGATTGGGTACCGAAGGATTTGCATACAGGATTAGGTTTGCCATCAGGATTGGGCGTACCAAGTGATTAAAAAACGTAGGAAAATTACGGTGTGAAATATTACGAGCGCAACGTTAGACCAAACAGTTGGTGTTGGGTGATTGATCGAGAAAGGCACCGCTAAATGCGTTATGGAAAGATGGCCGGCATGATGTACGCCAAATCTTTTCCGCTAGTAATTGATAGAGACAGGTTGATGGCAAAATCAACCGTCTCTACTTTGATTTTTTTTGATCTTCTTTCGGTACATAGATATGACTCACCCTCTGTATCAAACCGTCAAAAAAATACACCTAAGCAAAACGAATTTATTTTTGTCCCTGCATAGAAAAGAACAGGTTATTCTTAACGATTGACTCATATCGAGTGCGGGTGGGTTTTCAAGCGGTGTCCTCGCGTCTGTTTTGTTTGACTGGTTTGTTGGTTCTGTTGCCAATGCAGTGAAACCTCAAACGCTTGTTATTGACGTTGGTCTTTGATGTTTTGCAAGTTTACCGGCCTGGTTTAATTATTAGCTGGAGCTTAATTTCCTTTACGATTCCAGTATGAGTTATTGGCGGGTGTTTGTTGGTATTGTTAATACGCTTATATTGTCCTTTTTGGCGTGATTGGTCGGGGTACCATCATAGGACGGATGGCTGGGAATTTTTAAGGTTTATCAGCGAACCCATGGTTTCTCAACTGGCTCGTTGGTTACGTAGAAATTGTGCCGGACGTGGCATTATTAATCCAAATTATTTTTTCGGTTTTACGGTGGTTTTTCCTACTTTGCCAGCCCCACGCCAAAGCTACCATTTGGGCCGAATGGCTCGTTCTTAATATCTGGACTTTATGTTTATTTCATTGGAAAGTGCCTTTCATGGGATGGATTTCGCTCTCATCGGTGCTGTAGGTGCCGCCAATTTTTGGTCTTTTTCGCTGGTCCAAACCGTATTACAAGGTGTTCTGGTTCTCCGTTCTGGCAGGTTTTTATATCGGCTTTAGTCTTCTGGGGCTGTTGCTGCTTTGCTGGGCCGTTTGGGTATTTCCCATTCCTTGTATTTTTTTGTCTATCCGACGTTACAGGGATTCAATTTTCAGCGGCGGGTGCGTTTCCTCCGCCTCCTTTTGGTGCTGCGTTTGTCGCCATGACAGTGTATCGGTCTGCGGCATGCGGAAACCGTTCGCGCGGGGATGCAATTCCATTGATCGGGGTCAGTCTGAGGCGCGTTTACCATTGGTTTTCTCGCGTGTTCAGTCATTGCGTTGATTCTGAATTCCTCAGGGGCAATCCGTTCCATTATTCCTCCGATGACCAATTCTTTGGTTAGCCGCCACAAAAGATTCGTTCGTTGGCGTCGCCATTGGCTTTCCTGAGCTGGTTTCTGTCTTTATGCAGCCTCGATGAATCAAACCGGCCGGCGGCGCGATCTTTAAATTTAATCTTCATGGTCATGGGGTCTTTATATATTCATCGCTTGCTGAATCTTCTTACTTGCTCAAACAAGTTACAAACGGGACAGTGGCATATAAGGTGCGATAAATGGACGATTTGAATGTGAACAATTGAAACCTGCTTGAAGCAATTCGTACCAAACCCATCACCGTCCTCCTCGTAAGTGAAAGAGGAATTATCGGTGCGAGTTCGTCATCGTTGTTTTAATAGTATTGGCAACAGTTTATTGACCTTGTTGTGTTGCGGTTGTGTTTTTATTTATTTGGAAATACCATCTTGGATTGGGCGGTTTTTAACGGCTGTTTTTATCGCTGATAAACCGTCGTGATGTATGGATATTCCAGCCAGATGTGCCGCGTGTGGGGCAGGTGTTATTAGGTTGGTTTTTTTAACGGTTTGATCTATGGGGCCGTTTTCCACTTTGAAGAACAAATGGCGAGTCAACAGCGGCGTGTTGCTTTGGTCTGGCGTGGTTATGGCCGCTGATGTTTAAGCGGTGGCGTTGAGAAACTTTATTTTACTGTCTGGATCGGCTTATATCCTTTTGTTGGGTGCGTTATCTTTTCTAGGTGGACGTTTTTGGGTGCTGAGCTGCGGGTTGCTTCATGGCACGATGACCTGTTTTGCATTGGCTTTTTTTAACCATTATTTACCACCAACTGGATTTTGTCGGGGCTGGGAAAAAGGTTTAAAACGAGTTGTTTTGTTCCACTGGTGTCGCGTTGGCGTACAGCGTCGTATTCATCTGCTTAGTTTTCTGGCATCTGGTTTTACTGATGGCGTTATTTATCGCTTTTTGACTTAGCTATGTGGATTCGGACCGGTTGCGATGAACGCTGGGGTGGGTTGTTTTTAACCTTCATTATCGCGGGTTTTGCCATCCACGATGGCGATTCCGCGTCGGCGTGGTATTGGCGTGGGTCGTCGTCTAAACTGCCTGTTAATTCATTGGATCTTCGTGATGATTATTATCGAAGCTGGTTCGGTCTGTTCCTTTATTACGGGTTGCTGTTCATGGCGGTTTGACGGTGTTGCCGATCTTTTTACCGGCGGACATGGAGTTAATAAGCTTACTCAAGTGTGGTTGGCGGTGTGTTTGTTTGGCTGGCGCGTACATGGCCGAGAACATTTCGCGGCGGCTTGCAGCGATTCCAAAAGGCCAATACGAAGCCGCAGCGGACGCTCGTTATAGGTACTACATTACCATGGTGTTGGTTTTTTGCCTCAGGCTCAAATATGGGTGATTCCCAATATCATGACGTCTTTATTAGCGTTGCTGAAAGGACCACCACAGTTGTTTCGATATTGGTTTATTCGACATCATGTTGATGGCGCGAAACATTGCGATGACAAGGGATTGGGTGGGATTGCTACGGAGCCCTTGTTGTATGATTTCCGTTTTTTTTCTTTGGGCTTGTGTTACAGCATGTCCCGTACAGCTGAATCTTTGGAAAAACGTCTTAAGGCTGGATCCACTAATGACACTTGCCATCAGAAAATTTAGCTAAGAAAGTTCCGTGACAATACGGCCGATAAAAATTGAGAAACTTGAATAAATGGTATGGCGTCATCACATGTTTTAAAAGATGATGTCATTAGATATTTTTGGAAAGGCGAAATTATGGTGATCTGCGGACCTTTCTGGTCAGGCAAGTCGACCTTAATTCGCTCTTAAACCATCTTGAAGGAATACCAGAAGGTGTTGTGTCGGTTTTGATCAGCGCTTTCTCGGGATAGCCATAGCATTTAAAAGTGATACAACCAACACCATGGGCATTGGTGTTCAGAATTTTAACCGTTTTCCTCACCTTACCGTCTTACAAAACTTGCGCTTTGGGTTGATTGGTTGCGTAAAATGGTCGGAAGAGAGGCTGAAAAAGAGGGTGATGGGCTATTGGACGTGTTGGCATCGCCAATTTAGCGTCGCGTTATCCGGGGGCAAACTATCGGTAGGCCGCACAAACGCGTTGCGATTTCTAGGTCTCTCGCGATGGACCCAAAAATTATGCTGTTTTGATGAAAACCAACCTCGCTCTGGATCCGGAAAAATGGATCAAAGAGGTCTTGGATGTGATGGTTGACTTTAGCCAAAACCGTGATGACCATGGTGTGCGTTTACCCATGAGATGGAGTTTTGCACACAAGTTGCCGATCGAGTGGTGTTTATGACGGATGGTGAAATTGTTGAAGTCGGTCCGCCAGAGCAAGTATGGTTTCACCCTTCAATGGTCAGAAACAAAGAATTTTTTACAAAACACGATGCCTCTAAGTTAACGGAGCGCGTACACCTCCCTTATTTTTATTGGAATGCAATCGATATGTTAGCAAAAAACAGATCGACGTATAGCAACATGCCTGTATTGGGCTGGCAGATGGTCCTTTGGGGAGCCAAAATTCACTCTAATGCCCGGTTTTGAACCCAAAAAAAAGGCGGATGTAGTGATGTTGGGCGGTGGGTTTACCGGAATCTCTGCGTCATTCCTAGCTCGCGGGTCTAAAAGTGGTTGACTGCTTGAGGGTGGTTCGTTTGGGGAAGGAGCCAGTTTGTCGAAATGGTGGGTTAACTTGCCCAAGTTTCAGCAAATTTGGGCGTAGAAGGACTGGGAGCGCCAATTACGGTCGTACGTGTTACTCAACAATAAAAGAGATTGGTGCAGTTTAATTGGCTGGTGGACTCATTCAAAGAAGAACAGATCGATTGTGGATTTGTCCTTATGCGGCGCGATTTCGTGGCGCCAAGCATCCTAGCCATTACGCATGACTTAATCGAGCAAGCGGAAGCGCTGGCGAAAGGTTGTCGGATTTTTCCTGCGATTGCGGTGAGTCGTTCAGGATCAATTCCAGAGTTGGCTCAATGCCTATTATCGGTGGCGTTGTGTATCTACGGATGGCCGTTTACAACCAGCGAAACTGCATCGTGGGCTTTGACCAAATCGCCCAACAGAGCGGGTGTATTAATGCTGAACACACCATGGTTCGAGGTGTTACTAAGCAAGGAATCACCAGCAAGTACAATTGATGGCGGCATGCTCAACGTTCAGATCAAGTGATTTATCCCGCACGAATGGCTAAACGGGAAACGAATTTGGCAAATTCAAAACGTCGCTGTCATTCCTATTCGCTCCGCGATGATCGCAAACAGAAGAACTGCCTGATGGTCACTCGTTCGTTTCCGTCAGTCCGAAATACGCGGCCCATGGCGGCACGGAGCGAATTGGTGGCGTATTATCGACCTTCGCCAGATGGTAAACGTATATTGTTTGGCGGCGAGCATTTTGGGAAAGGTGATCAACCTCAGTGGTATTCAAAATTTTACAGACTTTATGATCCGTTTACGTTTCCTCAGCTACAGGAACGAAATTGATTATGCGTGGTTGCGGGTTATGGTGGCGTACACCTTTGACCAATGTTTGCCCGGGGCACATGGCAAATGGACAATATGCATTACGCCATGGGCTATTGCGGATCAGGCGTAGGGACGAGGCCAATTATTTGGTCGGAAAAATCGCTTCAACAGGGTGTGCTTAAGCGTCACTGAAGGGAAAAACCTCGTTTTGGATGTATTTTCCTTTCAAAACGGCCCGTATACACCGGAAAACCCTTGGTTCGCCCGCATTATGAAATGGCATGACTTCGCGAGATCGACGCTTTTTTTGGTAACAACGTTATCTTGGGCGCGTTTGCTGACTGTTATTTTTGTGGTTTTTCTAATGGGGCTTAATTATGATTTGCCGAGTGTTAGCCGTCTTTGAACTGGATGTAACCGACTCCGAATCAAGCAACGACGATCGCGTCTGATGTTCTGGGCAATTTCTCAGCATTCCGTTCCCGATCATGACTCCAAGCATGATCGGGCGCGTGCGTAACCAATCCACACATCGTTGGCCTATTTTTGCATTCGCGCCTTTATAGGGTAAGCTTCCTTCTTTTGGAAATTTGTCAAATAAACCTATTTTGCTGAAATCCCGACATGAGCGTTTTTTCGTCTGGGGCTGGTCCTTTCATTGGCCTCCTCTTAGTGCTTGAAAATTCTGTCTAATCATGACCATTCTTTAAGTTATTTCCCAATGGGATTTGATTTTATTAGTAATGACTTCATATTTTTAAAAGTTATTGCTAAGTGGCTAGTTTTTTTGATCTGTTTGTGAGTTTTTCGACGATTTTACATCGATCTGTAACATATCTGTCATCTCGATGTTTCTAGGTTTCTGTATAGTCTGAAGTAATGTATTTAAGGTGAACCTATTTATGCCTTCAACCCGTGTTATTGACGCTTTCAAGAGCATGTATATTTTCTCTTGAAGAAGTCGAAACACAACTGCCATATTGTAGAACTTTTTTTTCACATCAGGGTGCTACCGGATTGCTGCCAATAATTCGGTGGTCGACGTGGCTCGTGCTATGTTCAAGCGTTGCGTGAGGAAAGCAGACATTGAAACGCTCGCTTAGAGGAGCGCCGTAAAGTCAAACAACCTTTCACGCCCAAGTTAGCGGCATGCATTCGTTAGTGGATCGCGCTTGCGATGTTGACCAAGCATTGCTTTGATTGCGTGCGCGAAGGCACGTTAAGCGCGCCCTATGAACCCTGCAGGCCAAGAGTTGTAAATTGGCCAAGCGTTACGACGCGCTTTACGCCTTGTTAAAGTCGGTGTGGCGGATAACCGGACGTCGCACGGGCATCATATTGGGCCGACCGCACTATAAAAAATGCTGCTGGCCAGTTACAAAACAGCTGCAAGCTCAGACATTACAAGCGAAATTAACGCTGAGCGATGAGCCAGTTACAAGGCGGCGATTTTTTTTTTTAAGCCCAATGTCGTTTGAAACGATTGATTGAAAAAATTAAGTGTGGTCGCGGGGGGCAGCCCCTGATTAAAGCGGATCTTGGTCAAAGTCGCGACCTTGCAGAATTACCCTATTTATTGCAGTGCGTCTACCTTAATTACCAACTTGAAGATCAAAAAGTCAGGCGTCTAGCATTAACTCGGTCTGGCAGGCGCCGATTGCGCGCGATCTCGCATAAAAGCGAGTCTTGGAAAGAAGTGTCGCGGGTCTACAAAGAGGGAGATCGCATCAAATTGACGAGGAAGTGCGGGTGAATCAGGGGCGCACTATCGCCCTCGGCTTGCCCCCAGCGTTCTTTCTCAAACAGGAGGGCTGAATAATGGCGAAGAGAATGAGCAATCGTCCTTTGGTTGATTCGAGCATATTCCGGGCAAACATTTAGGAGAAAACTGTTTGCTTGATGGGGGTTAAGACGGCGCTCAGGCGGCCGCGCTTAACATTTTGTTGTAAAACATCAATAAGACGTGGAAAACCACGCTAAACGCCAGATTCTTGCTCGGGCAAAGTTTATGCTTCAGCTACAAAAACGCATTGGCCGACAGTCGCAGGGTTCATCCTGAGTTTTTTAAAGATGAAGAACGAATGTGGTGGTTATGTGGAGTGCCAGTGTGATGAATTGTTGAAAGGGTTGCCCATACAAGGAAAACGCATGGCGCGCGCCCTTTTCCAGTGCTGACTCATGGTGACTTAACGTTGATAATCGATCATGACGATGTTGACAGCGTATTTATTTACGATCGCATCGCGCGGTCTTACTTTGATTATGTGCAAGATTTGTCGGGTGTTGATGTGTCTATCTATCGTTTGCACAAAGTGCTCAGTGGTGTCACTCGAAAAACAGATTGATGGACATTGCCCAAAAAGCGGTTTATCAACTTTGGGCGACGCTTCGCTAATCGACAAACAAGATGAGACATTTAAGTACGGCTGGCCGCAGGTTTTAGCGCGTTTTCATTTGCCACCCTACGCGTTTTATTTTTGATTAAAAACTGCGTCTCGTATGCATTTACGCGCTCGATTATTTGCTGGAACGTTTAGCGGAACTGACCGCCGGAACAAGCTCAGACACTTCACCTTACCATTGAGAGAAACTTTTATGTTGAAGTAGCAAAAGATCGGGGTCATTTGGCATCCCTGGGAATGGTCTACGGAAGTATTTGGCCGATCGGATTAGAAGAACGTACGGGTTTCGTCGCGTGATTGACATTGAATCAGGTTCGATTGCGTTTAGGACACCTCAGCAACTAATGTATCAAGACTCGACTTAATGACACTGACGGTTTGATTATTAAAAAGATCAGTGAAGTTTATTCGCCTGCCACAGAGATCGTACACATGCTGTCTATGCGGAAACGGCTGGCCGTGAAAATGTCAGCCCAACGCAGGAGTGTTGGTAAACTTATGTGAATCGATTTGAGCGGCACCATTGGCGTTGCAGCAAGGCCATATTCGATGCCAAAGACCACGCGTCACCCGAAAGCCGCAGAGGCAAGCGTTACGGACGGTGTCGAGGAATTGGCTCAGCGATCTTTGAAAACCGCTGGTATTCCCAAAGCACGCGGCATGATTATGCTAACCTAAGACGGACAGCGACGACTTTTGTTCGCAACGCATTTGGGAAACGTATCGCAGCTTCAGACTGATTTATTACATTCAGCCAAACCGTGAAACTGGATTGGTTCGTGATCATGGGTATGGTGTTTGGGGGGTGGAATACCTTTGTAACTTATGCCCGTGTTGGCAACAAAGACTCTTGGAATACCACGATTAAACAGTGGTGGAAATATGAATGTTTGGCCAGATTGCGGCACTGTTGAAATGGGTCGTCGAGGACGCATCTTGTTATGGACTTTGAAGCTTCAACTACCGTCGATATTGCGCTTACGGATCAAGGTCCAGTCGTGTTTGAAGTGGTCGGCATCGGTGGTTTTAAAGGCCGTTAGAAGGGTGTAATATCGATGCGGCCAGGGGTGTACGCGACTAGTATTTTGAAGAGATCACCAAACGCCATGATTAAAACATTATTGAACCTATTTCCCATGTGGATGAAGGGCTCACCCATGCTTCATGAGAATCCGACTGACATTTGCTGAGGTTGTCTATCACCAGTGTATTGCCAATGAGCCATGCTACTCGCTGCTTGGCTGATTATTATGTAGTATTTAAAAACAAAATTACCAGCGCGACCTCAATCATTGAACCTGTATGTCAATTAGAGCAAAGCGCACAGTGGTGATGATTTGGATTTGGTTTAAGTACCTAGAGAAGGCAGGAAAGCGAAGGGCCGAAAAGAGGTTTTTCTTGATATAGCGGATGGCCGTTGGATTAAAAGTTCCAAAACGGGCAATGGCTTTCTACAAACCGACAGAAAAAAGCCATAGCCAAAGTGGGTCCTTGCGCGGCCAATTTACGCAAATTATTAATTTCATTAATACCAATTTCTTAACCATTATTTGCGCCAAGGTTTTACTTTAGTCATTTGTTGCGTCTGGTTTAGTGTAAAGTGTGAAGTAACGGCATTGCCGCGGGTTTCTGGTGTGAGTAAATCCACCACTGATGCTGCGTTGTCTCGAAAAAGACAGAGCGTGATTTTCTCACCAATGACGCATTTTGTGAAAAACCGAACAAGGAACGTCTGCGATTGGCCTTGGCAAAATATACTCGTGGTAAACCCTGGTACCTTGCCTGCATTCCGATCGTTTGCTGTCACCATTTTCTGCCGGAATCTCGGCCAAGACATGTTATTAGCCAAATACCTCGAAATGAACTATGGTCTTAGAGGAGAAGACGATGTATCAGATTTCGAAGACAAATTATGGTGAAACCGTGTTGCAGTTGGCGGGTAATTGGCGTCGCCGATTGATGCGTTGATTTGGTCATTGGACAGCTCGAACCGACACAAATGAACGAGTGAATCTATTGCAACAAGCCGACGTGATTAGAAGGACTGCGCAAACGCCCAGGGCCTTTTATCAAGATAAAAGGACGGGCGCTTTTCACGGATTTCTCAATGCCATTGATCTGTGGCGCACTATTCAGCGAACTCGAGAATGTGACGTTTATCGTTTAAAACGCGGAAAAAATCGATTTTTGACCGTGCTTATTTGATTTGATTGCTACTTGGATCAACCATGAGCGCTCGCATCGCGCATGATTCGGCCACGGTGCTTACGAACAGTTGAAAGATGTGCGAGCGCGTTGCAAGCCTTTTCCTTTGACCGAGGAAGGGCGAGCAAGAGGTGCACAAACAAGCCCGCACGTTTGTGAGTGGTTAACGCGCAATGGTCTGCGAACTGGATCCACAAGTGGGACTCGTCGACTTTACTGCGAGCGTGGCAGACGGCGATGATTTACGCCGAAGGAGTTACGGCCTTGAATATTTTGATAATGAACACAAGTGGTGTTCGTTTCTGCTTTGTGTGAGCGCAGTGTTGGCGCCGTTGCCAAAACTTGCCTGTAAGAAGAAATCGAACGCGGTGTTAGGCGCTGGATCCGCGTTTTCTCTACACCACCAGAAAATTTGGGAAATCAGACAGCGACTATTTGTTTGCCTTTCGATGGTGGCCGAGTCATTGCTACAAGCAGCCAAGAGTGGCGGATCATAATTCAAGCATGGCGAATTCAAGCACTCCATATTTGAGGCAAACATTGAAGGCCGCATTGGTTGGTTAAGTTGTTGGTGGGCATGGGCATCGATACGTTCATTGGGCGTTTCATTTAAGTGTCATTACAATTTTTTGCGATATTAAACGGCTAAGTATGTTTTTATGGCCATTTCCCATCGTGTTGGAGTTTCTAACGATCAGCCAATAAAAAAAAGTCGTTCGGAGAGTGGAAGCAGCGTTCAAATCCATGATGGTCCTTGATTAAGATTTCTGAATGTAAAAAGTGATTTGTTAATCTTATTTGGAAAGGTAATCCCAAGTAATGCAGAAGCCCTATTCCGCTATTATAGATCGGCCTAATCACACCGAGATTATTGTCGTTTACCGAGTGAATGGACGTCGTGCCTCGGATGATAAGCTCGGTAAACAGTTTCATTCGTTTTTGGCCACCAATAAAACGCCATTCGCGCTTTAAAAAGAACAAAATTTAGCGTGGCCAAAGCGTTCCTGTGGTATTATTTTCCGCATTCCGCATGCCGATGCATTCGCTTTAAAGGCTTTCTTTGATTGCCGCTGGTGTCGCAGAGCGTAAAAAAGAAGCCGGATTGGGCCATCTTACCTTGACGAAAAAAAAGGTCGTAAGGGCGGAAAAATCATGTTGGCGGTGATTTGCTTGGATAAGGGACCGGAGTAACCTTTGCAGTTGCTGCGCAGGTGAAGCAGCTCTATTAAGCTTAAACCGGCGGGTGACCCTACTGGGCGGTGGCCAACACGATTTGCGTTTGTTAAATGGGTTTTATTGGGCGTTGGGCGCCGTAAAAAAAAACGCGTGGGGCAATCAGCATTTTTTTTCGTTCGAATGGAAAGAAAGTTGGGTTCCGCTTGTTTCGTGAAGTGTTTGGGGGACGAATATTTTTTAAGAGACCACCCCAAAAATGTTGGGGGGAACCAAAAAAAAAATTCCCCGATTGAGGGACCGGCCTTTGCCCGTTTTAAAACCTGGGCTTTTTCCCGGGTGGACGACTTGGTTTTAAAGAATTTCCATTTCACGCCGGCCGGTTTTTGACATCAGAAGGTACATCGTGAAGGGCGCAAATCTCTCTCTTT
>Ga0163217_1056945_pt1 | contig 14692 bp, 17 predicted proteins | sample SynspAceP_FD_185933 | JGI IMG/M metagenome (GOLD analysis project Ga0163217, IMG submission 185933) | Saline lake microbial communities from Ace Lake in Antarctica - Synechococcus sp. Ace-P (PacBio error correction) | ecosystem: Environmental > Aquatic > Non-marine Saline and Alkaline > Saline ... | reverse complement strand
TGTCGGCAGGCGCGCATGCACCAGTCGGGGACGGGTGGAGAGGGGCCAGTTGAATGAAGCAGGGGCGGTGGTGGAGGGTGGTGGGATGCGTTTCCACTGTTGCTGACTTGGGTCTTGGTGGTTTCTGACGCCCCCGCCGGCGGCAGCCAATTGCGGCAAGCACGGCCGGGCGATCAGAATTTCGGGGCGCAACGCAGCCAACGCGTCGGCCCCGGGGGTCGTAGGCGGAAAATTGGGTCCCGATCGGTCGTGAAGGGTGTGCCCAAGGGAGGGCGGAGACGAGAAAGGTAGACGTGAGGAGCTCCTACGGGCAGGCTCACAGAACACTCAGGGATGCCGGGCCGGTGACATGGCTGTGCCAGGCCTTGCGGGGCACTGCGCGTGGGGCATTTGCGGACATGGGGTGGCGGGGGTTGCCCGCGGTCTCCGCGGTGTGGACGCTTCGCGGCGTGGGATTACCCGACTGTCTCCACCCGTCGGCGGATTGGGCCGAGGGGCGGTGGCGTGGCGGCCAGGCGATGCCGTGGCTCTGGGGTGGCTTTGTGTTTCCCGTGTGAAAGGCTCGCGGCTGTTCGCGGGCTTGTGGACTGGCCCGGGCGGGTGTTGTTTTCCGATTGCGCCAGCTGTTGCGGTGCGTTTTGGCGCGTCCGGCGGTGTGTTCGATGTTTCGTCCGCGGTTTGTGGGAACGGCGCGCTGGCTGGGCGGTGCTGGGAGGCCGGTTCAGGCGGGTCGTGCTTGTGATACTTATGGGTTGGCGGAGACTGGCGGGTTGCTCGCCTGGCCCAACGGCGGAGCTTGCCGGTGTGTGATTTGAGGCACGGTTGCCATTCCCGCGTGCCGGGGTTGCCAGCGAAGCTGTTGCTGTCCACGGCCTTGGCGGCGGGCGAGTGTTGTGCGTCGGTTGCACAAGGCGCGGGCCCGGTTGGGCCAGGCGCCGGGGGTGCTGTGCAGGGAAGGTGAGAACCCCGAGCCGCCTGTGGAGTGGTTGCTTGGCTTGGCTCCAGCCCCAGTGCCCTGTTGTCGCCTCCGTGGGCCGGCCTCTTGGCTTCACAGTCCGCGGCGCGCTTCGTTGCGCGGCCTTGCGCTGCGGGGTGGCGATACGGTGGAGAGCTGGTGCGGTGTCGCCTCCAGGATCGTCCGTTGGTGCTGACGGCCGCTTGGGGTCCGACGGCCTGGTGGCCGACGAGTGGTTGGCGAGCGTGGGGTGAAATCGCGAGCTGCCCGAACTTGGCTGTTCACCTTCTGTTGGGGAGGTGCCACGCCCGCTGTTGAGGTCCGGCGTTGCCCCGTCAGCTCAGGGTTTGGCCCGCGTGCTGGCGCCGGTGTGCCCGCTGCGGCTTTTGCCGCGCAGCGTTGGTGGTGCCGGAGGGGCTGCCGTGGCTTGGATGGTTTGACAGCGAGGCAGTCCTGGCCCAAGAGTGGGCGGGTGGCCGCCCGAACTTGTGTCCCTATCGCGGGCTTACCCTGCTTATCGGGAGCGGTCGATCAGGGGCGGGTGGTGGTCGGAGCGGACGGTTGGGGTCGATCGTGATAGCGGGAGGTTGTGGTTGAGGGGCCGTGGCCTGGGCGTGGAGGCTGGCACCGAGTCGTTCGGATCCTCACCCCCGGTTCACGGTGGGCTGAGGTGCTGGCTTCTGGGTTGCTTTGCCTGGGATTGTGACCAGGCTACTGATGCGCTTCGGGACGCCGGCTTCAAGTTCACTCCTGGAGTTGGGGTGATGCTGCTGCGGATCTGGTCCCGGGGATTCCAGTGGTCTGGGATTGTGGGCGGCGGCACCGCGGAGCCTGGCTGGAGTCGCGTTGTGCCCTGCGGCAAGGTTCATCCTGGTGCGGGCCTGAGGCGATCGACTTGTGCAAGCGAACGTCCCGGAGCTTTGCCCCCGTCGGAATTCATATTTCGGAGGCCAGGCCCGACCGCTCATATGGTGCCGCCGGTCGGGTGCTGCTGAAGTGGGGCCGCCGGTTTTCGGCGGTGTCTGTTGTTGGCGCGCCCTCGGCCTGGGGCCGGCTCGTGATCAGTACGGCCATTGAGGGTGGTGGATGCCACGACGGCTGGGTAGTTGAGGCGTGGTTTGCAGTGGTTCAGGGCCCGTCCTGGCATGCGGTCGGGCAGCCGGCCAGGGTTGGGTGCCTGGCCTGTTTCTGATCGCGGCCGAGAGTACGGGTGAGCAGGCCGTCGTTCTCCACTCGTGTCCGGTGGTCAGCGGTTTGCGGGGGGCTTTCGGTGTGTGGTGGGCTGGGCGGTGGTGGTTTGCCCTGGCGGTGGGGGGTGATTCGTGACTGGGCCTTGCTGGAGTTCTCGCCTTGGCCGTTCCAGGCATCGCTGCGACACACCCTGGTGGTTTGCAGTTGCTGCTGATCCGCACCAGTGGGGGCGGTGGTGATGGCCCGCCGAACTGGCCGCTGCGGTGGACGGTGTCGGGGGCCATCTGTTGGTTATGCTGAGCCGTCACGGACTGCGTATTGCCGCTCAATTTCGGGTGTTCTATTGGGTTTTTCCACTGGTTGCCGCTGCGTGACCTCAGGACCGGTTGTTGGCCGATGGGCGAGCTCCGGCGGGCGGCGCTCAGCATGGCTCACCTTGGTGTCTGTGGTGGTCCGCCAATGACCTCGGTCCTATGGTTGGCGCCGTTGGCCGCCATCTTCGGCCGTTTCGCCGGGAAGGTATGAAGGTGCGCCATCGGTGGGCTGGCCTGGAGTGGCTGGTCGGTGGGTCGGTGGGTGTGTGGGCTGGCCTGGGCTGGGCGTCGCGGCCCGATCGGGCTTGTTGGTGTTGCTTGGTGGGTGATTGACCGTCGATGATTGGCGGATGCCGGGGTTGAAGGTTCCGGGGTTTGGCTGGGCGGCATTGTGCTGACAGCTTCTGCTTCCTCGGGCGGGTGGTGTTTACTTCGTGGACTGGTGTTGCCCCTGGTAGTGAGGTTTTCGGATTGTTAGTGAGTTCAGGAGATCGGGTACGCTGCCAGTTGCCAGGCTGCCGGCTGCGAACGCGGCCGTTCGATGGTGGCGGGATGATCGGCGGGGCGCTCCAAAGGTGATCGAGGGACGAAGCCAGTGGCCTCCCGGGACGGGCGCGTTTATTTCGCTCGGGTTTCGGCGGTGGGTAGGCGCCGTGAAGTCATGTTTCGGTTAAGGCGATGGCAGCGGAAGTTGTCCAGCAGTTGTCGGCGAGGCTGTCCGCCCAAGGCTGCGGGGTGGAAAGGTTTCACAGGCACGTGAAGGACACTGGACACGCAACCGATGAGGGTGTGGTCAGGCCTTGTCCTGTAGGGCCCGCACTTAGTGGTGGTTGTGAGGTGACGATCCAATGCCACCTGGACCCCGTTGCAGTTAGGGCTGACCCTGCAATGACGGCAGCCCAATTGGGGCGGGTGCATGGGTGCAGTCCAGGTTTGCGGTTGCTTGGCTGCCGAGTCCAACTTGAGTCGGCCGCGATGGTTGGCGGAGGGCGCTGGGGACTCATGGGTTGGTGGTGTAACTTGGGCATGGAGCGAATGGTTGTGCCCGTTTTCGCTGACCGTGTAAGCAAGGATTGTCTGATTCTCCTCAGGGCTTTGGGGGTGCCTTCCAGGCAGCGTTCCCTTCCGTTGATGCATCATAGCCTGTGGGCCCAGTCTGCGTTACCGGTCTTGAGCCGATTTCCGCGACGGTGCTAGAGCCCGATTCGCGGGCTTGGGTGGAACGGGGGCGTCTGCTCCTCTTGGCCAATGGCGCCTCTGGTTCAAGGGGCCGGCCTTGTGGGGTGTCGATGGGGGGAAGTTGACGAGTCTCGGTCTCACGCCGCGCGCCCAGAGGCCATGGTGCCCGCTTAGCGGCAGGTCGCGTCCCGGTGTTGGTTCAAGCCTTGCAGGGCTGCGTGGAGCGGGTGCCGACCGGCAACCCGTGGAAGGGCGGGCGATCGGCCGCTGGCGTGTTGGCATGCCCCCGGAGGGACCCTTGCTTGGAGGCATGGTTTTTGGGGTCGCCGAGCTTTGGGAGGGCGCGGCCGCCGGGGCGGCTCCAACCACGCCGGTTCGTCGGGCGGGGCGTGTTGGGCGGCCGTGAAGCCCGGCGAGCAAGAGGGGTTGCGCCTTGGTTGGGCGGAGTTGCGCCGCAAACATGGAGGGCCATCCACAGGCTGGATGAGGCCGGCCCGATGCCCTGGCTAGTGGGTGCCCGGTGGGGGATAGGCATGCGGGGGGGTGAATCGAACAAAGGTCGGGATGAAACTGGCCGCTGCAACGGGGCAGCCGCTGTAGCAAGGAGCTATGGGCCCGTCAGGGCGCGGTTCTCTGGAGCCACCGCTTACGGATTGTTCCGGAACAGGAAGTACATGCCACGGTGAGAGTTCGTCCAAGGGATTTGCAAGGATGTTGTGCCATCCGGCAGTGCCGGTCAGAGTGGGGGGGGGTTGGGGAGAGCTCAGCGTCCCGGTTCCCGGTGCGGTGGCTTCAGTTGGTCGTTGGTTTTGGGCGATGTGTCGGTGTGGTCGCGGAGCCGTGCGTTGTGGGGTGCTGCCAGGGCGCCGACGTGCTGACGCCAACGGGAGGTGGTGTAGTCGGAGCGGGCTGCGCGGGCAAACGATGTTGGTCCTCAGGCTAGGTGGCGGTTTTCGGGCCGACGGGGCTTGAGTTTGCGGAGGTGATATGCGGGCGGTGGAGGCACGATTTCATTTGGGAGTTTTCCGCTTGAGCTGGCACCACCCAAAGCGATTTGGCGCATGGGCTTGGGCAGGCCTGTGGTGAGCCGTGTGGAGGGGCGGCGTGCGGGCTGGAACCGCCGCGGATTCGTTCGGCGGTGAGGGCAGAGTTGTGATCAAGGTCGATGCGGGGTTATGAAAGCATGTTCGGCTCCGTGATCGCAACTGGTTGTTGAACGGCTGTTGACCATCATCGGGCTGTTGTGCTGTGACCGACGTCGTCCACTTGGCATGGATAGCGTTCCGCTGGTTCAAAGTGGCCAGGTGGGCTGGGAAAGGATGGTCCCGAGACGAAGTTCCGGGCAGCGATCAGGTCAGTCGTCCCAAGGCGGCGGTTGAATAGAGATTGGCGGGCCGTAATGCGAGGTGGCGGCGTGGTAGGAACGGTGATGCCCGCAGGGCAAAGGCGATGGGCAAAAGCTTGGGATCAGTATTGCGGCGGGTTGGTCATGTGGTGTGCCGATTTGGGTTGAGGTGGATTGGGTGGTGATTGTTGAAAGGTTGTTGGATCCCGGTTTCCCGCATCCATGGGTCGCTGGGGGGGCCGAGACTGGCTTGATAGGCCACATGTGGCGAGCGGTGTGTGTTGGCCAGCGAAGGGAGGGCAGAGGCTGGCGTGGGGGAGGGGGGGTTCGGGGTGGGAGGACGCGGAGGTGCATCGCGTTTGGATGGGCCAGAGTAGGTGACGCGCACAGCCGAGTTCGGGTTGGGCGCGAGGTTTCTTCGACGGATACACTGTTGTGTCGTGAGTCGCGAGCGACGCATCTTGAGGGGAGGATCTCGGCAGGTGTTTGAGCGGCGATTCACCGGACGGGAGGGGCCTGGGCCGTAATGGGTGTTACTTTTTGAGGGTCTTGAAGGCGGGGTGCTGGGTTGGGATGCTTTAAGAATGGGTAATCACGCAGATGATTTGCGATTCCCTTGGCCTCGTCACGGTGGTTGACGGAAGACCATGATTTCCGTCACGAGCGGTTGGGGTTCAGGGAAGTATGCTTGGTCTTCTTCCACAGACGTCGGTTGTATGAGTTTTCTTCAGGGGGCCGGATCCGGCCGGCCCAACTTCTGATCCTTCGACCCCGTGTTCCGAGGTGTTGATGTCAGGTGTTTTGAAATACGTCGGCCTTGGATGGTTAGGACATTTCCAGCGTGCCAGAAGATGAATGGGGGGGGCTTCGATTTCGTCGAGCGACGGTGTAGGGGCCGGGGACGTTCGATTCTTCTTTTCTCTTCCGTTGTTGTTGTGTTTTGGGGGGGTGAGAGTCGAGCGTCAGCGTGGCTAACCCCCGTTGTTGCTTCTTGACCGAATCGGAGGCAACCGATGTGTTCATCTTGTTGTGAGTTGCTTGAGATGGTCGTCTGCAGTTCAAGGGCGGGAGGTTGTTTAAGAAACGTTGTTTTGACTGATCAGGTTCGAAAGGTGATCGGGAAAGTGGTGTAGGGTCGGTTCCGGTTCTTGGTTTTGATGCGGCGCTGAGGAATCCGTACAACGGATTGTTTGTTGGTGTGAGAGTGGCTTACTTCCGCCTGATTTCCTCGTTCGAGGATCATTGTTTGTCATCAGCCCCGTGACGGGTAAGGGTCGCGGTTCTGTTGGTGAGGTGTTTGGCCGTTTGGAGGGCGATTTCCCCGTCACCGGCTTTAAGGGGTGGTCCGAAGAGGAGATATAACCCCGTTCGGGGGCTTGCGCGGTGCCCGTGTGCGTGCTCGGCGCTGGCCGAGGGTTTTGGGCGCTCAGGATGGCGATCCGGCGGTGTCGAGTGCGAGACAAGAGGTTTGATCGCGTCGGGTGAACGTGCGCCGCGAATGTGGTGCTGGCGTTTGACATGGATCAGGTTGATTGCGTGTTTCGGCGAGGCGCTGGTAAGCGCCCCTTCCGCATGCGTCTGCCCGAGTCCCTTTGTGCTTGGGGGTGTAAAGTGGCTTTCGCGGTTGTTGGCTGTCTGGAAGGGTTGCGGCGAGAGTGCAGTTCGTTGCCTGTTTGACCCGGTTGCAAACTGGTTCAACGTACGCGAGTCGCTCCCAATGCACCCGGGCCTTGAGCTGGATCCCGCGGTCGGCGGCGGCAGTTTTGATGCCGGCAGCTTTGGCCATGCTTGGGCCTGGTTGGCTCACCGTTAGCGCGCCACTGCGAGGTTTGGGGACTGGCCATTCTATTCAAGGCGGCGCCTTTGAGGTGCGTTGGCTTGGTGTGCCGTCTTTGGTCTTCGCTGATTGGTTGGAGGCGACGGCCTTGACCAGCCGGAATCGCTGATTGCTGGCCAGTGGTAGAGCGTCAGGTTCAGCAGCAGAACAGTCGTGATTGGTTCACAGGCGTCAGCAAGGGGGTGTTGTGGATCATGTGCTGAGCTGTGAGGGCTTTCATACCGCGGGGCCTGGGTGAGGGTTGCGGCTTGCCTCCCGCGGTGATCGCGGTCGTGGTGCGTGCGCGTGGGGGGTCCACCGGCTCAGTGATGTGGCAACGACGTCTATGGCAAGTGGCTTTGGTGTGTGGTCAAGGTCAGGTGGAGATTCCAGTGGTTCGTTTGGCGTCCAGGGGCCGTGTGTGCGTGTTTCGCCTCAATTCCGTTGTTGAGACTGGGCCTGAGGGAGTTGAGCTGGAGTTCAAAGGTCTGTGCTTGTGCGCCGGCTCGTTAACCACATTCCTTTGCCGTAGCCGGCGTTGTGGTGCCCTTGGTCAGACCGGAGGCTGGGGCCGGCACGAGCAACGAGCGTCGCCCGCCGAGAGCGAATTAGACTGAGGGGAGCTTGGCGTACAACTTCCATTGGGAGGCGGGCCATTGGGTGGGAGAATTTGAGTCCTTTGGGACGGGAATGGTTGGCGTGCAGTGGTGGAGTGCTGGTTGCCCGGATGGCTGGTGCGGATGTGCGGCAGGGAGCGGTGTGCTCATGAGGTTCGTAGTTTGTGGGTTCGGGCGGTGGCCCCCCGTGTTGGGGGCCGGAGTTGTTCATCCCCGCTTTTGGCTTGGATTCAGCCCGTTGGCCGATGGCCCTTCCCGCCGGGGTGCTAGCATCTTGTGCATTTGGGGGTATTCGGCGGTCCCCGGATGCGCCTGTGTTGTTGTTTTAGCGCTCATGGGTGTGCGTTGGCGGTCGCTGGGCGCCGCGCCAGAGCGGATCCCGGCGTGCTGTTGGTGGCGCGGCGGGGTCCCCCCGCGCCCGGACCTTGCCCCCGTTGCTTCGACCGAAATGGGTGTGGTTTTTGAGCGGCCTTTCGTGGCCGCCGGTCTCTGTGCGGCTTTGGGACAGGAACCGGTGGGGGGGCCGAGAGAGGTTCGTCGCTGCATCTACGAGAGGCTGGGCCCCGTTCGTGCGCGTTTGCCGAGCGGTGGTTTCCGCGGTTGCGGAGACTGCCAGGCCGCGCTTGAGTGCTTTGGGGACCAGACGGATTCTGCGACAGCTGGCGGGCCAGGCCTGTGGGCGCATGCGCTGATGGAGCTCCGAGGATGCGTCACCTTTCTCTTGGTCAGCCAATAAGTGGCGCTCTGGTGAAACGAGAGGGGCCCCATGCAGAGGGGGCAGGACGTCCTCCTGGTCTCACAGAGGCCGCGAATCGGCTCGCACCGGTGGGGCTTGGGACGGTCCAGTAGCGGTGATTGTGAATGCATGGATGCTAAGGCTGGATCGTGGCATGGCGGGAGGCGAGAGACGTGTGGGCGTGAGGGGCAGCGCGAGAGAGCCTGAGGTGGGGAATTGACAAGCCTGTGTTCTTGTTTCGCGGAAAACCCAAACCTTCCGTGTCGCATGGAGAGTTGACCGGCTGACACATGGAGCCCCGAGGGCCGATCTGCATCATCGCCGGCGGATTCCAGTTTGGTCAGGCGCAATGCGAGCGTGCGTGGCTGCACTCCATGGCCGCCTGCATTGCTGCCGGTCAATTGCAGGGGGTAGTGGGCGCAACGGGTGGTGTAAGGGGAACTTGGCGTTGAGTCGGTGCACTGCGCCCAGAAATCCAGGTGAGGTGGCGGCATGTGGGAGGCGTTGAGTCGACATCCCTTATCGTTGTGGCCAGGTGGTCCTTCCCCCAGTGCTGGGGGCTGGTGGAACCTTTCGTTCGTGGGCGGCTGGGCGACAGGCTGCAAAATACTGGGGTACTCGCTGGCCGATCTGGCGTTGGACCGAGACACTGATCTTGCCAGGCGGCCGCCGGCGAACCCCGGGGTGGATTGAAAGCGCCTGTGCGGCTGGATGGCGCGTGTGGCTTCGTCGTGCTCGATGACTTGAGCTGCGGCTTGCGATGGATTCCGCCGCCGATCGATCGGCGGGTGCGGCGCGCCTGCAACTTGCGGGTGGGCGTGGTTTTCCTTGATCAGCTGAACAGATCCGAAAACTTTCAGTGACAGGGGCACACAGGGTCCGAAGTAGAAACACCGCCGGAGTGAACAGAGCTGTCGATGGTAGGATTGCCGCTGGCAGGATGGCTCTCGGAATTGTACCGGCTCCGTTAGATCCGATTCCCCGGTATCACCACCAGGCGACACGGACGAGCGCGAGAGGCGCCCGATCCCCGACGGGGCGACCCGGAGCCGGCACCGAGCCCCGACGGACTCAGGCAGCACCGCTGGCGCTCCATTGTTTCCCGGGCCGATCGGCCGAGGGATGGCGCCGGGACCCGGGGCCTCATAGGAGCCCCCGATGTTACCAGTGGCGAACACAGCAGAGGCGCGGGTGAGTGCTGCTTGAGTGGGCGGGCGGAGCTTGCAAGGTCGGGGGGGGCAGGGCCGTCGCTGAGGTACGGCCCCCGAAAATGGTGGACGAAAGCGATAGAACGCCAGTTGAGCGGCTATCGGCCGTGGTGCCGGTGGGCTGCCAGCAGTAACAGGCGATTGCGCGACCGGCACGACGCACCGGCGGCAGGTCCCCTGGCGGCCTGCCACACCGTGCCTGGTGGCCGTAGAGAACTGGAACAGGGTGGGTTTTAGGTCGCCAGGGGGATGCCTTTGACTGGGACGCGGAGAACTCAGCCCAAGGGCCAGGTGCCCCGATTACGCCCAGCCAGGGCAAAAAAAAAAACCCCGAAGGGCGCCAGGGCCCAACCGGCCGAAGCCCGGCGGGGACGCTGACCGGGCGCGAGGGTGGGGACGAGGGCTGCTTCCGTGAGCGTGGCCGCCCAGTCCCAGACGGGGTCAGAGCGAAACCTGGTGCTGGCCGACGTGATTGCGATGGACCGTTGGCCTGACCCCTGAATCCAGCGTCCAAGTGCCAGGTTGTCGGTGCATCACCAGCTAGGGTTGGCGTATGATCACGGGCGGCCGCAGCTGAAGGGCGGCACAATGGAGCACGCCGCAGCGGGGCGCCATTAGAGCACGTCCGGATGAGGGGCAGCTGGAGGTCGTCGGGGGCTGGCCTGGCTGCATATGGGATTCTTCGATCGCAGCGCGACCCGGTTGGCGCTGCCCAGGCCGAAGTTCGTGGCTCGGGTCGTCGAGGGTGTGAACCGTGCCGCGGCTAAACCGATGCCCCGATTCCAGGCCGGGCTCGGTGCCCGGCCGCATCCAGACTGAGTCGGCGCGGTGCGCAGCCCGCCTCCCCGCAAATCATGGAGTGGGACTGAGCCGGTCCTCGAAAGGCGGACGGTAGGGCTGGGGTCCCAAAATCAGGCCAAGCAAGCTCCGGCAGATGGCAGCCACTTGAACGGGTGAGGATCCGAATCGATTGGGCTCGCGCTGGCCGGCTTCAGCCACAACTTACGCCTATCCAGGGATTCTGACCCGGCCGAGCCCCGTCGTGCTCTGGAGCACTCAGGCCCTGAAAATCGATCCGTTCCGGGGATGAGAAGGGAATGCCGGCGGTGGACAGGGGTTCGGCGGCCGCCGGACTGCTTGGGCAGGGTAGGCCTCGCTTGTTCGAACGCGGCCAGGCCAAGGCAGCACGTGGCACGGGAACGGCGGCGGGCGAAAGGCGGCAGCGGCCCGCCGGCCGCCCGGCAACGGCTGAGCTGACGGGGCAAGCGCGATAGCGGCAGGTGCACCTGCCGGACGGGTGGACGCCGGTTTCGGGCGTCCCGGCGCTACCCCGCTCGCTAACGTCCGTCGGCCACAGGCCGTGACGAGGCGGAGCCCAGATGTTTCGACCGAGGGGGTCTGATTGGCCGACGGACGGAGGCCAGCTGGTCCAGCGTTCGCGCAACCCCCCGCGCTTGGCCCGATGCCAAAGGGCCGGCGGCTGTGAAGCGCGCCAGCCGCCGGAGATGTGAAGGGCAGAGGCCTCCCGGAGGCGAGCCCACGGGACTTGGGGGGGAGGTCTGCCGCGGCAAGAGCACAGGCCGCTTCGGGCTCGCCGTGACCTTGCGCAGCACCACCGCGCTTGGCAGACCGCCGCGGCTTGTGCACCGATTTGGCACGTTCGCCCCATATAGACGCAGGCGTGGACCCCCCGCATGTTCGGCTGGCACCCGGCGCGTGGCTGGGATCAATCGACTAGCCCCGGAGTCGCCGGTGGGAGGGCGATGCACGCAGGTTCCGGCCACTGATGGTGGGGATGGCAAAGCAGACGGCGCAGGTGACCCGGCTGCTCAGACCCGCTCAGCCGCCCCGGCGTCGGTGGCTTTGCAAAACGTGGGGGGATCGAAAGCAGTCGCGACGGCGAGTGGGCCCAGAAGGCCGTGCCAAAGGCTGCGGTGAGTTGCGAGAGGCCGGCAAAACCGGTGCCGGGGGGGCAGGGCCGGCGCTGAGCGGGCCGGGGCATTCCACACGAAAGCAGCATGGTTCGCGCGAAGAGGCCCAGCGGCATCGCCCTGGCCGCGGCACGCCGTGCCTCGGGGTCCGCCCGACCCGGGCACAGTTCGGTAATCGCGGGCGGCGAAGCGGCGCAGCGCGGACCGTGCCACCCCGGAGGCCATGGCCGGCATCAGCGGCTGGTGGGGGCGGCCAAGAAGGGCTTGCAGGCGCCATGGTTCACCGACGAGTTCTTAGGTTTGTTCTGTTGCGCTTGCCGTTCGGAGCTCCTGCAATTCGTACCCGCCGCTTCCGGGCCCCCTTGGCCCCCCGTTCCGACCGATCGGGACAATTTTTCTCGCCCGGGCAGCCCGTTCGGTTGGCTGCTGTTGCCGGGCCTGGTTTGATCGCGGTGTGTGCGTGCTGTGGCAATTGTGGGCCTGGCGTGGTGTGGCGGTGTCAGGAAACCGCCAAGAGACAAGGTTCGCACAGGTGGGAACGCTCCTCAACCTCAACGATGGGGCCGCTTCCTCAAGGCCTGGGGGCCGCTTCCCCGCCCGATGGTTGGCAGCCGCTGGTCGCAGAGCTTCAGCCAGTCCAGGACATCGCCTTCATGCGATGCTGGCGGTGCATTGAGGAGGGCTCGGCGCACGGCGACAGTTTTCGGATTTCCCGCCTATCCGATTGCCAGCCCGGCCAGGCTTCCCCCGGCAGGTCTACAAAGGGAGCTGAGGCGGACTGGCGGCCGTCAGGTGCTGGTCTCCGACCTGGCCTATTGTGCGCGGGATTTGGTGTTGATCGGCTGTGCCGGTGCTCCAGCGGCCATTCTTGCCTGAATGGGGGTGGGCTGCGGGATCTCGTGGTTTGCGCCGAGCCTTTTGAGGAGATTGCCTACCGCCGGAAGCTGACTGCGAACGTTTGCGGCCTGTTACGCCACCAACCCGCGTCCCGGTGCAGGTGGAGGGCTGATCTCCGTGCGGGTATCCCAGTGACCATGGGCATCCAGCTGCAGGGATCGCACGACTGGCGTCCCCATAACTTGAGCCGAGCCCCTGTCCACGCACCGGCGTCGATGGCGGGGATTGCGAGTGCTGGTTCCGGCTTTTCCCGCGCACCCCCCGGCACTCTCGCCTGCCTGGCAACCGGTCGATGGGCGTGTGACCTAGTCGATTTCGATGATGGATTGATCACACATGCGATCGCTACCCTGACGGCGGCGGGTCGTTCATCTGATCAACGGGATTTCCTGGCCTGGCGGCGATTTCAGACCTGCTTTTGCGCCCCCGCAACGGCCGACCCTCCCGATCGTGGGCTGGAGCGGTCGCGGCCATTGGGTGAAACGTTCGGTTCCGTTACCTTCAGGGCCGATCACCATGTTTTGGTTTGATGTTGTACCTTCCGGGTCCGGGCCCCACGCTTTGACCCTGTATCGGGGCCGTGTAGCAGGAGGGCCGTTCTGGCGGGATTGATCCAGGTTTCGATCATCCGGGTGGCAGGCTATACCCTAGTGGCGCACGCTGTGGAAGGGGAAGCAAGAGCCTGCCGCAGAAAGCTGTGGAGGTGTATTAGAAACAGTGGAGCGAATGAAATGAGAAGGATAGAGACTCTGACGTGGCTAGACGGATGGGCCAAAGCCGACTGATGACGGTGGTAGGGCCAGGAACTGGACTGAATTGCTGGGTTCCCGTGGGAAGCATGCCAAAAGGTGCTGCTGTGCTGGTAGCGAACAGATTGAACAGAGATAACGCCGGCCTGTAGATCTGTTGAGTCAGAAACGTTTTCACGTTAGTGGCCCCGGGCCGGAATGAAATGCAACCGGTCACCTGGCCAGGCCGTGAGCAGGAAGGGACACGCGAGGGATCGTAGGTAGATATACCCGACCATTGCCTGCTTACAAGTATTTCGAGGACCGTCGGATTCGGGATGAGCCAGACAGTGTCGGTGGGGGCTTAATGATCTGCCGACGACAGGGATGCCTGTTGAAGTAGTGAAAGTAGGCCACCTTTTCACTAGCCGAGTGGGAACTAGTTGCATAAGACTGCATTGGGAATACCTTTAAAAGTGTGCAGAAGGAATGGTGCTGGAAAGGATGACTGGGATTGTTGAAATGGAACGGCCGAAAAACGGTGGATACTACAAGGATATCTTGAGTAGACTGTTAATTGGGGATTGCAGGTGGTTGGCCTTCACGGTAGGACACGGCAAGTTCTGGTGGCACCTTTGTGTAACAGTCTTGTCACGCACGGTGGCATCTGGATAAGCTGGAGAGTTGATGGGACAGGTGACGGACCGCAGTTTAACGGAAGTGGATTAACGCAACTTAGAAAGTTTTTGAGGCGATAAGGCAGATGATACGGCGAAACGGGGATGGAAGGGATGATTCGAGGGAGCGAGATACAGTTAGGGATATGTCAGAGGTAATGCAGATCGGGGTTGAGGTGGGATATAGGATCGAGCAGTACATTGCATAGAGAATTATTAAGCACATAGGATGCCAGATGAGGAAGTTGCTACAAAGGAGAAGATGTACCCAGGCAGGGATGTATAGCGTTTTCCTCGGGAGGTGCAAATAGATGCAGACAGGTAGAATAGGTGGTCCTAGAGCTAGCAAAATTTGGCTTTACAGGCTAAAAGGTTTGGAACGAGACCAGGCAAGAGAAGTATTCACTTATTTTAGGCCAGATACAAGACAAAAGCACAAGATAACGTCAGGTCGGGTAAGCACAAGTATGGATAGCTACGTGCCTTTCATTGGTTGTTTGAGCCGTTTACGGTGATGTGTCGGCGCGATTCGTGAGGTTTCTAGGAATCGGCACCGGGTGCTAAATGCGAAGTCACAGGTAGGGTAGTGAGGAACTTGTAGCGAGGTGGGTGAACTTTAAACCGGGGAACACAGAGATCGTGAACTACTGGATCAGGTGAGCAGTCCATTTTCCGTTGTGTATTTCTTAGCACGCTACACAGGGAGTTGCGGCAGGGACCATCAAGCTCTCTGGGACCGGCGACCGAGGCGTTGGCTTGAGAGGGGTGTCGGCCGGGTGGGAATGCGTGGCTGGCGGGCACTGGGCCATAAGGCCGATTTTCCGCTAATCTCTAATTCTTCAAAGCCGTATCGATCTTGAAAACTGGGCACGAGGGTGATTCCTGCTATGGATGGCAAGGGGCAAGACGATGTGGGGTGGGAGCCCAGGTCGCGCTTGAAGATCGCCGTGGGGATCCGGCTGCGCCATGGGGAGCATGGGGGACACGCGGAGTAGGAACCTTGTATTTCAGTATATTGACATCGCCCCGAGAATCTTTTGCCCGCGTTCCCTGCCTGTCTAAATGCGTGGCTTGGCTACCCGGCAGATGCTTCTGGGG
>Ga0163217_1057101_pt1 | contig 14693 bp, 14 predicted proteins | sample SynspAceP_FD_185933 | JGI IMG/M metagenome (GOLD analysis project Ga0163217, IMG submission 185933) | Saline lake microbial communities from Ace Lake in Antarctica - Synechococcus sp. Ace-P (PacBio error correction) | ecosystem: Environmental > Aquatic > Non-marine Saline and Alkaline > Saline ... | reverse complement strand
GAACGCGATTTGTCCGCCAGGTGTGCACGGGTCGTCAATCAAATGGTTCGATTACGTCAACCCGGCCCGGCCGTTACCTCAATGCTTGAAACACCACGAGCGGACCGTGCGACAGCGATACGTTTGAGTAGAGAACCAATATCGCACTGGTTTCGATTCGGTGGTCTTTAAGCGGCCGGCGAACTTTACTTCGGTCAAACGCGATCTCAACTTTCAATTGTCCGCGATCAGCCGAAATGGTTTACGAATTTTGCTTAGATTTCACCGCAACGGACAAGTTTCCTTCTTTGCGGTTTTGTTGCTGACCGGCTGGATCGTGCTAACCGACGTCTCGTAAACGCGACGGATTGATCGTGGAAGCGGTGCAGTCTAACTGCGTCGATCGGAGAAAGCATTGAAGCTGTGATTTTTCGATGCTTTTTTCGTTAACGAGCGATAGTGAGCGTTTAACGCGGCCACAGTAAGCAGTCGGGGAAAATGCTCGATGTATAGGCGTTTTGGCTTAGAGCAATCGGGAAAAGTTCGGCCGAAACTCACGTAGGCAGCTCTTCGGACTCGCAATTTTCAGCTCTCAGAGAGCGCTCCAGGTGTTCCACCAATGAATTGTGACGATGTGCTCAGCACGGTTCTCACGTTGAACCAGGCTAACCCAAACGGTAATGGTTACCGCAATGGAATTACCCAACTTGTTTTGACCCCAGTCTGCAACGTGGCTAGATATTCTGTCAATATCACGCTAGGTGAGCCGTTTTAACGCTATTGTCCGGGACAATTAAATCGAGTTGGGCCTTACGGAATCGTCAAGACTTTCGATGTTGACGCTGCCAATGAAACTCTGACGAGGTTCAGCGACCCTTAAAATTAGATTCGACGGACCATCCACAGTTTGAGGCGCACCGTGTCGGCTTTAAAAACGCTTCAAGTACCTCGAGCGCTTTGCCTACTGCGGTGACTCACATATTCCCGGGAGAAAATCTACGCAACAATCAGCGTGGTGTCTGAATTACGCTGGCTCTTCGAGCCGACAGCGGTCACTCCGACGCGTTCGTTCGGAGAACGGAGCAGATTGAATGGAATCTTCCTACGATCGAGCTCCAAGACGCACAGTCGCCAGTGTTATCTGAGCATGATGACGATTGATCGATCATTGGCAATGCATGTGGACTTCTCTCACTCTCTTTCGATCGTTGATTTTGTACTTTCGTGATCGAGCCCTATACGAAACAAACCGCTGCGATTTCGCAAGCCATTTTATCCCTCAGGTTCTCTACGAATTCTATGAATCAATCATCTCGAACGCTCGCCGCGAATGCTCCGTCGATCGCCCACAGTTTTTTTAGGCCGGCCAGCCAGGTCGGTCGCTCGCAGATTTGTTTCAACATTGGAGTACGCTTGGCGGTTGTTCCCAGCCTGCTCGGTTGGTGGGAGTTTGTTTCTCTTGAAGACCCGGAAACGTTTCAAGTTCGCGACAGATTGATGTGAAATCGAATCGACCGGCTCGTGGATTCATGACCGGGCGAATGTTCTTGCGCGCCTCATTTGCCATTCTGCGCAGCACTGTTCAGTGATCGCGTTTTGAAAAGGTTTCGAGACGAACGTTCCAGCTTTGGGAGTTTTCGGCGACAAACCCGCCCGATTCCGCGGACTGTCCAGGGATCACTCACGCTCACGCCTTGAAATTACGGGGCGAGGGTCAGTCGATGTCCGTTGCTGTCGTTTCGCATGCGGACCCGGGCTTTGAGCAGTCGGTGAAGCTTCAGCGACGACTTGCAGCAACTGTTCGCGAAAAAACAAAAAGCTCGCGAACGAAACTGTTGCGCCATGATTCGGTCGCGACCGACCAATCCAACCCCAAGAGACGGGCTGAGCGCTTTCCGTGATTTCCCGACGATGCTCTTTATGAAACGACAGGCATGCGATCACCCCACCGAGAACGGCAATGGTTCCTACCGAGAGCTAGCGAACCTGAACAATGCGTTCAAAGGCACGAATGTCGGCGATTACGACAATTCCGAGTCGCAAGACCCACTCGTGCACTGACGATCAATCGGTCACTTACCGGAAACAGTCAGCCGTTGCCACTCCAATTGTCGACACGGTCAAACATGCAAGAATACATTTGCAGCTTGACAACTTCAAACTCGGACGAGCAGCTTTGCGCTCATGATTGAACGCAATAAATATGCGAGGAACTGGTAGTTCCCCACCCGACCGTGAAGTTTGGACACCAACTTAAGGACATGAAACAGGACTCAAAACGGTCATTTACGGAGCAGAACTGAGCGTATCGTCGGGTTGATGGAAGAAACCGAGTGGGGAGGATTGGACCGAAAAACGGCAGCAGAAGCGGTCAACGTAATTAATCGCGTTACGGCGAAGTTCGGTTGCTAAGTGCAGATCCAAGATTTTTGGAGTCGCAATGCTGTTGAGAAAGGCGAGGCGATTAATGGCCAATTGCGAACAAGAAACTCGCATTCTTTCGCGAGATTGATCGCAATCGAGAGCTGATCGATCACTTGTGTCAATGCGAGAGTCGACTGACCGAGGAAGAGGGGGTGTCGAGTCATGAAACTGACGGCAACCCGTTCGTCGCCGCAGGACTTGGCCCGGACAGTCCAAGGATCTACTGATGGGCACTTTCCTGGTCATGGCCTGGGCTGTGGGTGCGTTTTGCTGAGAAGAAATGCGAATACGTTCCGGATCGATGAGATTGTCGATGGTGGGTGCGGCCGGTTTTGACGCAGTCCGTTCTTCAAGGACGTGTTCGCAAGCGAAGAGGATTCTCGAAACCCGTTCGAGAAGCTCGACCCCGCACTGCCGTCGTGCATTCGCCGTGCTCGGTGCCGGCGAGCGATTGTCGTGCCGGACGTCGATTCCTGTTCGATAACCTCGCGGATCGAAGGCTGCAAGGTGATCAGGTGACGAGCCGTTGCCCGGGGATGGAGTCGACGATCGCGGCAACCTGCGCGTGCTCGATCGCCATCGGGTAAACGCACGCTGTTGATCGATGCGATTTGCGCCGTCCTTAAGTGACGGATAATTTCGGAATGCGTAAAAAATGGGCTTGAATCGATTGCTCAATCGATGTGAGCATGTCGAAGCGGCTCATGAACGCCGCTGGCGACGTTGCACATGATCCGTTCGGCCCAATCCGCGACCCGCGGAGCGCTGACGCTGCGTGGAAATGAGTGAATTGATCGAGACGCTGCGTTTGAATACGATTCATTATCTTGGATACGCCGCCGGTGTTGGTGGTGACGGACCCGAGTATCATGCGAGATTGTCGATGCTGTGCTGGCACTGAAAATCCGCGCAAGAGTAAACGAATCGAAGGAGCTGCCAATATCCTGCGTAACGTGGTGCGACTTGTTGGGGTGATATCAATACTCGATGAGTCGGCGGTAGTGACGGTTACAAGGGGTATGGTATTACGTATGGCGGCATACGAGTCGGATTACGCAAGTCCGAACAACGGCGAAGGCGGTAATAGCTGCGGACCCGTGTGGTGTCGGACGACCGGTGCGTTTCGGCGACGCCGCAGCGGCGGAAACCGATCGTGAGACCAACCGCCCTCGTGAAATGGCTCACCGAGGTTGGCTGTCGTTGTCGCGGTCGGCACAGATGCCTTGCCGAGCGGGCAGGACTGGGCGACGCTCCTGTGCGTGAACGGCCGCCCAGGCGCGTTCGTCAACCAACGACTTTGAAAAGTGTTTGTTGGTGCTACCTCAACGCATCGAGACACCCGAAAATTCCGAGCGTTGAATAAAGAACGCATACGATCTTGCAAAAATTGCTGGAACCGTTGCTCAAATCGCGCTGTGTCAGCGATTGGGCGAGATGGAAGCCCGAACGGGAGCGTTCTACGCACCTCGGGCGGAACCTCACGGTAGCGAGTCTCTTCGAGACTCGCAATTCCAGCGTCTCAGAGAGACGCTTGCTACGCTGTTCCACGAATTATTCGTGACGATGTGCTTCTCTGAGATGCGACGCGGAGTAAAAAGGTGAGTCATCGGCGAGAGGTGGATGATGCATTTCGCCGCCCGCAACAAGCATCTGGATGGACCTTACGGATTTTCCACGTTGCTCAGCGCCCGATACACAACGTTCTATCTCGGTGAAGTTCAAGTCGAATAGTGCGTTGTGGGTCTTCAGTCTTTCCCACGAAATGATTACGAAAACCGGACCTGTTTCTCACGAAGGAAAAGTCCCGCGCCTAGCGGGTCTGTCGATTTAAATCGTTTTTACGCAGCAAAAGATTAGCCGATGGCGTTTAGCCCGGTTCCGGTTTGATACCGGCGGCTTAACCGCCCAATCGGCTAACTAAATCGACAGCCCGCTAGCGCCACACGCGGAAGTTCCCTGTCCCCGATTTGGCGGTGACGTGTGCTGTCCCACGTTCGGTGAGGTCGAGCCCCAAATGGCGACAACGACATCGGAGCACTCGTCTGTCGAGAAGGAAACCGATTACTGGTTCAGTCGTCAAGATCGATTCGATTGAGCAGTGACGTTAGAATGAGGCGGTTTGCCGCAGGCTGCGGGGGTGTTGCGAAGTTGCAGAATGATTTCCAGGTACTTCGTTGATGGAACCATCCGCTTTGACGCTGAACAAGTATGAAAAGTCATTCGGCAATGAATTGAGCAAACCTGCTTAGCCACGTTGTGTTTTTGACGAAATTGGAATCGGATGCAGAATATTTGGGGGCAGAATGATATTCACAAATGAGAGAATTCGAAACGCATTTGGTCGAACGCGACACGTCGGGCAAGCCTGTCGACGACGCGACGAATCGCGGTGCGACCTGATCATGACCGGGGACAGCGACAGTGGGTTGTTGACACGGGTAATATAGAGCACATCCTGCTGTGTCTTGGACATGCACAGTGCAGCGTGCTGATCGGCCGAGACAAAGACGACGGGTCAAGAAAAGCGATCAGTCGCGGAACTCGTCAAGGTTTTCGATCACACCGTGAGAAACGAAAGTCTTGGACACATTCCGGCCGGACGTTGAACGCGGAGTATTTATAGTCTCGCTGTCGCTCAGGTCGTGTGGCGTCGCTAAACAAATTTTCTTGCTTCATCGCGGATTGTTCCGACATAACTGCCCCGAAAAACACTAAAAACCGGCTGACAAGTCCCGTTACCGGTTTTGTTGTCGATCCGGGATGACAAGATTCGAACTTGCGCCTCTGCACCCAGTTGCACCGCTGTGTCGAGCTGACGCAACATCCGTTTTTCTCTCAGAAGGAAGTTGGTTTCCGCGAGTGGAAGATCCGGCCTTGTTGAACATACTTCAGGGCCGAACTCACCGAAACCGTTTCTTCGCTAGGGGTGGTCAGGGGCTCGTTTTGGAAAAATGATGCGGGGTCTGTTCGTGTTTCTTGGGGGCAAAAGGATTGGATGAATGATGTTTCGGATCAGAAAAATTCAACGGGCGGATCCGGCTGGGGAGTGAAGAGCGGCGTGACACCATGAGCGTTGCGCCAAGTTACATCCAGCCCGCCCTCTGCCAGGTCACACCCTTCTTCCCCGATTGCCAGCGCTGCCGAGTCGCCGCGCCAGTTCCAACTCGCCTTACCACTCCCCAGCTTTCGCGTTGAATTTTTTCTATCGAAACCCATCATTCAGTCATCCTTTTGGCCACCCAAGAAAAACACGAACCGAACCCGCACTCATTTTTCCAAACAGCCCTGACACCCTAGCGAACGAAAAAAAACGAAACGGTTTCGGTAGGTTCCGGCCCTGGAAGTAGTTCAAAGCCGGGAATCTCCCACCTCGCGGAAACCAACTTTCCTTCTGAGAAAAAACGGGATTGGCTCGCCTGGATAGAGGCTGCACTGGGGGTGACGAGGTCGCAAGTTCGAATCTTGTCATCCCGATCGACACAAAAACCCCGGAACGACCTGTGTCCGCCGGTTTTTAGTGTTTCGGGGCATTTGCCGGACAGATCCGCGATTTGAAGCAAGAAAAATTTGTTTTGTCGACGCCACCAGCGACCCTGAGCGGACAGCGAGACAATAAAACTCGCGTTCAAAAACTGTCCGGAAGTCGTCAGACTTTTCGTGCTCCGCGTGTGATCGAAAAACTCTTGACGAGTTCCGCGACTGATCGCTTCCTTTGACCTTCGTCTTTGTCTCGGACGAATCCAGGCACGCTGCACTTTGCATGTCCTAACGCGTGACACAGCAGATGTGCTGCCTATCATTAACCCGTGTCAACAACCCCTTGTCGCTGTTCCCACGTCATTGATCACGGTCGCACCCGCGATTCCGGCGTACGTCGAACCAAAAGCTTGCCGACGTGTCCGCGTTCGACAAATGCGTTCGGAATTCCCTCTCCATTTCTTGAATCATCTCTGACCCCAAATCATTCTGCCATCCCGATTCCCAATTTCGTTGCAAAAACCACAAACCGTGGCTAAGCGGTTTGCTCAATCATCTCGCCGAATACTTTTTCATACTGTTCAGCGTTCAAGCGGCTGGCTTTCATCAAACGAGCTACCCTGAACATTCTGCCAAACTTTCAGCCACACCCCCGCCACCTGCGGCCAACCGCCCTTCAATTCAACGGTCAACTGCTCAATCAATCGATCTTGACGACATAACCAGTAAATCGGTTCCTTCTCGACAGACTGCGAAGTGCTCGATGCGTTGGTCCAATTTGGGCTTCGACCTCACCGAACTGAGCCGACAGCACGTCCACCCCCAAATCGGGACAGGAACTTCGCGGTGGTCGCTCGATAGCGGCTGTCCGATTTAGTTAGCCTGATGGCGTTAGCCCCGCGTTATCACAACGGCAAACCGGCTAACGACCATCTGGTTAATCTCTTGACTGCGTAAAAAAGATTAATAGCGAACAACGACCGCAGGCGCACGCGGACTTTCCTTCGTGAAGAAAACAAGGTCTCGGTCGTAATTCATTCGTGGAAAAATGAAAGACACACACGCAAACTTCACCTTGGACTTCACCGAGATTCACGACGTGTGTATCGGCGCTGAAGCAACGTGGGAAAATCCCAAGCTCACATCCAGATGCTTAGTTATTTGCGGGCGGCGAATGCATCACCACTCTCCGCGATAACTCCACCTTTTACTCACCGGCTCATTTCAGATAAGCAACATGTCACAATTCATTCCGGGAAACAGCGGAGCAGGTCTCTCTTAGGACGCTGGGAAATTCGAGTCTCCGAGAGACTCGCCTACGTGAGGTTCTCCGAGTCGCGTAGGTAGAAACCGCTCCCAGTTCGGTTCCATCTCGCCCACCAAAATCGCTTCGCTACACCAGGCCATTTGACAACGGTTCCAAGCAATTTTCCAAGAATTCGTCATGCGTCTTATCAAACGCTCGGAATTTTCGGTTGTCTTCATGCGTTGATTGTAAGCACCAACACCAAACACGTTTTCAAAAGTCGTTGGGTGATCGAACGCGCCTTGGGCGGCCGTCACGCAAAGAGCGTCGCCCAGCATGCCGCTTTCGGGCGAGGCATCTGCGACCCGCCGACAACGACAGCACCTAGGCAGGCCATTCACCGGCGGCGTTTGCGCTCCACCGACGGTTTCGCCGTGCGGCAGTCTCGCCCGAAACTCACCGGCTTCGTCCCGACACACCACCGGCGTCCGCAGCTTTTACCCGCCTTCCGTCCCGTCGCTTCGGGACTTTGCAGGTAATACCGACTATCGTATGCCGCCCCATTACCGGTTAATAAACCCTACCTCACTTGTATCCCGTCACTATCGCCGACTCATCCGAGTTATTGATGATCAACCCCACAAGTTCGCACCCACGTTACGCAGGATATTGCAGCTTCCTTCGAGTATCGGTATTACTCTTGCGCTGGATTTGTCAGTGCCACACCACCGCCATCGCCCATGCGCGATGATTTACTCGGGTCCTTCCACACAAAACAGCGGCGCGTATCCAAGATAAATGAAAATCTCTATATTCCAAACGCAGCGTCTCGATCAATCATTCATTCGCAGCGTCAGCGCCTCGCCGGTTCGCCGAATTGAGGCCCGACGCATCATGTGCAACGTCGCCAGCGCGTTTCCATGAGCCGCTTCGACATGCTCAACAATCGCCATTGAGCACATCGATCTAAAGCCATTTTTTCCGCCATTTCCGAAAATTATCCGTCATTGAGGACGCGCAAATCGGCAATCGTATCATACAGCGGCGTTTTACCGACTGGGCGACGAGCACCCAGGTTGCCCGGATCGTTCGACTTCCCATCCCCGGGCAACGGGCTCGGTCACCTGATCACCTGCAAGCCTTTCGAGCCCGAGGTATCGAACAGGATCGACGTCCGGCACGACCGAATCGCCTCGCCGCACCGACGACGGCGAATGCACGACGCCAATGCGGTCAGCTTCTCGAACGGCGTTCGGAGAATCCTCTTCGCCTTCGAACACGTTCCCTTGAAGAGACGGCACATGGTCAAAAACCGGCCGCACCACCAACTTCGACAATCCATCCGGATCCCGGAACGTATGGTCGCATTCTTCTCAAGCAACAACCCAACACAGGGCCAGGCCATGCCCACGGAAAAGTGCCCATCAGTAGCATCATTGGACATGTCCGGGCCAGTCCTTGCGCGGACGACGGGCCGTCAGTTCATGCACTCGGACCACCCCCTTCTCTCGGTCAGTTCGACTCTCCCATTTTGAGCATCAAGTTGATCGATCAGCTCTCGATTGCGAATCAATCTCGCAAGAAATGCCGATTTTCTTGTTCGAATTTGGGCCAGTTTTAATCGCCTCGCTCCTTTCTCAACAGCCACTTGCGACTCAAATCTTGTCTGCTCCTTTAGCAACCGAACTTCCGCCGTACACGCGATTAAAAATTACGTTGACCGCTTCTCTGCCCGTTCTTTTTCGAGTCCACTCCCTTCCACTCGCTTTCTCTTCCATCACTCGACATACGCTCGTCTTGCTCCGTAATGAGCCGTTTGAGTTCCTGTTCATCGTCTAAGTTCGTGACCAAACCTTTCACTCGGGTGGAACTACCCAGTTCCGTCGCAGATTTATTGCCGTTTCAATCAGAGCGGCAAAGTGCTCGTCGAGTTGAGTTTTCAAGCTGCAAATAATCGTTATTCTTGCATGTTGACCGTGTCGACATTGGAGGTGCAACGCTGAAACTTGTTTTCCGGTAGCTTGAACCGCATGATTCGTCAGCTCCACGAGATGGGTCTTGCGACTCCCGAGAAATTTGTCGGAATCGCCGAAATTCCGTCGCCTTGTGACGCATTTGTTTCCACGCCGTTCGCTGCGTCTCTTGTTAGAACAATTAGCCGTTCTCAGGTGGGGGCTTGATCGCCATTGCCCTGTTTCCATACCAACGGCGCATCGGTTCGGAAAATCCCGATAACGCTGCTCAGCATCACGTTCATCTTGGGTGGATTGGTCAGGTCGCGACCAGATTCAGGACGCAACAGTTCCGTTCGCGAGCTTTTGTGTTTTTCGCGAACAGTTGCTGCAAAGGCGTCGCTGAACGCTCTTCACCGACTGCTCACAAAGCGCCCGGGGTCGCACATCCGAAACGAACAGCAACGCGACCATCGACTTGACCCCCTCGCCCCCCCGTAATTTCAGGCGTGAGCGTGAGTGATCCCTGGACAGTCCGGCGAATCGGGCCGGTTCGTTACGCCGAAATACTCCCGAAACGCTTGAACCGTTCGTCCTCGAAAGCCCTTTTCAAAAAACGCTGAGCACTGAACCAGTGGACTTGTCGCAGAGAATGTCAATCGACCTGGACGCGCCAAGACAACATCTCGCCGGTCATCGAAAATCCAACGCAGCGGTCGATTCGATTTCGCACCATCAATCTCGTCGCCAGACTAAACGTTTCCGGATCTTCAAGAAGAAAATCAAAACCCTCCCCACCAATCCGAGCAGGCTGGGGAGAACAACCGCCAAGCGATTACCTTTCCAGACGTTTGAACCAAAATCTACGATCGACCTGTGTCGCCCGACCCAAAACTCGTGAGGCTGACTCGACGGGAGCATTCGCCGGGCGAGCCGTTTCGAGAATGAATTGATTCAATAGAATTGCTTGAGAGCCACGGAGGCGATAAAAAATGCTTGCGAAATCGCATGCGGTTTGATGTTTAGTATAGGGGCTCTGAGAGTCACGGAAGTCCAAAATACAACGTCCCGAACCGAGGAGTGTGAGAGCAAGTCCCATGCATTGCCAATCGATCGAATTCAACCGTCTCATGACTTCAGAACAATCTGCGCCGACTTTGCGATCTCGGACCTTCGATTCAGGTTAGAGAATTTCGATCTCGTCCGTTCCCGAAACGAACGCGTCGAGTGACCGCGTCGGCTCGAAGACGCCGAGCGTTTAAATTTCAGACACCCACCGCTGATTGTGCGTAGATCCTTCTCCGGGGAATATGTGACGTAACCGCAGTATGGCCAGCCGCTCGGAAGTACTCGACGAGCGTTTTAACGCTCACACGGTATGCGCCTCAAAACGTGGTGAAGTGGTCCGCTCGAACTCTAATTTTACAGCGGTCGCTGAACTCGTCAAAGAGTTTCGATGGCAGCGTCAAACATCGAAAGTCTTGGATCGACTTCGCTAAGGCGCAACCTCGTTCATTTAATTTGTCCCGGACCAAAGCGATTTCAACGGACTCACCCTAAAGCGTTGATATTGACAAGAATACTAGCCCACCGTGCAGACTGCGCGTCAAAAACAATTCGGGGTAATTCTGCGGCTTAACCCCCATTAGCCGTTTGGTGTAGCCCTGGTTCCAAACAGTCGAGAACCGTGGACTGAGCACAATCGTCACATTCATTCGACTGGAACACCTGGCAGCGTCTCTCTGAGACGCCTGAAAATTGCGAGGTCTCAGAGAGACTGCCTACGTGAAGGTTCGGCCGAAACCTTTTCCCCCGATGTGCTTAACGCCAAAACACGCCTAATACACTGAGACATTTTCCCGAACCTGCTTACTTTGGCTCGCGTTTAAAACGGCTTCACTATCCGCCTCGTTAACGAAAAAAAAGCCTAGCGGGAAAAAATCACACAGGGCGCTCAAATGCGTTCTCCGATCGGACCGCAGTTCAGACTGCGACCCGCCTTTCACATCTATCCGCTTCGCGGTTTACGACGACGTCGGTTAGGCAACTATCCCAGGCGGTCCGAGCAACAACCCGCCAAAAAGCAAGGAGCTGTTCCGAGTTCGCGGTGAAATCTAACGCAAATGCGGTAAACCATTTCCCGTGCTGATCGCGGAACAATTCGAAAGTGAGATCAGCCGCTTTGACCGAAGTAAGTTCGCCCCCGCCGCCATTAAAGACCACCGAATCGAAACCAGTGCCGATATTCGGGTTTCTACTCCAAACGTATCGCTTGTCGGCAACAGGTCCGCTCACGGTGGTTGTTGTTCAGCGATAGCAACGGTGATCCGGCCGCGGGCCGGGTTGACGTTGGACATCGAAACCATTGATTGGACGGACCCCGTCTCAACACCTGGCCGGACAATCGCGTTCCTCAAATTCACGCTACACCGATGTACGAGTTACGTGGAAGTGGCCCAAGAATGCAGATTCGTCAATCGCCTAAACCGACACGAACGAATTGCCCGAGTTCAAACACGGCTCATCGAGAGTTGATGATCACGCCGGGCGTATTATCGAATCGTTACGGCGCTATGGTCGCTGACCGTCTCCTTAAGTTAATATCAAAGTTCCGGCATGCGGGTAATCAGCACCGCATGACGGCTGAGAGATCATTCACGACGCCGCGAATGCGACGCTACAAACACTAAACTTCATGGCTGCTCTGTCAAAACTTGGAGGAACTCAGTGGCCTTTCTTATTTCACGCACCCCACGAGTGTACCCACAAAACAAATACGAAAGGACAGGAGTTTGGATCGGTTAGGGCGGATATTTGCCTCGTTTTCCTGAACTCGGTCGTTTCACCGATTTCCGCCTCTTTCCCGATGGAATCAATGCTCTGCTCGGCCAAGCTGGAACGAAATCGTTCTCATGTCGATCGGCGAGTTCGGTCATCTCAAGACTTTCTGTACGCCTGGGCGCAGTCCCCTGGTAACACTGGCGCTTCGTCTCGCGACTGCGTCATCCGAAATCTTGGAAAGATCCGTGACGCCTCCTCCATTTTTTTCCATCGCCAGATAAATGAGCGCCGCGTGTATCGCATGTACGCCGGGAACATCTGGATTCCGCAGGAATTACCGCTTCAATTAAGCGATTCGCCCTTATTCAACGGACGGGTTTCACTGAGACAAAATGCCATGCAATTTATTGGCGACTAAGGGGCCTGACAGGCATTAGTTGGAAGCCTGTTGAAGATGGAATCCGGCCTGTTAACCGCTTTGCCGACTCTGCGCATGCTCGTGAGCGAGCAACCCAAATGAACTATCCCGACCCGCTTACGTCCTAATGCAAATGTTGTCAGTAGGAGTTCCTTGGGCTTTCCGACTCTTCGGTCGTCAAACTCGATCAGACCATCATCTACCGAAAATTTCAGGATATCTGGATTTCGCCAGCATATCCTCGGAAATAACTCGAATGCCAGAACCGTTCCGCATCGACATCATCACGCTTGCCCGCAAGACGTGACTCGCCCAGAGAGATAACTCTCGCAACGGCCAGCACGCAGCGCGACGCGATCGTCGCGTCAACGGTAACCCCTGTTGCAAACCGGATGGCGGCGTCGTGCTGCTCAGAAATTGCAACGCGTCGGCGAGTCCAACCGGCTCGCGACGTCATGAAGGGTTCTCGGCCCAATTTGCCCCACGAGGCCTTGGCTAAATTCCCACTCGTCCGCGCCCCTCGAGTCGCAACGTCCGGAAATCGCACCGCCTTCGCATATTTCATTGATAGAAAGAAACGCAGATTTTTTTCGATGCCTGCCGAATGATTCACCCGCACCTTCGTAAAATCCCCGTTGGACAATAGAGATCCCTAACAATGCGTGCGCAGGTTACATTGCTCGGTTCCATTGCACGCGAAACGCACTGATTTTCGCTGCTTTTTATCTCGCCGTTCACGGATGAGCGGCCAAGTACTGGATCGCCCTCAGAGATGCGCCGGAGCGTGAACCGGCCGATTCATCGCGGCCAGGTCGCTTCAAACCGCAACCATCCGGCCTCTCGTCCCAGATCGTCGCACCTTGGCTAAATAGAACAGAACGTTGGTTACGCACGCCCAGTCAAAGCACGCTCCAATACAACGTCGCCGCAGATGGAAATCACCTGCGTTGTCGCCGCACGCCCGACTTTGTGAGTATCTCAACGCGAGTTGAGACGGTCGCGTGAGCGCCACGTGATGATGAAGAAAATTACCCGCTCAACGAAAAAAAACCAGGATTGCAGGCAACCGTAAAGAGGCGTCGCCACATTCCGTGAACGATACAACTCGCAATCCCACAATCCGATTCCTGCGAAAGGAATAAACCAATCCATTTCGCGGGCGCACCTATCTCCGGCCCAACTCGAAGAACCGAACCAGGCGCGAGTTCGGCGTTGAAAAACCTTTCTTCAAAGCCTCCGTCTCTACCTGTTCGGATGCGTTCCATCATCTCTGCCCACGTTACGCGGTCGGGCACTTGCGAGAGCATCAACGACTTAACAATTCCCGCACGTTAAAAACACTTCGTTAACTGGCAATTCAATGCAGGAGTCGATCGTTCCCAAAAACTACGGGCGAGTATGTGAACCTGGCGCGAAACGGTTCGGTTTGCCACAAAACTGAAGGCGTTGTTCTCTTGCTGAAAGAGCGAATTCCAAACGATCGTCATTTGTTTCGTCCGCTCCCCTTCGCCACTCTTTGAGCAAGACGTGGAGATTCACCGGCGCCGATCAGTGGTCGAGGCTGCTGAAACAAGAGCAACGTTCCGAAAGTCGCGGTCGGAATCTCACACGGGCACAATTAGCAGACAACGTCTCGAACACCTCGCCCGAATTTCCGAAGTGATCGGCGCCCATTACTCCTGATTCTCATTGGGTCACCGTATCTCCGTTAGCGTCGCAGAAATCCTTCACGCCGTTTTACGGGTAATTCAAGAAGACACCGACGGTGATCGAACCCTGTTCAAAAATCTAGGGCTTGCTCTCAATTGCCAACGACACCCGGTGACCTCGCTCGACCGTTTCATATCCGACCACGGGCGAAATCCGCCTCGTTTTTCGGAGCGCGTCTCCCGAAAAAGAAGGCATTTGGATTCCTTTCCAACACATTGAGCGACGGCGGCGGGCGGGCAGTTAATCACGGGCAGTTGCACCAAATCCCGATCACGAACAACATGCCATCGAACAACCAAAATTCTTAGCGGATCGTCTCGACTCTGACGCCGGACGCCACACTCGGTTCATCCGCGGACAGATGAAGGTTCATGCGAGTTACGCACCCGTTTGGCCCCGGGACATTTCGATGATCGAGCTCCCGGTGATCTCGGGCAGTAAAAGCAGAAAAGCTGGTCGATCGATAAGGACGAGCAACGCGGCCACCGAGAGCACGAATCCGAGAGATCTTCATGGTTCGTCCCCCACTCCAATCAGTTGGTAAACCCGGTTGCCACGCGACCGATCACTGATTTCGTGTGCCTGACTTCTCAATGATCACAGCGCGAAAGTGCTGCGAAGCAGCAACAGCTGTGGAAGCCACACCCCGCCGCGTAGACGACGCAAATGAACAAGGCCCGTCCGCCCAGGCAACACCATATAGCGA
>Ga0163217_1004247_pt1 | contig 14695 bp, 11 predicted proteins | sample SynspAceP_FD_185933 | JGI IMG/M metagenome (GOLD analysis project Ga0163217, IMG submission 185933) | Saline lake microbial communities from Ace Lake in Antarctica - Synechococcus sp. Ace-P (PacBio error correction) | ecosystem: Environmental > Aquatic > Non-marine Saline and Alkaline > Saline ... | reverse complement strand
CGGGTGGCAGGCGGAAATTACCTATTCCCCTATGTTGCCGTACTTTACTCAATGCGTTGGATGCTAGTGCCCTCGATTTTTAAAAGGCATGGGCGAGTCTTTTCATAGCATGGGTAAAGAAGCGCGCGGTGTCGATTGCCGAGTTAACGATGAAATTGAATGCGCTGTTGACACATGTGAAATGGGACGATTTTGATTCTTGTGGCTTATTCATTTGGGCGGTTTGGTTGCGCTCAACCTTGAACTATCAACGCAGTTTTACAAAGGAAACGAAAGTAAAAAATGGCCCTTGTTTAGAGCCCGCGTCTTTTGGATCGAGAAAGATTTGTCTACGTTAATTGGACGTTGCGACAAAAGTATCGCCATGCGTCAAATTGCATTCATGACACCAGGGGATGTAGAACTTGATGTGGCGTCGTTTATGGATGGCGTGTCACCAAATTCGTCCGTAAAGCATCCAGTGGCAGAAGCAACCAACACAATCCGGCTTGCTCATCGCCGTTTGGTTTTGCTTATGCATTGGATCAAGTGACGGATCATGTTGAAGTAATGGTGAATGAGCCTGAAACTGAGGGCGAGCCATAATAGATGCGTCGGAGCAGGTGTTTTTGTTTTCTTGGTGAAAGTTAAGCCATGCAGGCATGAAGCAGCATTATGAAGCTATTGAGCTTTACAGAATGACGCTTGTTCCAACACAAAAACCATGAGTGCATGTTGATCACTCTTTTGCCTTTTCAAAACCAAGGGCAAATCGCCAATCATATTAATAAATGGTTTTCGCTAAATTTAAGTGTCACTATTATCTGATGTGATCAGATAGAATAAATGAAAAGAGCAGGACGCTCTTTCTAATCGCTACGTTAAAACAAGGAGGTTTTCTATGAGCATCAACACGGCTTTTCTTTGCTTAGGGGGAGCTGTTATGTGTTTTAGCCATTCTGAGCATTTTAAGCCTATGCCGGTTCCGCGCAATTTTGACGTCAGTCAAAAAACGCCAAAACAAAAAAAAGGCACATTAAAAAAATTGAAATAAGCGGACTATCTAATTGTCGCTAACACCAAGCTCGCCAATTAGCGGTAGTTGAGTGGCCGTGCCCAGTTTTTTGTGCGGTGAGTGTTCATTGTGACGGTGATTGGTCTTCGGCGTTTCGGGCTATATCAAATCCAAGGTGTTAGTGGTGCAGAAAAAAAAATTTTAATTCCCGGGGGCCCCCCCCCGGGGGGCATATCACCTTTAACGCATTATTAGACGTATCTTGGCGCGGGCTTTCCTTTCGCAAAAAAAAAAATAAGAATTCCACTTCTAACGGGTTGTCAAGGGGTTACCAAAACGGGTACGTTTGAAATTTTTGCTTAGGCGCCTGGCAAGGCGAATTTGATTATTGAATATCAAAGTGGGCGCTTTTTTAACCTCTGACCCGCAAGAAAAAAACGGGGAGGCATGCTGATAAAAAGTTATACCCATCATCCTCTTTATCAAAAAACGCAGACCAGCACGTGGTTGATCATGCTTGAAGTAGTGCTTTGTTTGGCGTTTTTTTTCTGTCGTCTTGCATCTAGCACAGGCGTCAAGAACGAAGCTTAAATTGGCGTTCCACTCAGCAAGTGCGAAGAACACGGAAAAAACCATGGAAAACCAGCAAAAACAAGCTGCTATGAAAAGCCTTAAGGCGTTCTGCTTGCTTGCCTAAATATCAAGAAAGTTCATTTTAAATCAAGCTTATCCAGATTGTCAAAAAATCAGCGAAAACCAATTGAAAAACCGTGGTTTTATGCTTCGCAGCATGATCTTTCTAATATCGATGTGGAGGGGCGAATAATGTTCTTCGACGCACACAAATGAAAGGCAGTCTATTGATTGAAATGCTGGTGGCGTGTGCCTTTGATTTCGTTGTTTTGCCCTTCTGCCGTTGAGTTGCTCTTGCTCGCTTGCTAGGGAACGTTCACCTTCTCGCGCAAACATCGTATCAAGACCAACACGAGGTCAAAAGCCGCCATTGATGCTCACTTTCTAAGCGCAAATGACGCGTTTGGTTTCCTGCAAAATTGTTGCGATGACGAGTCGTTGTTTTTATACCATTCAATCGGGCGAGTCTCCTCCTCGTTCGACTTGTTCAACGCAAGGTGTCTAGGCGGCTCTGATTGGATAAAAGCGAACCGGATTAATGGCATGTGTAGAGGGTGCTGTAACGGTTTCCAGTACCATTTGAGAACAAACTTGTCATGCCACTGGGAAAGTGGGGAGATCGAACGAATTTTTCGAGTTGTGAATCGTCTTTTCCAGGGCAAGTTTGTCTCGGTGTCTAGTCACAAAAGTAAATTGATGTTTAACGGCGACGATTTGGCGATTGAGGCAATCTGGGGATGATTAGAGAGCAGATGGCTTTTATTGGTATCTATTTCGCCTTGGAAAAGAGGGAGGCGACTGCGTTTTGGCGAACCCAGAGGAAAAGCGGTAATTCATTGGAAATGCTAACGGGATCGAGCGATTGTCTATTTTTCCCGTTTATTGGATGAGTATGACACGTTTGGTGGATTCTTGCGACACGCGGTATGGACCGTTTGCTTTGAATAAGCTTCGGGGGGCTTTGGGTGGAAATATCAGTATCGGCTTGAAGCAATTGTAGTTCTGACCGACAGGGAGTCGTTTACTCAGAGTATCATTCTATGAGAGGAGACGATTGGCACTATTTACCCCCTTGGGTTCAGGGGGCGTTGGTAACATTTATCGTGTTTAAAAGAGATGTTAATAACCATGGATGTCTTATTTTGATGGGCTCTCAGCGCGCTGGGTTCATACCGATTATTGCGTTACTATAGCCATTCCACTTGTCGATGCAATATTCAACAAAGGTTGCAAGCGTCTTATTTGTGGCAAGGCAGCTAAATGATATTGAAATCGAGCAGAGGTTTTGATGGATTTCAGCAAGATTTTATGTGTTTCGCTAGTTGTCTCGGCGACTTTTTCAGCGAATGCGTGGGGTTTTGAGTTAGGTCTAACATTCGCAAGAAAAAATATGGCAAAAAAACACGCAACGTTTTGCATTACCAATGGGTGCGATTACGAGTCACCAGCGAATGAATCTGGTGGTCATGTACTTCGCTTCTTACCGATCTGCGCCAGCCAAACCGCAAACAATTCGATGCTGGTGGTGGCGAGATGGGGCATTGGTTTTTCAGGTGTTGGTTAGTGCTTCTGATTGAATGTCTTCAAAATGTTCCGCACTGCAGAAATGCGAAGCATCTTGGTCATGAATAGCATGGGAAGCGAGGCGTAAAATTGTTTGGCATTCTTTCGCAACGAAAACCATGCTTTCTTGAGACTCATCTTTTTTAGAGGATTCCTGTGTTTTTTGCTTTTCCGTTGGGCGATTGGACGCCTTTAAAAGCGACAAATCGGCGATTACAAAACCACCAACCAATTAAAGAAAATTGCAACAAAAAAAACGATCAAAACGGTACGATCATATACTTACCTTAGCTTGGGGTTATCCAGACATAACGGGCATATTCTAAACAGAGTTCACGAGATAGCAACCTGTATGACATTACGTAATTGCAATGGCCCAGCTGGATATGCTGGCGGCGACATCACCAAAAAAACACCCAATCTGTTATAGATGCGGCATGTTAAAGCCCGTGAGAAGAGCGCGCCGATGTGGTGGTTTTTCCTGAGTTAACCTTTAACGGGCTATCCCCACCAGAAGATTTATTGTTAGTCCCCAGTTTGGGACCGCGCATTTGAACTGCGTTGGCCTAAGTTTTGGCAGAAGTTCGGATATCCATGGTGTGATTGGTTATCCACGCGTACGATGGCGAGCTTTTTAACTTTCGCTGCGTTTGATTTTTACCAAGGCAAAATGTGGTTGAATACGCCAAAACAGAAAGCTGCCTAACTTCCTTTGTGTTTGATGATAAACGCTATTTCAGCGGAAAGGCCCTCGATTGCAGGGCATTGTTTGACATCAAAGGGTGTGAAAGTGGGTTTGAGTATCTGTGAAGATATTTGGCATCCAGAGCTGGAGCGCAAGCGAAGCCGCCGGTGCCGGAATTGATTTTGAATCTAATGCTTCGCCTTATCATAATTGAAAAAATGGGTTGAACGTGAGACCTTGCTTCATAAACGTAGCGACCGAAGGTCAGACTTGCCGATTGTCTATGTGACTACATGGGCGCGCCTAAGACGAACTGGTTTATGAGGCGGTTCCTTTGCGGAACGCCCAAAGGTGGAAAAAATCATGCAGGCGCCTTGGTTTGAAGCGGGTTTATTATTGTTCATTGATATGATAGTGGACGACAGTTCAACCAAACAAAGTCGAAACCGTTGGCGGTATCATTGGCTCCTGCGTTAGACGTGGAAGCAAGGCGTCTATCAAGCGATGGTGCTTGGGTTCGTGATTACATCGAAAAGATTTCGTTTCAAAGCATTGTGTGGGTTGAGTGGCGTATTGATTCTTGCGTTATCGCTTGGTTGTTGCAGTAGACGCGATCGGTTGCCTGATCGTGTTCAAGCGTGATTGATGCCTTACACTTATACCTCTTCTATTAGCTTGCACATTGATGAGAAGAAGAGGCGAATTTATTGGGCGTGAAAATACACGTATACGATTGAATCCTGTGTTCGGCGTTACCCCGACATACTTGCTCCGGAGTTTTGAAGGCTACGCGAAAGGACACCACGGAAGAAAATCTTCAGGCACGTTACTCGCGGTGTACGTTCTGATGGCCATTTCTATAAGAAAGCTTGATGGTGCTCACTACCGGCAATAAAAGCGAAAATGCTGTGGGTTATGCAACCCTTTATGCGGCGACATGTCTGGCGGTTAATTCTGTGTTTAAAAAGGACGTGTTTAAACGTTGGTTTCAAACTTTTGTCGTACCGCAATACCTTGGGATACGTGGATTCCTGAACGGGGTTCATTACGCAGTCCACCGGTCTGCGGAATGGCTCCGGGATCAAAAGATGAAGATTCTTTGCAAGTTATACATCCTCGATGACATCTTACGCATGTACATCGAAGAAGATCAAGTGCAGAAGCCATTCTTGCTACTAAAAAAATTCGACCGATGAGACGGTTTATCGAGTACTGCGCCTTGTTGACGTTCAATGGATACAAACGTCGTCAATCACCTACTGGTGTGCGTATTACGCTTCGCGGGTATTGGTCGGAGATCGCGTTATCCGATCCACTAACGGCTGGCACACGGCGAGTAGATCGCCTTTTAAAAAAAGCTTTTCAAAAATTTTTTTCTCTTCTCGCTCTGCTGAGGGCGGCTTAGTCCCTTTCCTTTTGTCTTCCAAGGGGAGGGCGGAGGATGGGGTCATTCTTAGTTTTAAAGTGTATTGTTACTTCTCAATAGCTTTGAAGCTGTAGGTTTTTTCCCGCTCGCTGAGCGGGGTAAACTTTTATCCAGATCCATAAAAGTAACCAAAAGGTCTTCTTTATCGGGCTTCGCCCAAACGTCTCATTTGCTTTGTTTAACGTTGCGTTTAGCCAAACGATTCACATTCGTAAGGCATGATTGTTTATTTGGTGGGAGGTAGATCTTCAAACACTGACTCTTGAAACCCATAAAGTCGCGCAAACTTCGTCGCGTCGAGCGACATTTCTGGGGACTTCAATGATGGAAACCAAAAGACCGTAGGCATCATAAGCGTAGCTTCACGTGTTAGGTCGAGCCTTTAGGCGGACAAAAAAAACTGAAAAAAAATTGAAAAAGGGCTTTAGTATCAATTTTAATTAAGCATATTGCAGCATAGAAATAACGTCTCGAAATTTTAGGCTTTTCCAATGCAAAAAAAAAAAGGGGGGGTTTTTTTAAACAGTATTTAGAGCTGTTATGTTGTGAATAACTGGCATATTCAATGTAACGTATTTTATATGGAGGTAGCTTATGTGGTTAAAAGCTTCTTGCCATGCATTGAGTTTCATACTTTCCGTTGCCAACACCGTTTATCTTAATGTTGCCGACCTCGTAGTGGCGAGCAGCAGTGAATTTCACGCGGAAGATTATGTATTGTCGCGAGTCGTAACCAGCGGTTGAATTTACGGATTTCTTTTTGGAAACTTGTGCAGCGGTTGCCGTTTGCGCCAATAGGAACTTTTCGTTACGCACGTTGGTCTATGTTGAAAACGGAGATTTATTTCAGCATATAGACCAGGGTGCCCCATTTATTGAAGTACCGCATTTTTACCGGTGATACCTGCCATTTTTACTTCCTAAGGTCGTTACTTGACTCAGACGCTTTACTGACATGGCAGCGATGATAGCGAAAGGGTATTGCGCCTGGGTTACGACCATGTGCTGCGATTGGATTATATTCCCGAAACAATAGAGTACACGCCGGGCCCGGTCAGGAGAACTTATTAGTGCTTCCGAAGGTCAATCAGCAAGGGCTATGGCGTATGCCGAGAAATGGCTCATTTAACAGGTTATTGCTTGTTGTGCGAGGCCACTTTGCTATACCTGCGCGATGGTGGTGGGCTATCTTGAAGGACTTTACCCAATGGATTTTGGCATGCTTGGTTTGAAGCCTTACGTAGGCGAATCGGGGCTTACTTCGATCCTACTCAAAAAACAGATCTAAAGGGTGGCGTGTTGCGATTGCCTTTGGACGTAGATGCGACCGATGTTGCTATTTATACCCAGTTTGGGCGCTTCCGTTGAAGTGTTGAAGTTATGGATGTACAGTTGAACAGTATCAAAGCCGAACGGACTAAGACCAAAAAAGCCTACTCGGCACTTTTAAGCTGGGAGTTTTATGTTTCTATAATAGGGTTTCCATTTCAATGGCTTGAATTCAATTTTATTCGCTCTCTGAGCGGAATAAACTCGCAGTTCAAAGTCATTGAGAGGTAACAAATATACTTTTTGAAGATCCAAAGAGCAACCCCATCCTCGCCTTCCCCTTGGAATACAAAAGGGGAAAGGGGACTTAGTCCCGCCCAGCCGGGTTGCATAAATGTATAACCCCTTAATACCTTTTCCCTTTCTCTGCTGTTACAACATGGACGTTTTTAACTAAAGCCGGAGGAGAAGTGTATGTCTAATAAAAAAATCTTAATGATCACGGGTGATTTTCGGAAGACTACGAAACCATGGTGCCTTTTCAGCATTAATTGGAGTGTGGGCCATACTGTGCATGCTGTATGCCCAGACAAAAAGTCTGGGATACGGTTGGCGACGCGATCCATTGATTTTGAAGGGGATCAAACTTACACTGAAAAGCCAGGTTCATCGTTTCGCTTTGAATGCCAACTTTTGCTGATATAAAAGTCGGAAGACTACGATGCGTAGTCATTCCAGGTGCGAAGCGCCAGAGTACCTTCGCCTTAATAAAGAAGTGATCGCGATTGGTTGAAACACTTCTTGATGCCGATAAACCTGTTAGCGGCAGTGTGTCATGGTGCGCAATTGTTTAGCGGCGGCGGGGAGTGTTAGAAAATTAGAAAGTGCTCGCTTACCCACTTGCCAGCCAGAAGTCGAACTCGCAACGGTCAGTTTATGGATTTTCCGGTTGATTCAAGCTGGTAACAGACGGCTACCTTGTTACCGCGCCAGGCTTGGCCTGCGCATTCCGCTTGGCTGGCTCATGTTATGTATTTTGTTTAGCAAAGTGATTCGTTGAAGGTTTGATGAATCAATTTGGCAAGGTTTAACCATTGTCATGAGGACAGTAAAGGTTTAAATTCTGCCTAACTTTCTATGTGCTTTTTGATCTAGATGTTTGCATGAGCCAATTTTACCTTCCGACCAATAAAAATTAAAATCATTCATAGGGGAAAATAAAATGTGTAAGCTTTTTGTGAACTTGAATCCCGAGCCTTTGGGAAAAATGTCACGCGCTCTTTCGGTATTGACGGTATGGTCACAGTATACGATTAGAAAGTTTTTTTTGTTTACTTCTTGGAAGAGGATTGCTCAACGAAGATAAAGTGTCTTTGTCTCAAATGTTCGCCAAAGCTCAATCACCGAGGCTTTGGATTGCGGGACATAATCTAGTAACTTCACGTCTTTTTCTTACGAGTTTGCCGATGCGTGTATCTGGCATTTTTGCAAACTATCGGCATGTTTGCCTCATTCTCCATGAGGTGAGCCTGATTGCGTCCCTTAATACAAAGATTCGTATTCTTGAAACAGGAAAAATACTATCTAGAGGACGCATCAGTAATTATGTATTTGGCGTTTATTTTTGTCCGAACATTTTTTAGCAATGTACCCATCTTTAAGTATGTATTGATGAAATAGTGCGGCGAAGGCGTTTTTGGGCCCAAAAAAAAAGGGGGGGCCCCCCCAAAAAGGGAAACCCCAAAAAAAGACATCATGGTGTTTATCGTCTATTTCGTTGTACTCCCCATAAAAGTGAATACAAAAATACCAAAGCTGTAGCGCCCAAAATTACTGTACTAAAAACATTAAAAATTACAAAAACATTCATGGATAATTACGGGCAGCACGCTCAAATAAATGTTTTGGAGACATTTTGGTCTTTTTAGACATGAAAAAACGGACAATAACTCGTACACATACTTTAAAGCAATGATGGCCCAAGCCGACCGTACAAACATGTATAGACCGCTGTAAAACTATTAAGCCATATTCTGTCTTCTAAGTCTGTTTGGCGAAAAACAGCCCGCCCACCATTTCGTCACTGATGAAATAATTGAAAACAATCAACGCAGCAATAGTCCAGTGCAGTACAATTTTGCGCTGTGTGTAGGCATTGCTCTTGTGTCGCATTAGAAAACTTCTATGATATGGCTCTCATTGAAATAATTTTGGTGCTGTGACAATGAAAGAAGTTTAAACGTGTGAATATTAAGCCATGCTTAAGTGTTAATTCGCTTTATGGCTTTAATTACAGATTTCTGTTGTTCCCTCCTAAAAATGCGAGTCTTAATTTCCTATATAATGTCTTCCATATCGTTCTTTACGACTCACTTAGTTTAAGCGCTTTCTAAAATAAGAGAGACTTTGCGCAGACAAAGACGCACCTATGTTAACGCTTCATCACTCGTTTAAATAAATTACATCAGCGAAAGGTGGCATTTGCTCTCGTGAGACGCAGATCGCTTCAATCGAACCAAGCAATGTTTCATTAATGGCAAGCGTGCCAAGTGGGAGATTTCAAGTAGCGGCAGGTGATACCGTAAAAAGTGAATTGGTCAACTGATCGAACCACAGATGCGGATGATTATCTTCATTGTATTGAATAAACCGCGTGGGAAATGTCAGCACTACGGAAAAGTTTCTGAAAGAACAATATCGTCGATTTTTGTTAGTCGATTAGCGTACGAATTTTTCCGATTGGTCGTTTGGATAAGATTCTCAAGGTTTAATTCTTTTTTTGGACCAACAATGGCGATCTTGTTTAAACAAAGGGTGACTTGCGCGCCGGTAATAATCATGAAAAAGAGTATTTGGTTACGGGAATAGCCGATTTACCGATGACTTTATAGCGGGTAGTTCGGGCGGCGTTCCTATCTTGGGACCATTGACGAAAAAAAAATGTCCTGTGACTAAGGGTAACGCGAATGTTTTAAACATTACGTTTGTACAAGTCTTATCGTCAGGATCGTCGGATGTGCGAGCCACTTTGGTTATTGACGCGGTGAGCTAGAGGCGGACTCGTATTATGAACGTGCATGTTTAAAAGGCGTCCTGTGGCGTGAATGGCGGGACTTACCGAAAAAGAGTTGCTGTTTTATTTGAAATCAGTCGAAGATTCTTCATTCAGAAAATAGCTACCCGCAAAAAAAGCCCCGTAAGGCGTGCCGAGAAAAACAGCCGACCTGATGCAAATCATTATAGCAACACCAAAGGCCAATACTAAGCATCCGAAGAAGGAAGACGGGCGAAAAACCAGCAAGCTCATCTAAAACGAAAGACAGGCGCCCTTGCTGATGCTAAAGAAGCCAACAGGTAATGGAAAACGCGCCAAGTGGTAAACCTTCAGTGTGGCGCCAAAGGGCAACGCCAAAAAACGTTCCGGCAAAAGGAATAAGGTGCCGCCACAAAAAGTCTTCACGTTCCTTAGCTTTTACTAAAAAACGCGTTTTGAATGTTCAAAATGATGGTTAAATCGTTGATTATTCCGCAATTAAGGCCACCCATGCGCCACGGTGGCCAATTGAGACTTTAGTTGCCTAAAACATTTGTTGAGGATTTTTTAGAAGCCTTTGCTGCTTTTTTTTTTCTTTTTGCTGTTAAAAGCGGTTTCTTTTTAATCTTTTTTGTTGATCTTGACCCATTACTCATTGATATTCACCATTCCATCATCACTGTATTAACCTAGGTCGGTTTTTGCCAACTAGGGCTTGTTGCGTATGATTTTTTAATAAAAATTGTCACCATTTAATGCGCCAACAAGATCAGTATGTTCTTATTGCGAAACAAGTTGAAAAGGATTAACTGTGGCGCATAAAAAGGCCCATTTCTTTTTACTAAGGGCGGTTGCTTTTGTATGTCTCTTGTGACTGGATTTAGTGTAAGTTTGTGATGGGGTTGGACGAATTATAGACGTATGTAGACAGTGTCACCGCGGCGTTATTTTGTATAACCATTTTTTAGGGTCTTATTATTTGTTTTATAGAGTGTATAAAAGGGCCGTTGTGAAGGTAATCAAATTTTGCCTCAACTTGTATTTTAGTAATGTTTATTTTTTGGACTGACAGTCTGTGTAATATTGACTGATTGGCTCCCTTGGTTAATTGAGACTGGGTTAACGTATCACAATGGAAATAGAGGAACGTTCTGCGTTCCTTTTTTGTATTAATAGAAATTTATTAGTTTAAACGTTTTAGGGATTAAGGATAGTTATCGGTATACAGATGAAGATCTAAATTTTGGCGTGTTAAAAAGGGGGTTTTTACTGCAACGTCTTGTTGGATTGAGTTTCGTCACCTTATGCGTCATCTACGGCGACGCCCTCAGTCGTATGAGGAAAATTTTGTTTAGTAGGTGGCTTTAACGATATTATTTTGTTGTGATCTTGCGCCTTGTTGTTATTTTCTTCGCTTTGGTTGCATTCAATCGATTAATGAAAGTGTAGGTTCATTTGGTCTTTACCGCGTTGGCATGGGGGCTATCAGAAAGGTTGGTGTTGCGCCGAAAAATGGCGGCTTCCTGCCGATTGTATTGCTGCTGGCCTTTGTCGGCGGTGCTTTTGCTTTCACGGATTCTTTATTTTGGTGAGCAGTCTAGCTACGGTGTCATCTAGCGACAGCATTATCAACTTTGGCGGCTTATTCTTTCATTGGCGTCGTTTTAGCGTACCCATTACCGTTGCGTCGGGGAAACCGGAGCGGCTTTGGGCTATGCTGGCCTCGGTTGTGATTAGTATTTTCCGAATAGTACGGGTGTTTTGATGCGACGCTTCTTTTTTGTGTGGCCTTGCATTGGCTTTTACTTGCGCCATTGTATTTGGGATGCGGCGGATACGAGTCGAACCACACGCAATCCGACATGTTGGCCTTTTGGTTACACCTTTTGTTCGGCGCCTTTGATTATTCATCCTGTTTTTTCAAGTCTTGGCGTGGCTGGATGGCAAACGAAAGCTGATTAATTATTGGCGATGTTTGTTCTTTTTGGTACTGTATTTTATGACCGTCATTCTGTGGCAATTGATCGTCGTGCTTTTATGGTTTTCCATCTCTTAGTATGTGATTTTAGGCTTTGTTCGAGTTATTGAAAACTACGGTGGCGTTGGTTGACAGTCTTGCGCAACGGCGTGGTATGGGGGCATTTTTGCTGATGCTCTCAATTTATTGCAGGAAAGGTTCGGCGCTTTGTTTGTTTTGAACCTGTCTGAGCGATATACAAGGTTATTCTTCCCGTCTATAAAGAAAAAATTAGACGATGCTATATCGTTAACGGCTTGTGGTTGGCTTTGATTACTTATGAGCGGCACTATTGCAGGAATATCTTGGCTGTGCCGCTTTTTGACCGTTGGATGGGTGTCGAGATCAGTCGCTATCGCGTAAACGGACGAGTTGATTGTGGAAAATTACGCTATCTTAGAGGTTAGAAAAGCACTTAATGTAAATTAAAGCAAATTGAATAAAGAGACCTAGGGAAAGGTGCGAATAGTCTTACTAAGCCTTCAGTCTTTCAGAGAAATCGTCAATAAGGCGCGACTCTGGAAAGGTAATGTAGTTCCTTTTCAAAGAAGGTCGCAACGGGCAGTGTGGCGTTTTTCCTGAAAGACCCGAAAGGGCATGGGCCTAAAAGCCTGAATTTCTTTGTTGAGCACCTCGAAAATAGGTCAACTATTCACATTCGCTACTCGCCCTCGGAATTACACGCTTTTATCCACATCCTGAGGCAAGGGAGCTTGTTCGCATCTTCCCTAGATACCAACATTAAAAAAAACCGAACTGATCGTATACGTTCGGTTTTTATTTGGTGGTTTATAACGGCAATAATGAGCTTTGCCTTGTTTTCGCCATTAAAACAGTAAATTGGACCTTATCCGGTCTGCACTTTCTAATCCTTCTTAAAACATGCGCTTGCGATACTTTAGTTCGCCTTTTATTCGAGCATTTCGCCGAGTGCTTTGTCCGATTATTCGTTGATACGGTTGAAAATGATCAGCAATGGTGAAGCCTTGGGATCGTTAGGCGTTTCTTAATAATGCCAATCCAGCTTGGCCCTGGTGATGCTTCTGTTTTTTGTTTATTCTGCGATTAAACCCACACACAGCGATCGCCCATGCAGGTTCATAGCATTTGAATATGGGCCTTGTGCAACGCCACCTTATTTTCAAAAAAAAATAGTGTCAAATTGCCATTTTTGCGCCGCGTTACTGAGCTGTTCTTCAAAATTACTTGTCTTTGTAATTTATGAGCGTAATCAAAAACCAAGCTCTTCGGTTAAACCACAGGCACTTTTCTCAGAATCCCGGACACCATTACCGTCAGGACCTAGGTTTTTAGCCATCGTCCAACTAAAGAACAAACAGAACCGGGCCGGCGGCTGTTACGATGAGTGTTTGGCCTTCTTTTCAGGTTAAGCACTCAAATACACCGTGATAAGCAGTAATACCAGGGCAAGCAATAACGGATAAAAAAATTAGGCATCCGGCAGGCAATTCTTTTGGAATCTTGTTTAAAGCCTTTTCCCGTCGCTTAGTTGCATATTCTGTTAAGCCCAATTAAACCCCATAACGCGAAAGTACCGTATGGGGAAGTTTTCTTTTAGATTTCTACGACTTCCGCCAAATACCGCTGGCTCGCATGAGACGTCTCACCCAGGTTTGACGGAGGAAGTTATAGCTTTTTTTCATCAGCGCTCATCCAGCCGCGCATGGCTGGGTCCAGTGAAAGGTATGTGAAAAAGGTTTGATTAGCATTTCGCCATCAGTAGGGTTGGTTTTGGAAAAGTCGATACTTTTAATAAAATCGTTCGGTAATTCATGTCTCAGGATCTTTTGACGAGTGTGAATTGCTTTGTAGTAGGTCATTTAACAATCCTTTTAACAAATTGTTTAAACTATAGTAGAAGGTTACACATGTCTGATGGACACCGACATGGGGTTAGCAAATGTGGCATTTTGTATTAGAGAATTAAATTCTGTGTTGTCAATTTGTTCTTAGATGGGCTTGATGGTTTGCATTATATGTCGTGTTATATACGGAGACGTTTTGTTTTATTTTTTGGGAAGGTATTGATTTATCCATTGTTTTTATGACAGTGTGTGTGTAACGGCTGTGGATGATGTGCGATTTACTTCATCGTATACCGCCGCTAAAAAAAGTGAGCGAACGTTTTAAATGCCATACGTTGCGGTCATTGTTTTAATAAGTGCTCATGAACATGTTAAAGGGCGAAATTTTTAGGTACGCGGACTGCTCTTCTCTTCTTATTTGCTTCGCTTTCGCTTTGGGCTTTTCCCTTTTCTCGGTTTTTCTATATGCTGAAACGAGTTATTCACCTTATTCAATATACGTTAGTAATTGATCAATCAGGATATTGAAAAGCGAATAGTGGCGCGCCTATATGCTACCTGTTAGCCGCATTCCAGTATGGTCCTTTATAATCATCATGTAGGCATGGCAATAAAAGCGCTATTTCCACTGCGTTGGGGTTAATTGGTTTTATTCAGCCGTTGGTTGATGGTTGGATGTCTTTTTGGTCCCCTGGATACTTCGTTCGTTAGTGAAAAATGCACAGTTTTGGGCAGATATTGAGTTAGGGCTGTCGTTTTGGGGCCTTTTGTGTGCTTATGTGCTGTTGTTCTTAAAAACCATTAGCTTGGTTATCGGTCGCTTGGTTTTGGATGATTTCAATGGTACAGTCATGGTCCAGATCAGTGAATAGTTAAACACACCCGATGTTGGAAAAAATCAGAATTAGTGCAAAGCCAAACGCCAAAAACAACAAGAGCTCATTGGATTGTCATTTTTGTGGTGCAACCTTTGCTTTGACGCGTTTCATGCAGTCGCTGCGGTCACTCCGATTCAGTAGCGCGTCGAACCACACAGTTTAACTGGGGCACTATTGCTTTCTTATTGCGTTCACAACGTGATTAGTGGTTATTCCCGGCGAATGTCTTTCCCATTATGCAGGACGCGACCTTTTTTAGTGGAAATGAGCCCTGCACTATATGGGTGGCGTGACAATATGTGGTCTTTAGGTTCTCTCGTACCCTGTGGCTGGAATACTCTTTTTTAGCCAGCGTAGGGAACCTGGGGAT
>Ga0163217_1079375_pt1 | contig 14697 bp, 9 predicted proteins | sample SynspAceP_FD_185933 | JGI IMG/M metagenome (GOLD analysis project Ga0163217, IMG submission 185933) | Saline lake microbial communities from Ace Lake in Antarctica - Synechococcus sp. Ace-P (PacBio error correction) | ecosystem: Environmental > Aquatic > Non-marine Saline and Alkaline > Saline ... | reverse complement strand
GCTAAACTAAAATAAAAAAATAGTGGTTCGTTTTATCTCTGTTCTTCTTGATTAAATAATTCATAGACCATGTTTTAGGAGGCGTGTCATAATAGGTGCAAATGATTTGATTTGCTTTTCGATATCCCCACATAAACGTTCTCGAAGGCTATTTTTTATGTGCGATTGTATTCAAATATTACTTGTATATCTTCTCGCATTTCAGAAATATCCATCATTAAGGCTGAAAAGGAAATCGACTTTACTCTTCTTCCGTGTTGCGACACGATAAATTACTGATATCGAAACAGCCAGCTTTTTAAAATTTTTCTTTTTGCTGATATTTTTCGAGCCTTCCTATTCACTATTTTCTCTTTAGAAAAAGTAGGTTTTTCAAAATTACTACTTCAATGCGAAAATTTATTTTATAACCAAATTGTTTTAGACATCTTTTAAGGCTTGTTTTTGATGAAGATGGATGTGGCTTGAGAAATAATTCTTTGCACGCCATACTGCTCTTAATTTTTCAGTTTTCAGATTAGAGATTTTTTAAGTAAACAAGATTTCGTTACAAAAAAATCTTTCTTCCGTATCTTTTTGCGCAATTCCACAATATTTATTCTTTCATCGGAACAACTCCGTGTTTAACTAGTCATAGATAACGCTTATTGTTTTGTAATCGAAAATACAACTGTAGTCTTTTAAATTTATATTACATCCAATATAACTAGGCTTTTTTCTGGCGTAATGACACACTGTTTTTGTCCTGTACGGCTCCAGCGTTTTTATATATTCTCGCATAAATGTAATCTTTGCAGCTACTTATCTACACAAATGGAATTTTAATTCCTCTCTTTTTGTGTAATTCATCTGATTACTTTGTCGCTGAATTCAACGTTCATGCTACACGTTGCTAATTTACTTCCCCATTATTGACAATCCTTTTCTAATTATAGATTTCGACACAGCTAAACAATCAAAATTCCGTGTAGCATAACAAAGCTTGAGTTACTTTCAGACCCTTTCTTTTTATGATAACCAATATATACCCATTACGACTTGTTATGGCATTATACCTGGAAATAACTTGATCAAAGGGGAACATCTTGACAATAAAACCTCTTTACAGAAATATCAATTGATAACGAAGAGAGACTTCTTACATAGTTACAAGCTAGATCCCATCTGAAAGCCTAAAACGAAAGAGTTTTCAATTTGCTGTTTGGATACCTTGTATTTGCATTAATCCATGCAGCACTGCGACCATTGTTAAAAGATTGTTTCGTGCGAAGAATAACCCTAAATAACTGGTAAAGTGGCAAGCTACCAAATGGGATATTCGACCTAAAGGATTTCCTTGTGAGCCATGGAAATTGCGATTGCATAAAAATATATTGAACCGTACCTGAGTCAATTGCATCTCCAATTCCTGCTAGAGCACCCATCCAAACCAGCCTTTGTGTTATATTAACAAATCATCTTTGCATTAAAGATTTCTTTATTTCTTCACTTTCTTCTCAAGCACGTTTTGCTGTTCATGGAAGAAATTATCGGTGATAACACCGCCCCCCAAATAAGTTGGGTATTGAAGAATAGTATTGACGTTTATATGCTGCTTTTTAGTGCATCATTCTTTATATAATTTTTCAAAATGGGGCATCATTGATACAGTAATGATGGAGGCAAATAACGTTCAAATGAATGGGGATTTTCGTTTGAAAAATGCCATCTCAGTAGGCTTTAGTACGTCATTTTCTTGTAATTTTTCTGGTGCAAGGCTTTTATTTTTTGATTTTCTTTGTCATTTATATTCCTCCTCGTGATTTAGATCTCATCAATCTTCATCGTTTGCAAAGAGCATTTTCCGTTTCCTGTTATGCTATTTAGTACTTGCTCATTAGTCGCTTTTTGAGATTTACAAAAATCAGTTTGCGAAAATTACGCCGAAGGAGCTGCATACGCAAACCATGTGATTTCTAAGTGGTTGTTAGTTATAACACTCATGAATATGCAAGGAAGAAGAATAACCATGTAATCTTTCGTCCAATAACCACAATGTTGTTGCGATTTACCGATTGCATGCCAACCTCCGCCGACAATTTTCTAAAATATGCAATACTACAGTTCCTTTCAAGGCGCTTTACAATAAAGATTCTGCGATAATTGTGCCCCTAATAAGAGCAAAAAAATACTAATGGTGTAATAGCAAAATGATGCTACCGTTGGATAGAGAATGATGAGCGAGAAATAGCTTTTGAATCAATTTCTCTACGGCTCTATCTGTGTATTTACCTTAAAAAGTATTGATAAAGAACGGAATGTTAATAACTTCATAACAGGCCTACGGAACGCTACTGCTATTGCTGTTTCTGGTTGAAGTTCCCTTAGTAAGCTACCGGTACAGCAACCGGCTTTGCTGCAATAGATGGTTCGCCGGCATGGTTCCGCCTGGCGGAGAAGATTACCCATATTAAAATTAATTGCAAACCGCGCCGTATACATCATTGCTGTGCAACTATCACCCATTACCCACAATACTACACAGCTGTCATCAATGGAGAGAAACGCAGCGTTAATTTGTTGCCCCTCCTTCCTAAACCATCTTGACATTACGGCCGCTAGTCCATAAAGCAATTATCAACTTTGTGTTTTATACTAAAGATTTCCATATAATCCTCCTCCTAAATCTTATGTATGTATTTTTCTTAATCGAAATTGAATTTAGTATAAATCTTTCGTAATCGGTATGTGTTTAGGGTGAACCTTTTTCCTTTGAATCAATTTGAATTTGGAATATTTGTCAAGAATCATTCATCTTTTGGGAAATACCATCTGGTGTACAGATCGTTGTAAATTTAATTGTTGATAAACGCGGTACAATTGATTCTATTGTTTCCCATTTTTTTTCGATCGCTTAATGGGGTAAAAATACCATATGCGACTTTATCACCGTGAAGAAAATTGATGACTTCAGCAAATATATTTGCTCATTGCATATGATAGCATGAGCTGCAAGCATTTTGCATATTTTTGCCTAGCCCTCCACTAAACCAGGAACAGCAAAATAATTTCAGGATAGATGAACTAATTCTGCGACTGACTTCTAATTTTTTCATTATCAGCGATTGCTTTAGTGGAGTTACTAGTGATTGCATCTTTGCATTAATTGTGAAGTATAACTCGCCATTTGGCAAAGAAACGGTTCATTTTGTAAATGTTCCTGCTTCCAGTATTGAGTCAGATTATACACTTAGCTAGCGTAAATTGGCTACTGCAATGAAGTATTCAAACGGTGAATCAATTACCAATTCAGGGATCGGTAATAAAAATGATTTGCTTGCCGTAAGTAATGTTCTGTTTTCCCTCAGTTCTCCACTTTCTTTGTACATGCTGAAAGTGTGTGATCCATGGAGCGCAATTTACTGGCCAGGTAGGAATTGCACACAAAATTCACATAGCTACATGTGCCGCATATCCGACCAATTTACTAATTGTCCCCCACCGACTACAATATGAAGTCAATTTTTTTTTCTTTTCACCATTTCAACTATTTTTGTGCACCATATAACTGCACTCGCCAGTATATGTATGATAGATAATGTTATAGCGGCTATCTTGTAAAATTGAGTTTTGGCTGTCCTTTCAAGAACTGTTCCATGACCTATTAAGTATATTTTTGAAGTATATTCTGTTAGTACATCAGGTACAAAATCATTGCACCAATGTGATAACGATAAAATTTCTGGCTGATTTTACGTTTTAATCATCCACATTTGATTTTAAACTTTCCCTTTTTAGATAAGGTACTTGCTATGTTTCCTGTAAGCTCGATTCAGGTGTTTTCTTTCAACACGTTTAACATCACGGGACAACATTTATTTCCATTTTTCCAGCATTCCATTGTGTATGGCGGAAGTATGCGGGTGTCATCACAACATTTAAGATAGGTAAGATGATTTTATTCATTTTTTCTTCTAAGTCTGTTGCAAAACAGCATTTTACCTGAACTCAACACTCACAATCGCTTTTTTCATCGGGACTAAGGCGCCTCGTGCTGTGGGAGAGGTAACATTATCTTTCATGTCATTTCATCTTCTTTTCGTAGAAATCATGTTTGTAGTTTTCTCTGTTAGGTTCGCCAGACAAATAATTATTTGACGACTCTGTAGTTGATCCCAGTCCCACTTTTTTTCGCTCCTGACTTTTATGTGCAGCGCAGATTATGTATGGATCTACGCTAGCATTCGCAGCGAAAACCATTTACGAAGAAATTTTCTTACAACAAACTTCCAGTATTTCCACCCCATGACGCCAACTGTTGTTTGTTAAACAAAGTTTTCAACCAAATTGAGCTCTGTCTGTCATGCCCTTCTTCATCGTGATCCTTCGTTGTCAACGTGAAGAGCAATAAATTGGTTAACATTATTTTCTTGCAACTGCGTCTCTTTCTACGTGCTGGAATAATTGTACGAGAGTATCATTTTTCTTTGCCCTTCAATATCAATATTATTGTAGCAATCCATGTATGTAATTAAATAAGTTCATCTTTATAATCAAAAAAATCTTTTGTAAAAATGGGCGTACCGCTAACTATCTATAATATTATATCCATTGAGATTTCCGCTAATCTCGTCATTGAGATTCTCCGTCAACAGTAAAGTGTTTGGACCGACCCCAACTTTTCAAGGCTGTTTTATATGTTTCTGGGGAAAATTTTCCCAAAACTACTGAATTTGACAATTGCGATATTTATATTTTGAACATCTTAACAGCTCCTTTAATCCTTTTTTTCTACTTTCGTGCCGGCCAAATTCCCATTGCGCAATTGCAGAAACCACTTTTACAGAAAAATTATCTTCTTCTTGTGATAAGTTCTCATAAACAACTCACGCAATGGTTCGTACTGGATATGCCCATCTCTAAAGCGTTTTCAAACCGCCATTTGGCTTCCAGAAGCTGCTACCTACCACGGATATTCTTCTAAAGTTGGATACTTCTAAATTGAATTTCGGCGATTTCCATGGAGCCAACTAACGAATAACTGAATCATGATTCCACACACGAGCGACTTCAGCTAAATCAAATCGAATCACTTTGTCGTACAATGTTTGGAATCCTTCACCGATTGCCTGCATCATGCCATATTCAATCCGGTTGTCGTACATTTTCAGAAAATGTCCAGCCGGAAGCTTCACTGATACAAGTATCCGCTCTCAATCGAGATATCCTTTAAACAGTTGTTCGATTTGGATTCGAAAACTCCTTGTCGCACATCATCAAGCAAAGCATTTTACGTGTCCTGAAATCCACCCGGAATGTCACAATCAAAATAGCTAATCTCTTTTTTCGCGAATTTTTTTGAACGACGGATCGAATCTTTATATTTGATTTCACCTTCAATAAGCGATATCTTGTGGCGCTTAATATGGGAGTAATAATCCAGGGATCACTTTCCGTCGGATTTCCCGCTGGTTAGGCATCATCCAGATACTCGTTTGCCTTTGACGAAGCAAGCAGCTACTGACTGTTTGAAACGTATTTATCCCCCCTTTCATTGCATGTTCAAAGCTTCTGATCTTGACATATCCATCCCTTTTACATCTACTTATGACTTTTAGGTGTGAATGCTAGATTGAGCCCATTTTGCCTAAACCAATTATACCCAACCTCCATGATAACGCCTCCATCTTTATTAATCCAATTTATACAAAATATTTTTTTTATGTCAACATCTAAAACAAAGTTTTTTTTATTGCTTTTTAAAAAACATCATCCTCCTACATTCGACAACGAATAACCAATACATTTCTTTTACAAAGGGCATTTTTCAAAAAATATGTTTAAACTATATTTTCAATTTTTTAAAGAGTCATTCCAGATTTTTAATTTACATAATAATCTTTTTTATATTTCTTACCAAAGATCTATCAACTCTAGAAAAACTACGGAATACCCTTCTATTGATAACTCCTCAAATTTTTATAACCTGACAGCACAAAAAAAAATAACATTTTTTGCTTTTTTTTCTAGAAAATTACTGTATCTTTAAAACTAGGCAAAAAAAAGAGATGAAATTATTGTCTCAAGAGGAGGATCATTTATGGCTGATTCTCATCGATTCATAATTAAAACGATGTACAATTTGATTTTAGTTCAAAAGACAAAGCATCGCAGAATTACATTTAGAAAACCCAGTAAGTCGCTCATAGTTCTATTAGTTGATTTGAAAATGAGCTAGAAATTGCTAATTTCTACTTTCTTTCAATTCACAAAAATATGGCTTTAACGGATTTAAAATTTCAAAATAGCCCAGTGATTCAAGAAAATGATTTATTCCGCGTTTCTCCATCATGTGAAAATATTCAAAAGATGTACCGGAAGTTAACCATGGCCACAAAGGGTTTTTGATTTCTAACATTTCACGTTGACTGATTACCAGAAAATTGTTAAAGACAAGATTTAAAACAAGCAGAAATATTGATTAATAATTCCCAATCGCCTTATTCTTTTTTGGGTGTTGGAGGTTCTGAGATTGTTAGCTCAGCAGATGCCTATCATAAATTCTTGCGCTCTTCTATACTGTTTTCATTAGTACGGATACACTTCAGTTAATGGAAGTTTTCCTTGATTAAGAATAATTGACTGCGCTATTCATTGTTTCGTTTCATACGGGAGATCCAAGACGTATGTATCGCCAAAATCGCAAAGAATCTGGTGCTTAAAATTATTCGTTGTATTAACGAGTCAACGCGAATTCGCTTTTATGCTAAATTGGAAGATCGTGCTCGCTCGATTTCATTTCTCTCTCGACAGAACGGATTTCGTTTCTTGAAGCATTGGCATTCGTATCGCGCAATTAAGTATTATCGATCTCACTATATGTTTATCTTCCGGTTCTTCATCAAGAGAAATCGGAAGATTCTATTTCTAAAAAGTCCGGTCGTGTGCATTTCAGGAATTAAAGGAATAACATACAAAAAATAAGCTTAATCTTGATGATTAGGTTTATGCTAAGACGTTATGGTCTTTTCGTCAAACTGGTATTGCTGTCCCTAAATTTCATAAGAAAATTAGAGTCACTTTATGAAGTTCATTTTCAACCGTTAATTGATTGAATGACTTTTTTAGTTTTAGATAAACAATTACAGCAAAAGACACCTTCAAAATTCTTGGAAAGCGTCTTGAAAACCTTGATATAAATAACGAATTTAAACGTTTTTTTTAAGAACCCGGTTTTTTACGTTTCAACCATACGTGGGTCCACGTGTTAATTAGGCCTGCAGCTTTTAAAGGAGCACGGGAAATCTGGATCTACTACTGTAGCAAACGCGCGTAGCGATACCATGACGTTGTAGCGCCAGACTTGTCAGTGTATCACCGCATTTACGTTTACGTGAATGTTATAGTTTTTCGCATAGTTTCTGTTAACTGCTAAAAGGTTGTTTAACGATTACATACGATTATGGGAAGGGATGTATTCCAGTAATGTCTTTTTTGTTCATGATGTTTTACCAGTTCGGGTTACTAACGTATCGAGCTGTTGAATTTGTTACGACGGGCCTTGTGCCGGTCTGTATATATGTACTTGCTTGCCAAAGAATTTCCCTCCTTAAATTAGGTTTAGTATATCTAATACTTCTGTTTTTGTGCTGCGTGGTAGTGTGTTCTGTTACCAGCGTAACGTTGTAATTTCATGCTTGTGCACGGCCTAAAGTATTTCTTAGGTTTCAAAATGCTTTAACTGAATTTCAATCAATTTACGAAGGGTTGTTAGCGCCAATCTCCGCAGGAGACTTGCTTCAAACACCACCAATGAAGCCCAGTGTGTGATAATAAATTTTGTCTGTTGCTTTTTTTAACCAGTTAATTTGATTTTTCTGCATTATAACATCACAAAGTCGACCAGTGTCAATGTGGGGTGGTTGGAAGTTGGTTTATTTTTACCGCGTTAGAATAGATGCTACTACAGTAGACAAACGTCCCATTGGATATCAGTTGCGTTTTCTACCACAATACCATTTACGTTCTACTTCCGCTAGGTTTGCCTATAAGTGTTTGTACGCACGTTTTTATTTCCTCCAGATTCTTATCTGTTTGTTTTGTTGCACCACTATAAGTTTCGGGGCTCCTCGTATGTGGGGAACTAATACACCTACATTTACCGTTTAAAAGGATAGTTGCAATGTTTAGCATGCTTTTCTTTATTTTTTTTTTACCTACTTTGTTTTTTCACTTTAACAGCTACATTATCTGCTTCTAATTAATCACTTTTACAGTCTGTGCTATCGTTACCATAACGTTTACTCAGCTTTGTTCATTGTCTTTTTGAAAAACAGTCTCAGCAGATGTTTCCTTGATTGGTCTGTTAATAATGATTTTCAAATAATCATAGATAAACTCAACCGTCTCTTTTGCGTATAATTAACTCTTCATATGGATTAATACTGTTCACCATTTTTTCAGCCTTGCCTACTGCTTCCGCTAACAAGGGGCCCTATGTCTTCATTTCTTGATAGCTAATTTCTATTCCTGCTGAACTTCCAACAGCATATACTTTCTGTCATTACCTTTTCACTCGATTGAGCTTACTGAAATCAGAAGACTCTACAGTGGTCTTCAGTGGTTTGTGTGCCACACCTGTTCCTAAAACAAATGCTGCGGCAAAAAAGGGCATGACTTTTTTATTCATCTTTATTGGCTCCTATCGACATTGTTATACTAACAGATTGATCTATTTCCAAAATAAAAACCCATCAACAATTCCGTCAACAAATTGGTTCTCATCCAGAATTCTTCTTTTAAAATTCCCTTCATAATGAAAACCTCTTTATTTTGTGCATAAATAACGTACCGCACGACGCTCGATTGGGCTTACCTGTAATGCGCCGTAGACAAATTTTATGAATGACCTATTGTTTTAGCTTGCTTTCTTCTTTAGCAGCATCTATCATTAATTTTATATACTAATTTCCACTTACTAATGCATCTCGGATCTACACCTATTGTCAACCCGTCCACGTTCGTTTTATGGGCCTGTAAATGAGTCGAGAGGATGGGTGAAAAACGAATGAATCCAAACAACTTTTCCCTTTTGACTCGCTACAAGGCTACTAAATTGGGTTCCACAGGAAACTGTAATCCTATACTCTGCTGGTGCTTGAATAAGTAGATAAATTTGTGGCAGTATTGCTTTTCATTCCATAATTGAATTTCAAATAGCAAATCAAATCAGAATAATCAGACCAAGATTGGTCTTACTCAGAACTGTCATTAGACCTCTCCGCCATTCTATGCAGGAGCTATCGTTTCAAACAGCCGCTGCCTATTAGTCGACTTATTATTCATTATACGTAAAAGAACTTAACAAATATAGCCCTTGAGGGGATTATTTGCGTTTGGGACCAGTTGACGAAACGCTTCTAACGTTCCAACAAAACGCTTCATAATCATTCAACGCGACGTTCGACCGTTAGCAAATTTGAAGCACAATGTACCCAATAAAAAATGCGAACCATAATTAATATAAAACGCCATTTCCTCTAAACGTAAAAAGAGTTCCATTTTCATTTATCTTCAGACCACCAACTAGCTCGTAACAATAAGTCCTCAACTTTATTATCGCGCTCCACTATTATGATCGCACAAAAAACTGGGGAAAAGTCAATAGAATTGTGCCCTTCAATATCTTTTAAGGCTTGCTTTACAAACTTAGCAAAGTTAATAGGTATATCGTGGTGCTTACTGCATATAAACGTTTAAAAGGATTCGTATATTTCATGCGTATCACTCATACATGTATTTTATTACACAGTTGTTAGATACGTGCGTGAAGTTTGGAGGTTCACGATTTCAACAGCACAAACTTAAATTTCATTTCAAGTTGTCAAACTATTCATGGCTGTTGCATATTATTCGAACTGGCAATAGGAGATAAAAGGGTAATCGAAAAATGACATTCAACTTGTACCTAGTGCCCTGGGAACACCTCGAATCAGCTTGCTACCCGAAGTGTGTATCTAAATTGTCTGTTATTCCTTTAGACATATATACTTACAACATCTCTGATTTCATCCGCTCCTTTAGGTATGAAATTTGAATGAACATATATTCCTCCGTCTCCTTCTGTATTGAATGATTATTTATATAGCGTTTTTTTTCATTTTCATAACTCCTTAGGGTTTCAATTATTGTCTCAGAGAAAAAGACTGTTTCGCGTGCTTTACTATGTGCTGTCTGATATTGCCCGCGGCGAGTCTATAGCGTGAGCTTATAATTATACATATAATAGAGTATAACGCGCCATACTATGTTAAAACGGTGGAAGAATACAGATCGATAACAAACGTTGTTCTTATCGCGTTCTCTCTCGGTATGGGCCATTTGTGCGTTGCCTTGGTATCGGCCTTCCCTGCCGTTTGCTCGCTCTGAATGTACCGGCGTGAGCCGATTTAAGATGAGCTGGACAAACACGGATATCAATAGGAACAATGATGAAGTTGCTGGATAAACACTATTGCTTCTCGGCGCTCTCTCCTCGCGCAGATGCGCATTCATTCATTTTTCTTGTTCATCCATTAAGTAGGTTGCGGAAGTCTCGCTATTATTAGGCGAACGGTTTCACTCACAGCATATTTCTAATATAGGTCCTCTCTCCATTGGTGTCAGGTGGATTGATCGCAACTCGCTTAGTGAAATGGCATCTGGTTAGTTGATCAGAAGAGGCAAGTTTAGTTGCGATGTCTTAATTACGTGTGTTTTGAATGATATTATTCAGCACGATTAGACACTATGGATCCAGATTGTCGTACGTAGAAATGACCACGCCGGCTCTCTACTATGCCTATCTTGAGACACTGTTGCATTGGGACCCCATGAAAAATAAACTGTCTCTCCGCCTGGTACACAGACTTGTAACGCGATTACCGAAATACAAATCACGTGGTGGTTTAACATAATTAATAAAAAAAGCTTAATTTATATTTTAAATACATGCAATAACAAACATGGTAAAGAGAATATAACGTATAAGTTGCACATTGTTGACTAAAAAAATGATTACCGATAAAATACATAACTGCCCATCTAACTTAGCTCTTGGATCTAGTTTATGGATCAAAGAAAGTTCCGCCAGGGATTATAACGACCAAAAAATCAATTATATCATCATTTGGACATTCACACTGCTTTTTAACGCTTATAACGCGTTCAGCACTCGCAATTCGCTAACTCGGTAGCTGCAACGACGGAATGAGTTACCAGTAACACCAATTTTCGTATCTTAAACCGATGCAAGGATTACAGAGCTGGAAGGTACGCCCTAACTGCTTTGCTTTAAAGCCACTCTTCATCTCGGGAAAAATTTCGCGGGGTGTTTCCTTTACTTTAACAACCGATATTTTCTAAAAAATACTCATGTGATCTGCATAGTCAGCTACCATCAATCCATTAGATGGAGTTACCGTAAACAATGGTTAAACCTTTTCTTTTTATGCACGATAGAAAATATCCATCTACTCTCTTTACGGCATTTGTGGATCTAATCAGCAGCCAGTTTGGTTACATCTAAGACGAGAGTCTGCGGGCTCCATTGCTAATAACCTGCAATCGCAACTCGCGCATTTGTCCGCCAGACAAATCGGAATTGCGCGAACGTTCCATAAACTTTTACATCTTCGTACTACGAAGATTGTTTCAGCAAGTATCACGTCTTTCTCAGGAACGCCAAGTTTTGCGGGCCAAAGCAATTATCTTTTTGCAACCGTTTCTTCGAAATATTGAAGCCTTGGAACAATCTGAAAAAAAAACCGATGTGCCGAACCTGTCTCGAATAGATTTAAAGCGTTTTTTATTATTTGGTTTCTGATCTAATACCCTCGGTCCACTATTGTCAGACCGTACCTTCTGTTGGTTTCATTAAAGCATTTTAAATGCTGCAAACGTCGAATTTTGCCCACTGGCCTGTATTGACCCATAGCGGTTAAAACTTCCTTCCTTTTATTGACCATATCCAGTTCATAAAGAGCAACGTTTTCAAAAGGGTCCTTTTGATAGGTAAGCCTACTTTTCGAAAAATTGTCATAAGCAGTCACCATCCCTTCTTCTGTTCAGGTATTCCGCTCGCTCTCAATTACCGCGATTCCTTAAGGATAACTTTAACTTATTCAGGAAATGGTAAATTCTAACCCCATTTCAATTAATTTTTCACTCAGACGCAAAAAATTTCTTCCGCGTTCCGCCCTATCTAGATTGTACCAATTCTCCATTTCAGTATAACGATTACTCATTAGCATTTGCATGGCTTCATGCAATATTCATGGTAATCGAAATCACGGGTATTAGATCTTAGCTTTTCTTTTAATCGCTTGATAACAGTAGATAGAATTCTTCTGTCGGCCTTTGTGGTAATTCAAGCATCCTGTTGTTCATCTTTAAAATATAATAGCTGAACGCAATGCACTCCACACAGCAATATGCCGTGGCGCGGTTGTTTTGTGTCCTTCCAGATAACCTAGCTGGTATCCTTTTCCACTAAAGTTCGTCATTTTTACTGTTCATCGCGTCAAAGACACGTTTGAATTGTCATCTCGTCTCTTAGGGGAATACCATGATTTTCTTAAATCCAAAAGCGACATCATCTTGTACGGTTGGAAAGGCCAGCAAAACTTTGCATTATCAGAGATTTTGAAAGACCGTTCAACTAATTTTCTGATTTTCCCAAATGTTTTGCTCGCTTCTAAAACTAACCCACCAACAGGTTACTTCACCCTGATTAGGGACATCAAACCCCTTGATGTTTTTTGCCAGAGTAGGATTTTTCCAGACACGTTATGTCAATAATGCGACCCCATTCCCCAGCTCTTATAGAAAGAAGAAATATTATTTAAAACGGCACGGGTCTGGGATCCGTTGTATGGTATTGATATGAAATATTTTTTAATGTTATGATTTTATCATTGGGCATTCCTCACGTTCGCATTAATTTCGAGGTCTCTATAAACTATTCAAAAAATTATGCCCTGAGCTGCATGTAGGTTATTCTTCACGCAGCTTTCCATTCTTCAGTATAATTTTAAAGCCAATCGGTTAGGAATAAGTTCTTATTCTACATTTATTTCTATATATAAACAGGCAACAAATAGAAAGGAGGGACAATCTCCCATTACGTTGTTGCCGTTTTAAGACAAAAAAATCCATTATACTCGATGAATTTCACCTCTGCTTAAATGAACCCAATTTCCACTAAGAGAAGTTTCGAGCTTAGACTTGGAAAAAACTTAGTAGTTTTCCATTCATCGTAACACTCTTTACAACATCAAAAGTAAACCTTGTTTGAATGTTGTTATAATTAAAGAACTACTAATATTTGTATTGAACCGAAGTCAACAACGTTGTCTGAAATTAAACTAATTCAATAATAAACCATTGAGTGCACATCCGCACGGACGTGAGTTCTGTTTATCAATAATTACGTGTGTACCACCTTGACGCTCAGCGTAACGCAGGTGCGTATCACATAACTAATTTTTGTAAAGCAGATTGGGATAAACCAACAGCATCGTCTTCTTCTTTATGCTCTACTTTCATTACGAATGTAAGCGCTGCTTGGGACGGCGTGCATGCAAGTCGCCTTTTTGCCTAAAAGTAATTCATTTTTCGGATGTTTTGCGAACTTTCTTTTAGGCCACGTATGCTTCAGTTGTTACAATCGTTCGTTAATGATTAAATCAGATGTTAAATCACGAACATGCTTTTACGTTGTGAGCTTGTACGGCCTGAATTTACGGTGTAAACCCCATTTTGATTTTCGCTCCTTGTTACACGTCTAATCGGTCTTGGCGTAACACTCTCTAATTAATGCTCTCCAGCTGCTTATCGTGTGGATGCTTCACACTGTGCTCTTCCAAAATCGTGTGAAATAATATAATAGTGCCGGTGTAGCTCGCGTTAATAATGTAGTGGTGACCTCGCTCAGCTTCTCAACGGGAACTATATCAGTTCAACTCTGACAGAATTCAATACCAGCACGTTTACAAACAGTTGTCTCGAACGACACAAGATAAAATCTAGTTACCATTCCAATTGTCATTTCAAGCATATTTTTCTTTTACTGAGTCTCTTCTTTTTTCCTACCATTTAATTTCAGCTTTGCGAGCTTTCATAAGTTAGGATTTACAAAAGATAATTTCAAGTGTTCTGTTCATTATTTTAGTGCAAGAATTACAGGGCTTGCTTCCAGGGACTAATTGAACCCATCTGCCCAAACATCAAAGTTGTTTAATTGTCAAAAATATTCTTTCTGACCCATGCGTGCGCTTTTCTACTTGTAGTTTTACACGACCTTAACTGGGGTGTTTTAAATTCGAATTCCGACTGGCAAATACCACCCGATAGGCATATTCAATTGGGTTTTTATTTGTGTTTCCGCTTCTTGAGGTAAAAAACCTCTGCCTGTTTTAGGCTGTCCATTGGCGTACGGGAAACGTGGCCCCCACCTTCGGCTTTTATTTGTACAAAATGTTTAACAAAATCTCCAGGGTTAAGTTATTTCAAAACATCGCTATTTTCATTTTAAATTTTGGTTATCGGCTCGCCTGTTTCCCAATTTTTTTTTGGCAGGGGGGGAACCCCCTTTTTAACATTCGATTTTTTCCCCCCAAAAAAAAATTCGTTTTATTTTTCTTTCAAAACCAAGGATCCCCCTTCCTTTTTCCCCCTTTC
>Ga0163217_1008863_pt1 | contig 14697 bp, 9 predicted proteins | sample SynspAceP_FD_185933 | JGI IMG/M metagenome (GOLD analysis project Ga0163217, IMG submission 185933) | Saline lake microbial communities from Ace Lake in Antarctica - Synechococcus sp. Ace-P (PacBio error correction) | ecosystem: Environmental > Aquatic > Non-marine Saline and Alkaline > Saline ... | reverse complement strand
GTACGATCAAGGTAAACAATTATTGAACACAAAAAATGGCTAAAGACAGTAGTTTGTGCCACTATTACCTCCCTAGCGATGTCGGCGCGAAAATAATTAAAGTGTTGGGGAATCACTTCGCCCAAGCTTTCATCGATTTATCCAGCATAAGATGAGTCGTATAAAAGCAGTAAATACAATGGCAATGGACAGGTTAGCATTAAATATTGGGAGTGATAAGCTAAAAACGGGAAGAAAAAGTATTAAGGTCGGAATAGCGATGAGGGAGAGCCAATTGATAATTGACCGAAATAGTCCGTTGCAGCGACAATAGGATGAAAATAAGGAATTTCATTCAATTGTTGGCATAAGATAAAAAACCCTAGATTCTGTTATGGAAAGTGGAGGTAATAAAAAAGCAGGCATTAGTAGCTGCTTTTTATTTAAAACAACAGCGGCAAACTGCTTTTTCGATAAAAACACTTCGATTCGATCTTGAATTCGAGTCGCCATTTATTGGCTGAACTTCGAAAGAAAGTTTATAACACACATATTTTCTGGACATTAGCTTTGTTAAAGCTACAACTGAGTGATGTATGAAGAACGATGTTAAAGGTCTTTAATGCGGATCTTCAGGCACTTCTTCGTTTAACGATAAGGCATCATTTCAGGCATTTCGCATCGGGTTTATATCATGAGCAGCTTTTCAGGAACCAAATCCCCAGGAGCCCATTTTTTTAGTTGTTTCAAGCCTCGCTTACCGTTATTAGCCTCATGAACGTTATACCCAATTTAGTGTCTAATTGTAGAGCGACATTGAGAAGGCGACAGAAGAGTATCGAAAACAACACTTCTATCCTTAGCGAGAGCAATAGTCTTTATCATAACGGTCATCGCTAAGAGTTACGTCATTAAGGTGATATTTCAGCTAACTTTTTTCTAGTCCAATAATTTTCGAACAATGCGTTCATTTACAGCGTAATATTAGCGGTTAAATAATGTTCGGACTGTTCCGTCTGGCGTGGTAGAATTATTCCAATCATATTTAATATTCGGTCTACTTTCAACCAACATAAATCTTGACGGTATTGTTGTATTCGTCACATCAAGTTAGAAGGTTGAGTACGATCAATTGGCTTCTACCGATTGATATCAGACAGTCAATTAGGGATAGTTTGCCTCGAAAATGTGTCAACCGCGACAGGGATTGGTCTATGTGGATTTGGTTAACTTTGGCAGTGAACCACCTCTTAGACTTGAACACATTTTATTGCAAACATTTGCATTTCGCACTAGACGGAACTTGTAGTTCCCAAACGGTTTTCCTATAACTTGGTTCTTTGGTCTACAGCGTCTACATGTGCTTGCATATTTTACTCAAAACATTTTTATAATTAGGCTTATCTTTTTAGCCATGATATTGTATTAGGTAAGCGTTTACAAGTATTATTTTTTGTGTCTACTCTTGAAGGACTTTAATGAAAGATAATGAAGTTACTTTTTTGCCGTGAAAGCGGTGGTTAATCGGTTTCTTGAACGCAGTTACAACTACTGCCAAGTAACGCATATAAAAGGACAAGATGCGGCTTTTTTTTTAAGTTTTGTTTGTGAACAAAGATATCCAATTTACCGGAAAATACACAGCAAAAAGACCATTTTTTTTTGGTTAGTTTAGAACGTTTACCTTGCTCCGTAGATTTATACAACGGTGACTTTTGATGCTACTGAATCTATCTGAGGTTACTTTAGGACGAGTTATCGATTGACTTCAAGGTTATCAATTAGGTTTATAACCCTAGTCCGATAAATCTTCTGACGTTGTGCTTGATATTTTTTCTTTGCCCTATTGACCTAGGAAATCTTACTTGATGACTAATGTTCGAGTTAGCAACCATTGATAGGTCAAAAAAGCTATGGGGTCATAAGTTGAAAAATATGGAACATTTACTCAACTTAAAGAAAAAATTCCTAATGGTCAGATTTCGGCGGTAGCTTTATAGCAAAGTACGCCGTGTTGAAGGGCAAAGCGGCATCTTAGGCCTATAAGGCTATTTTTGATTGATTTATTAGTTGCGTCAATGATCGTGATTTTTCTCCTCGTTGTATTGCAGGCATACATCGAAGAGATCAACGCTTACTTTGATTATAATTGACTCATAAGGGCATGTTATCATGCAATTTAATTGTTTCTTAATGCCCAGAGAGCGATAGGAATTATTAGGGTCAGGAGTATTAAATTAAATGGGTTGGCCTGGTTGATGTGAGCAGTGTTTCTGGGTAAAACAGATTGTTATTTTCCATGGCGGTTTTTCGAGCATGCTATTGCCAGAGTCTTTTTGCCGTATTGTTTTCAAATTTAGAAGGGTTGAATGTCTTGGTTGGCTTTTTTCGTATTACCGTTTCTTTGTGAAGACTTCCTATACTTCTAAAAGTTCTATCTTGATGAAATATTTTAAAGTCGCTTGCTAGATATAAAGGCAAATTTAGGCGGTTTTTAAATGTTGAAGCTATGAGTCGGTCGTTGGGAAACATTCCTTTTGATCAAGCTTGTAGCAAAGATATTATCGAAGCAGTCGCTTAAGATTTGTATGTAAAAAGTTTAAAAGTGCTCGTTTGAGATGGGGACGTTATGATAGACATTGGTGTTGCTAAAATAATCACAGCTTCTTTTCTTGATTAATGTAATAAAAACGTTAGAGAAATGCAAGAGGCGGGGGTGAAACGGTATGATTTGCATTGCCTCTGATTTGAAGAAAGTAGGAAGGTTCAAGCATTGAGCCAAATACACCCTAATGATATGGATAACCTTAGGCTGCTCGCATCAAAGCTAAAAAATGGGAAGTTGATTAGTCAATCTCATTTTGCTCAGCTTATCCAAAGAGAAGCCGGTTGCTATTGGCGAAACAGGTTCTTGATTTTAACCGTAACTATTCAACGCTGATGACAACGCTACGCTTTTTCATCAGCAAATAGAGTTGGCTCTTGAGTATCAAACTTTCCTTTGTATTGCACGAAAGGGCGGCTGAGGAATGGTCAAAAACTTTGAAGCACACAGTATTAGTCAAGTCAGTAATCATTGCTTTATGGAAGTAGGAGTAGAGCTAGAAGGTATTTTAGAATTAGGGGTTGATCTATTGGTATTACTGGTGGGGTGTGCGACGAGCGACGTGGCCGACTTACAGCTTCCATTCCATATTCCAATGGATCGATTGTTTAGAACCGACGGCCTTATCTTTTTACCAAGAAATATTCGGCTCGACCAAAAAAAAAAATTCCAAATATTTGCTGGGGTAGCGCAAGAGGTCGCGAAGCTAAAGGTGTGTTTTCTTTGAAGAGGTTGGATTCAGGCGACAAGGAATATATACAAGGCCGATCTTTCGGTATTCGAGCATTAAATACTATAGAGCATTTGAAATTGTTGTGGAGCAGGTTTGCCTGATGGTTTTTAAAAACGGCAAGATTGTATCGGGCATGGGATCAATTGGTTTTTCTATATAATGTTGTAATCAATCGATCAGGTTTTTTCACTTCATAGGCACAACGCGGATCGCTGATAGGATTATACCAACACGCTTTCGTCCTTTATTGTATTCCAAAGGAGGTCCTGCTCCGCTCGTTTTTGATCTATATGGCAGGCGGCTCTACATGGAGGCGGTTTATGTTTAGTTAAGAGCAGGGGCGATCAGTTGTTGCTGTAAATGAGTTTGATCGTTACTCCCCCATCTGAGCTTTGAATGGTCTCTTGAATAAGTTATACGGGTTTTTCATCACTGAATATTTTTAAACAAAGTACGCTGAATTGCTTAGTGGTGTCCATCGGTTCGAGCCAGCTTCTAGGACTTTAAAATATAATTCTCGTTGGACTTCCGTACGCTTTCTTACTTCCCTTTCTTGGCCTCGTATGGTTGATTGAAAAGCGCTCGTAGTTCGTTCAATTCCAGCCTAATGGGATCTCTTGAGCATAGTCTGAACCATTTTCGATAACAAGTTAATTGCTGACACATTCTTGCTGTTCCTGCGGGGTCCTGCTTTGTGTGTTTATTAGTGTTCGAGGCGAATCCGATATCACGTATATTACTTGGCGTCCGGCTCTCATCCATGCTTGTGTCTAGCAGTAATCATGGCCACGCATGGTGATAGAGCTAGCGAGCTTCTTGCGTTGATTAAAGCTAGGCAAACGTTTGACCCTAAAACACCAATAAATGAGTTTCTTTGATAATTTTGATGGGGATTTAACTCAAAATATCATTTATTTGCTCTTGTTTTGCTTGTTTCCTTGCTTTGGAGCAGTTCGGTAATTAAGCTGGGCAAGTATTGGCGTTTGTTCTGTCGAAATGGGCCCTAAGACCTGCAACCAAATTAGGGACGATGATCGAGTCTTTTTTCGTATTGAGGTCGCAGGTGACTCTTGCAAAGGATTCATATTAAAAAGTTGGATTAATGTTGGGTAAGACTTTTTTAAATCGAATATAAATTTTATGTAAGCAGGTATGGATGACATTTACAAAACCGCCGGGACTGGCTACAAAGTTTTTTTCGGTCCAAAGCCGGAGCAAACCAGCCTGCCGCGTGTTTATCTGGGTAAGTAGAGGTTTTCAAAGGCTGCTTTACCGAGCCCCGTTTGGCTCAAAGGGTATGCTGTAAATCGGGACACGGGTTGTATGTATTCGATTAGTTTTAGCTTTTTTCAAAAAATCCGATAACAAGATGCAATCTGAAGGTTATTAGCCACAAAGGGGTTAAATCTTCTTTTGTACTTTCTATTTCTTGCAACGTCAGCGCCATGTACCAATTTGCCTCGTTAATATTTCCCTTTACTGGACGTTGTTTTAGGGCTATAGGATTCAATGTATAAACCACCCCACTTTTAACAAGGTAATGCCGTTCAATGCCATTCGGGGATGTGGCCCAAAATATTTTCCTGATTGTCGAAGGCGGATATTTCCAATTTTTCCATTTCGCCCAAAGAGGGCGAATGCCATAGGATGGCAGCGCTGATCCAAATACTGCAATCAAAGCGATTAAGTTCAACCAATGAAATGGGGAGAATGTTTTCTGAATAGGTATAACGCGAGCAATAGCTTTTTTCTGTCGTAAGCATTGCTCACAAAGGCGAGTGTATTCTGATCTGTCAGACAAACGCCAATTCGTGATCGGCCGCGTAATGCCATAGACGCGGTATTGGTTGATTACTGAGGTTTCGTGTTCCCCGGCGACCAAACTTTCCAATTGGGTGCATTCCAGCCAATGAACGTTGCTTTGCTCAAATGTTGATTTGGCTGAATCCCGGTACGGAATGAATTGACGGCACCTCGATATTTCCGCTCCATTAAATATCCGATTGTGGGCTTTTATGTCTTCTTCTCAAAACAGAGATAGCAATTCGCTTGACCACATTAATCATTTGCTGGTGGGTGTGGAGGTAGCCGCTTTGCTAACCGCAACCAAGGTTATTATTGAAGGAACGTACTGCGACTGCGAGATTTTGTACGCATTTTCAGGTTTTGGATAGGTTATTCCCAGGGGCAGCATCAGTAAATAACTGTGCTATCCGGAAGACTTTACCAGTTTCCTTCGGTGGTTTTTTATAATAGGGTTTTTCAATTTGCCCGCTCTCGCGTATAGTGGGGTGACATTAACCCTACTTTCTACATTAAACAGCTGATAATGAAAAAGTGCTTTATAGCCCAGCCAACAAAGAATAGGCGGCACTTTTAACAGTTCCTGTGGCAATACACCAATTGCTTTGAAATGCACAGGGACATTAAAGGACAAATACATTAAACAAACCGGATGAAGCTTGCTCGCGGTTAAAAACAAGGACTGCAATCCATTACAAAAGGTTTTCTGCACCAATGGCCCAGGCGATGAGACCAGAAAAAGCAAGGGCCAAATCAACAACAAGGAAACATAATGAATAACAAGAACTAATGCGCTTTTTGGCCCCTATAACTCGCATAATGCCTCTTCTGTCTCTTTCTAATGTTGATGTTAGCTTGATAAAAGAGCAGCATTAGAATGACTTAATAAACCAAGCTGAATTGTTTGGGAAACCTGACCAATTATGGTCTGTATTTGTTTTAGGATATACAATTTTAGATCGATACTTGGTTGGAAATGCCGATAGCCTTGGAAAAGATTGCGCCTTGGATCTTTCATAAAAAGCTACTGACAAAGTTAGCAGGATAGTCTCAATGTCTTTTGCAAATGAGTAAAAGTTTGGCTGCTCGACCCCATCACAGTTCGCACTGAAGTGGATGAGGTAATGTATATTTGCGCCAATATTTTTCGTCCGTTTATTCCCCAGTGTGAGATTAGCTTCTTTCGCGACTCACTTGTTCAATTAGAAAGGCATTTCCAGCGTAAATCCCGAACTAATTATTGCCTTTACAATCGATTCGGCCATGTTAGGTTAAGCTCAGTTATAATTCTTGGTACCCTTTTAGTTAGGACTAAGCGCTGAACGTTTTGCCGTTTGCCGCGTGGACGCACCACGACCATTAGCGATACCAATTGATTTTTACTTAGTTTGCCTCGTCTCGTCATTTATTGGAATAATTTGGTTGGCTTGAACATTGGAAATATGGCTTTGGCGCGTTATCTGCGTGTGTTGCAATCGGCCCATGTAGGCTAGAGTTTTCCAGACCATATAGGATAAAGCGCAGCATGATAATTCAACGTGCAAACCTAAGAAGCTTGAATAAGTTTGGGACACCTTTGTACCAAGAGGCAGGCAATTTGCCAGCGGTTGGTTGTGCGCCTGATGTAGTTTGAACGGCCAAGTTTAAAAATAATCAGCCAATACCTGGACAAGCGCAGCAATTGCCCAATTGGCGGGCTGTCATGATGCTTGGTAGCAAAACTTTGTGTAACACACATTCAACCGTGACATACAAGAAAGCCGATGAGATAAATACAAAGGTGTTTAGTTTCAATTTTGGCATTGGGCTGCAAAAATACGAAACGGAGATTTTCTAATGAGTGGACATTAAGTGGCAGGCAAAATGCCAAGCATGGAAATCAATCCCGTCGTTGGCACCAAACGGTTATTTGATGGTTCGGGTAATGTTGTCGATTAGCCCTGATAGGCAAAGACGGCAATGATTTCTGTATGCCCCAACAATTGCCAAACCAATCAAAGCCGCTAAAATAGAGTAATAGTGTTGCTGAAAAAAACGCTTTACTAACGCTTTGGGTTGCGCCAAAGCGTTTTTAGAATAGCCACTGCTCAATTGACGCTTCACAAATCGGGCGGAGCAAGTGATTAGCCCAAAGCCAAATCCGAACCGCCAAAAGTACCCGGGTAGCACAGAAAAGACTTCCGCTCGGCCGAGGCTTCGAGCAATTCTTTCACCTCGTTGAGTTGGGGTTGCACGCTGCCCTTCTTATAATTGGGGGGTTTCCATTGTTTCTCATTGTACAAGTGCGTCCCGATTACTTTTTGCCGTAATAATGAATTAGCGCACACGCTTGCGGGGATAATGATTTGTTGCTGCAGTCCGCCAATACTTTCACAGGCACGAGGCAAATGGCAAAGGCAGTTTGTACTTGAACCTGGTCGGTACCAAGGTTACTTCGTCCAAAGGTAAAAGGTGCATCCCCCACCTTCAACTTGGTTCCAGCTCAATAGTCAATAAACTGGCAAGCGAGATGAGACCAGGATTTCACTTGCTGTGGCGCATCTGTCGACTTTTTGTCCGGTGTCGAATAAAAGTGTCGTAACGAGTAAAGACTATTAAGCGGGTAGACTTCACTTACCCGCTCAATTGCGATATTGGGGCGAGTCACTGCAAACATCATAGTGGTGAAGACGTTCTTTGTGCGTGCTGTAAAGCGAGTTAGTCTGCTTTAAGGTCATTTCGCGGAATGGTATTCGTCCTGAGCGACCAAACGATCGGCGGCGATAAATTTAGGCAGGACTCTTGTCAAAGCGAAGCTGTAGACGATCGATTAAAACAACCAATAGAATGATGTGCTCACTGAATAATCACGCAGGGGCAAAGGTAAGCCAAGTCTCCATGCGAGGTCGCGTTAGATTAACGAAGGTAAACTTTCTAGTGTATTTTCCGTCAGTTGGCTGAAGACATTGCACATGACGGTCGGCAGCATTTTAGACGTTCGTTATTATGGTACTAACAAGTCGTTGCTTGAGATTGATTCAAGGTCGAACTAACAGTTGAATCAGGTTTTGCGTTTTCTCATCAAGGTTTCTTGTTGGTAATCGGCGAAAATATCTTTGGATTAGACGCAACGCTCTGCAATGGCTACACGCTGCTGTTCTCCCGAGAAGTGACTGGGGATGCAGTTAATCCGATGTGGACAACTACCTTTGAGTACATTCTGCTTTCTTGCGGGGTCTTTATTTCCTTTAGTTCGGTGGGAACATACATTTTTCAATTGGCTTGAGGTAGGTAAAGATTGAAGGACTGAAGGACCGAAAACAAATATTGGCCATCGAACTAAGGGCTCTTTGCTCTTTGTTTTGGCTAGAAACTTGTTGTCATAAAGAATTTCCCGGAGGTATTACATCCAATCAGCTAGCAAACCTAATAAAAGTTGATTTTCACGGAACCGGATGATCCCACAAATTAGCACGACTCACTTCTTGATTTCCATTATTAATTCTTTCAAATGATGGTCCAAACTCCATGTATTCGAGTCACTGTGTGGTAATAATTAGGATACTTTATCCGCGGTGTTTTTAGGCATGGTGATTTACTTAAAAAGTTTGAATGTTGTTAAAATACCAATTGGCAAAGTTCTTTACAATTAGTAACGTGTTTCTATTAGCACTTTGTTGTTCGCGTCAACATTGTTGTTTATGGGTGATAGCCTAAGTGCGGCTTATATTCGACAACAAGATGGTTGGGAAGTTTATTGAAATTCAACTTTCTCATAAATCTGACAGTTTCGGTTATTAATGGCCAGTGTAGTGGCGAAAAACGCAAGGTGGTCTGTTCGTTTTAGCGCTCTTTTAGGCTTAACAGGCAAATTGGGTTGTATTGGAGTTAGGTGTACGATGTTTACAAGAGGCTATTCCTTTTTAATAGGGAATAATATAATTGAAAAAATGATAGAAAGCAGCGCTACAAGAAAAATGCCGGATCTGTATGTTAATATGGTAAGTCAATTCCGAAAAAATTATGGAAGAGTTATACGAACATGTTCTTACTTATATAAGAGAACATAAGCGAAAGGGCAAGAAATACAATGTTGAACAATAAATTGGATTTTATGATAATAAGGACGATCGCTTTTAAACAAAGATTTATGCCAACGAAATGGAGCTGACCCCTAATAAAAAGAAGGTCAGCAAATAAGGTAATGACAAAAGTACTGACCTAATTAAAAGAAATTATTGATGTATTAAGATAGATACAATAAGGAAAGAGATGAAGCTGGTTTTTTTAAGACGGGGTTATTCACAAAAAAAATTTAATTATTGAGCTAACAAAAAACAATCAGATGACGTTAGTTGATATGGACAAGACAGAAATTTGATCAGTTGCAGAAACGTAATTAAAAGCAGGCGAAATTGTACGATCCTTAACAAAAAAGCGAATAATGTAAGTGGCAGAAAGATTAATGGTAGCTTTCAATTTACAACTTTGTTCAAGTCTTGGCGACGGGCCCCAAATAATGTTGATAAAGAAGCTTGTGCAGTCACGGATCACCGTTCAATGTGGTGAACTCTCTTACTTTAGGTTCTGGAGATCGTTTTGCGATTGTTGCTAGCATTCGAAGAACTTAACCTCATTTACATACGATGTTGAAGTTGGTTTAAATGGCTGATTCAAGGATTTGTTTTCTCGATTTACTATTCAAGATCTTTCTGGTACGACATTGGTGATTATTGGCGGCCGGTACGTAGGGAAAAGAGTCGATGATATCGCGCAAGCGTTTGGTATTTTGAAAAGATATTTGCTGATCGTTAGGGGCTACGACTATCAGGGCTGGCTATGTAGATTTCAGAGGGCGTTAAGCCGGCTGACGTCATAAGTATATTGCATTACGACGAACCAAAACTTATTAGCGATTGAGAGTTTTTCTTTGATGAATCAGTTGTTTGTTTATGACATTAGTCTGGCGGTATTGTATGGATTGAACATGCGTTGTAAATGCCTTCAACAGCTCCATTTTAGCTGCAAGGTTTGATGTTGTAACAATGAGCCTGCCGTTAAATCACCTTTAAGGCTCCTTGCTAGCCAGCCGAATTTTTTTACTCCTTTTGATGGGCACCGTATGAGGGCCGATGCAGATTGGTGAATATTGCGATGGACCAAAATGCCGCACTTTCATAGACAAGAACAAAATGCGTGATATTTTATTTCAGTGAGTTATCATGCGTTGCGTCAATAACCGGCGGGCTTACTCCGTAACCAACAGGACATTTGGCGAAAGACGAAGAGGATGCAAGTGGTTTCAAAAGGTTGCGAAGATCAGGACAGGAAAATGGGTTTTTCTGTTTCCCGGCTTGACGAGGAAAACCTCGGCTGTTATGTATGCTTTTAATCCAGACGGGTTAGCAAGATTGCTCTTCGGATAGTTTGCAGAGTCTAAAAACACGAAACTTATCATTTGTTTAGTTAGGAGGTTTTTGTGAGAGGCTGGCGTCATTGTTATCCTTTGCCGAAGCTTTAATGAACGAAAGTCGTTCTCGGCTTAACCTAGAAGGACAGATGGAGAGCTGCGAAATCGATTTTACGATTGGAGCAATACCATTTTCCCGTGTCTGTTAGTCGATATGACAGATGGGTTGAGTTGGATGGAAGTAAGGCAAGCAAGGGTGAAAATTCGAATTCGCCGGCCACTTTAATTGTTAATCCATTGTGGGCGACTCCTGTTTTATGGTTGCGTTACTGTTAATAAGTGGCAAAAACCATTTGGCCTGATGATTTTTAGATTGAATGCTTCACGCTCAAGCCCTTCAGTTACACCAAATAAAGATAATTGATGCGCTTAAAAGCGATATTAGTGACAAATATGTCACATTTTAAATAGCTTGCGAAACTTTATAAACTTTGATTATTCAGGACCCCAAAAAACTGTCTGACCATCGTTTACCAACAATCATGAACTTCAACTCTAAATTAGTGCGGCTTTCTGAACTTCATTTATTTCAAAAGCCGCAGATTAGAAGGATTGTATTAGAGCTTTGTTAAGGTCTGCACTTGGAGCATAAAATTTCTCACCATTATGGCACAAACTGTAGTATTTTTTATTACTACTGAGCTATGCCTTTTATTTGTTAAAAATTTTTAGCTATTCTGTATGACACTTCCAGTGACAGGATTTTCATTGTCTAAATTTGACCATTAAAACGCCCAATCAAAAACATTATTCGGGCAATACCTTAATATTGGACTCGTTAGGTGCTTCTGAAGTAGCGTTTTAAGTGAATCTTGTTTTGTTGGCGGTAGATTTGTTTGTAGAAATGAGAGAACCAGTTTATTCGAAAACTCAAAGTAATTACTTCTAAGTCAGTTCAGTGCTTGTGAATTATAGTGTACTTTTCATTGGCTGATGTTGTAATTTCAAATAGTAATTACTGTGAGATTAGTGTAGTCAGCCAATGAAATGCGAATAATGTACTTTTTTCTCTCCATATTAGTGCAAGTGAATAAATACACTATTTAATACATGGTAGAGGCCAATTGCCCATGAGAACCGGAATATGTTTATTCAACGATCAGGGGCGACTTTGCCGATTGGAGTTCCCTATTTCAGACTGTCGTGAAAATGAGCAGTTTGTGTTGAGTGTGGTAAGTTACTATTAGTCTGAGAAAAAGGGCCGTAAGGAAAGGGTGACGGTTATTCAAAAGCCTTCCAATGGACGAATGAGGATCTAAAGTGTTCGCAGGAAAAATTTAAACAATGCCGGGCAAGTGGCGCTGTTAAGGATGGGCAGATTGAATCAAGGAGATAGTCGCCAGAAATAAAAGATTATCGAAAAGTGGATTATTAGTAAATTCTTCGGGCGCTAATGGGCTATTAGAATATAGCTTTATTATTATTTTGCTTTCAAAACAGATTAATATGCAATAAGCTTGCATAGATTTATGGAACGGTAATCTATCGAGCTTTCTAGGTGTTTTATAAGCATGAAACTCCATAACGAAATGGAAGTTATTAGAGGTTAAAATGTGACGAGGGTTCAATGTTCAAATAATTATCAAACAAGCTAATCAGCTAATGGATCCCCAGGCGATTCCCACTTATGTTGAAGCTAGATATCCCCTTCTTCTTACAACTATGGGATATGGTATGAATTACGTTCAAATAGAAACCAAGGCTTACAAGTAGTGGGTCGCGTCTGGCGTCCGATTTAGTTAGTTGTGCCTTGTTATCAAAAGAACTTTTCCATGAAATTTTTATTTGCCTGAAGAGCATAACATTTGCCAAGTCAGGGCTCGCATTAAAAATCTACGACGAGCTTAGGTGATTGACACGACACCGTATCAAGTGAACTTGCCAAGTTTATTCGTAACTTCGGGATACAAAAAGCATTAAAAATGCTAACGATTGCAAACTCAAATAGAGCAAGTTGTCTTTTGTTAGACCAGGCACTTAAAGATAAGCAATCGGAGACTGTTTGGCGTTCCTTTTGCAGTCAAGAAGAATTGCAACCACTCGAGGCAACTTTCTGAGCCAAGAGACACAGAGTCGTGTTGAGTTGCTTGCGAATGAAAAGGTTTGAACCCCGGTCTTTTTACTTTATTCCTCATGGCCGAAGATGATTTAACCTTGCTTCTCATTTGATATTGATAACTTGGTGAGATCATCCAAGATATGGCAAGAGGCAGGGTACATCTTTATTCGGTATGTTGCTAAATACTGTTGGGCAGTTACTGAAAATGGTTTATAGCGGGCATGGAAGGCGGCCGATTTGCTATGTTTGCTCGTAGAAACTGAATTATGGTATTTTGCCTTCAATTAGTGAGTCTTTTCGAACGAGTTCCAAATCAGAAAGATTAGTTATAAGATACGAAAGTTTTTGTTAGCCAGTTAACAGTGTAGTAGGTGTAGCACCTTGTTTTGGTGATGAGAAAGCCTACGGAGTTGGCTCGAACGGCAAACACTATTTTATTGTATGCAAAGGATCTGGAAAATCGTATTGGCACATTATTGAATAAAAGCATTATGTTTAAAGGTATTGTCATTTTGAAAAAATTTAGCTAATTGATTGCGCTTCTTTTGAGGTTTCGAGATTCATGAGTGTGATTTTGGCAAGGATTGTGAATTAATGCGGTGTATCAAACTATTTTAGGTTTTGAGACATTCATTTATTAGTCTCGTTGGGATTAGGATTTTTTCTTGAAATCACAAGCCAAGGTATTCAGCTGTATTAATAAAAAGCGAACTTGATCAAGACGATCCTTACAAAGCGGAGATATTTTTATGTTTCAAACAGTAGAAGAATTCAAAGCTGAAGCTAACATTTACCAAAAGTGTATCGAACTCGGATGAGCAGTTGAATGTTAATGCTATGACCGTGACATCTACCCTAAAGAAGGGTCGTTCTATCGTTTTTGAGCCAAGCAGGACTTTTTGCTCGATAATAGCGTTAAAAAAATAAATAACTGAATCAATTTCAGACATAAAAACGCCTTTGTTTGAAGCGGGTTTTTTTATGTATTGCCGCTAACTAATAAATTATGGCGTGGCAGTTCGCATTATAGCTTCAATTAAAGTTCATTTGATGATATTTAAAAGATATATTATTCAGTACTTAGTACAAAAATATTTTTCCAATAGTGTCCAGCAGGGATATACTAAATCTCACTTCTATTGATGACTTGGTTGATGTACGAGGTAATTCCGGATTGCCAAAAAATTGCAAAGAAGCTTACGCCCTAGCTTGTCTCTAAGATAAACAAGACGGTTGTATGTTGTTGGTGGCGTTAGTTGGCTTATTCTTTGGAAGTTGTGGTAACTCAGAAAGCTGGGTTTAAACATGTTATGGGGGACCGGAATACAAAGAGTAAGAAGTCCTAACGTCTCTTTTTGGTTTAAGGGCAGTTTCCTGAAGTAACACTTTCTGAAGCAGAGATAGGCTAGAGGAGGCTTCGTGTTTGAGGCCAGCCCGGCATCAAACCCCTTAGAGGCGAAGAAAGAGCGAAAGCTTTTGAAATTTTCGTCACAAGGTGAAAAACAAATTTAATGAGTGCGTTCAACTTAGTTTTTAAACATGAAGAAAAAGTTCTTAAGAAAACATAGCATTATCGCCCAATGCGGCTCAAGTTAGAGACAATTACGCCTTCCCCATTATTGGGTACCTCTTGTCAATCAATTAACAAAACACAATACTTGAGTGCTTTCAGCTATCTGGCTTGAAAAGATGAAAACCGCTAGTCGGTTCTGGCGTAGGTCGCAATTGAACGGATTATTAGACTATGCGAAGCAAAAGATTTTAAGAGAGGTGATATATTCAGCCGGTGGAGAAGGTATGCTCCAATAAAAACCGCTGCTTCCCAGAAAACTAGGCAAGATCAGGAGCGGGCAAGGTCTGCTTGCCTCCTTATGTGAAAATTGCTGATTTCATGAAAAAGAAAGCTATCAAGCCGCTGGCCTTTCAAGCAGAAGCGCTTGATTCTCAATTATTAACGGTTGCTCGGTTTGGGTGAAGTTACGTGGTGTTTTAATGGATTGAAATTGCTTTTTGATAAAACATTTTTTTGATATGGGGATTGTGCCCAGCGGAACATTTTTTTTCTCGTC
>Ga0163217_1066132_pt1 | contig 14698 bp, 18 predicted proteins | sample SynspAceP_FD_185933 | JGI IMG/M metagenome (GOLD analysis project Ga0163217, IMG submission 185933) | Saline lake microbial communities from Ace Lake in Antarctica - Synechococcus sp. Ace-P (PacBio error correction) | ecosystem: Environmental > Aquatic > Non-marine Saline and Alkaline > Saline ... | reverse complement strand
CTAGTGAGTTGGACGCTGTACGTTTTTTTCGGACAAATTGCAATTTACCATCATCGGACCGTCTGCTGGACGTCGGCGCCCACGGACGCTCCGCCCGCCCCTTGCCCGTCGACGGTGTCAGCCGAGAGCGATCGTCAGCGAAACGATTGTGAAAATCAAATCCGCTGGTAGCAGCAACTTTCATAAAAAACACCCATTATGGCAAGAGTGGAGTGTGAGATCTACAAGTTGGCCAGAGCGTGGGGGGTTGTTGACTCTTCGCTGATCGTCGGCACGGCAAACCGACAGATCTGCGCGCAACTGTTAGTGCCAAAACCAGAGCAAACTCATGGATGACTTGTTTCCGTCGCCTCAAAAAACAGGGCAAGACACCGCAAAATGTCGTTCTTCTCGGCCTGTGATTAAACCCTTGGCTGGAATCGGTGCAAACGGAGCAATCCCAAAATTTCGCACGAAAACTTCGCAAATGGGCTCTTGTTTTCGCTTTTGGGGCTTCGTGCTAACCACTCTCGCACGACGCGCCGCACCCCAAGTTTTTTCATGCCGCCGAGCGGAAAGCGGGCGATGCGTATGGTAACTCGAATTTCGATTCCCACTTTCGCTGGAATTGCTAGTGTTCCGTCGATACCCATTCGCAAAGTTCGTCATGGAGACGGACTTGGACATGCGAGATGGCACCTCGCCTTTGAGCAATCCCAATGTGTTTCGACCACCATCGCGACCGCAGCGTTTCATGCGAAAACACGCGAAAGATGCAACGTGACCCGAACCCCAGTGGGATTTAACAATTCAAGCCCGCAGCGACTCGCCGTTTGAGCTTTTGAAAAACTCGGTGAGGTAGGGCGGCATCGTGACCTGTTGTTCCTGTGATTCGTCGCGTGACCTGGTCGCGGGTTTACAAACAAACGATTTTGGGGCCGCTTTGGTTTTCTCATTCAACCGATCTGGCACCACGGATCATTTTCATGGTTGATCTTTCGGTCAGATTGCCAAATTGTCGACGACGGATTCCACCCTTCGCGTTTTAATTTGTGCGGCATCGCGTTGTGGAACTATTCTCGGAATGTTTTAACAAAACGGCGACGACGTTTTCGCGACAATGCATTCATTGTTCGGCAAAGTCTATTTCCCGAAGAATTATCGGTTCCGATCTCCATTGTCGCTCCAAATCTGGTTCGTTCGCGAATCAGTTTTCTCTTTTCGGCGTCGTTTGGATGGTATTTTTTCCGAGGGCCAGATTGCTCCTTCTAAACCGGACGCTATTGCTTGCTGCCCTTTGTCGTGTTCCTTGATGGCAGCGGCTGGACTGGCCGGCGGGATTGTTGCTCTCCGCGATTGACGACCGAAGTATTTCGTGATCTGATCTATCTCTTGCAGTTTCGGGCATTACAGCTTACTGATGTATGCGACCCCATCATCTATCACGTTTCGGGAAGTTCCCCGATCGTTTGAAAGTGGTTCTTTCGTTGGAATCGTTTGAGCCCTTTGTTTGAGGTGACCCGTCATGGGGTTTCCTCGGTTGCGGCTGAGTATTCGGTCGGCGGCGGATTGCGTCTATTCGCTCACTTTCTCGTTTGTGCTGTTTTTCATCGCGGTTGGTCCACGGTTCAAACCGTGTTCGAACGTTACGTTCATGGGACACGGTTGTAACCATGCAACGATTGCGATTCGATTTCGACGAGGTTGTCGAAACCAATACGTCTCGGCCGAGGATAGGCAACGGGGACATCTCTTCGTGATATTTGCGGCCGAACCTGGGCGAGGCTGCGGAAACGCGGCCGATCCGTATGCCGGTGATCGGTGACGAAGCACCGGACGCAGCGGCACGGACAGAGCACGTTGGGGCGATTTCGTGATCTGTCGTTGATCGTCAACGAAGGGAAGTGTTCGGGTATCATTCGGACCAAAAACGGGGCTGGGCCAAAATCGACATTGCTGAAACTGTTGTCTCGCATCACCGCTCCGACTTCGGGGATGATTTCATGCCAACGTGAAAATCGCCAGTCTGTTGGAAAGTCGGCACGGGATTTCATTCCCGAATTGACAGGACGCGAGAAGTGTTCCTCAACGGTGCGATCCTCGGGATGAGTCGCATGGCAGGTTCGCAAGCGGTTTGACGAAGACGTGGATTTTTCCGTTGCGGCAGTACATTGATACGCGGTGAAGCGGGTACAGGCAGCGGCATGATCGTGCGGCTTCGGTTTCCGTCGCGCGCCCATTTTGGATGGTGAGAACATTGATTCGTCGACGAAGTGCTCGCGGTCGGCGACATTGATTTCAACTAACGATGCATCTCGAAAAATTGCCAAAAACGTCGCCGCGTCGGGAACGACCGATTCTATTGGTTCAGTCACAAACATGGACGACGATTGTCGCGGTTAGTGTGATCCGTTGTGCCGTTTTAGAGAAAGGAAAACTCGCGTTCCTTGGGCGACACCCAATTCGGCAGCCGATTCGATACCTCAAGCAACATTGCCGAACTCCTTGGCCGACGCCGATTTTGTCACAACATCGTCCGCGATCTGATCGGGACGCGTCGATTCCCAACGGTTTTGGATCGAAGATGGCCGTGGCATGGCTGCCAAACGGTTTGCTTCAGGGGATCCGTTTGCCTTTGTTTTTTGATTTGCGTTGCGATCAGGCCGGCGTCGAGCATCTCGACATTCAGTTTTCGATTCCATGAACTCAACGGCGACATCGTCACCCGATTCACTTCGGCGGCGATGGCGGCGGTAGTATATCGCGGACCCCGCAATCGCAGGACGGTTCGTTGCCGCCTCGACCGCCTGCGCTTCCGTCGGGAAACGTTTACAATCGAGGTCCGGACTCGTCGCCAAATCCGAAGAGGTCGATTGGACCGCGAGAAGCTGGGCGCACTGGAAGTCGTCGAAGGGATTTCTATCATCGGGGCGTAGCATCCCACAAGGAAAAATTCAAAAATTCTTGATCTCAGGAGTCTGGTTCGGAAGGAGGCCAGTCGTCATGCTGAAAAAATAGCCTGATCGGGCGTCTGGGCACGGCACTTCAAGTACGAACGTTGGGTGTGGGACTCACGGGCCTGCGTCGGGCGGAAGAATCACTCGGACATGACCGGACCGGAGAAGATTGCGCTTTATCAGTTTGGTTCGCGGAAAAAACGCCCCACGCGTGATGTCGAGATCGTGTGGTTCCCTATCTCGGTGCGTCGAGCCTGTTCATTGCAACAGCCGCGGCGCCTCACCCGATCCGTGCCGAATTGCACTGGCATTCGACACCTGGCTCAACGATTTGCCATTTTGGCCCGAAGGCAATCGCGACACCTACGAAGAGTTTTTTTTTTTTTTTTTCCAAAAGGGCAAAAAAAACCCAAAAACGGGGGCGGGGGGGAAACCGGTTTGCGAACAGCCATTCGTCCGATTCGCGAACGGAGTGATGCTGCGGCGAAGGATTTTTTATCCAAGCGTGGACCTTGCACTGTTCATTCGACGGGGATCACGAGTTCGAAGGCGTCCAGCAGGATTGGGATTGCATGGTCCCCACGTCTCAGCGACGGTTGCCACCGTTGTCATCCACGACGTCGGATGGGCGACCGGAGTTCAGCGTGTCATCGAGAAATCGATTCCGGCGATCGCGGCCTCCGAACATCGGCTGCCCAATCTCTTTGGGCAAACCACTCTTCACCGCATGCAACAACTTCTCTCGCACGCGATTGGGGCCGAATCATGCGAATGATGAATGCCGTTTTTTCGTCGGTGAGATTGAAACGTCGGTCATCATTCCAACGGCGAATGCGCTCGCCCGTGGTCAGAGGCAAACGCTCGCATCGCAATGATTTTTGCAATTGCACTTCTAGATAAATGAGATCGTTCCGACCGAGGTGATTCGTTCGGTTCAAAACGGTTGTTCCGAAAAACGATCGACGGAGAATGGAAACTCAATACATCGCTGTCGCCGAAGCCGATTCCAATCCATCGGGCTGAAGTTTTTTTACGGACACTATCTTCTAGGGATTGCGTGTACTCCGCGGCGCATCGCTCGCTCGCTCCGAAGAGACAGAGCGACGTGCACTACGATAATATCACTGAGTGGATATGATGCACCGTTTTCGCCAACTGGGTCTCGAATTGGCGAGTGTTTTGATGATCCTGAGATCTTTCTGCGCGGCGCTCTCTCCCTCGACGGTGCCGAGTGCGCGACACATCACAGTTGTGCTCGCCCCACCCACCCCACAGCCTGGCAATAGGTATTGGCCAAGCCGGACACCCTTGTGGGATACATAGTGACCGCACTGGGGATACTAGAGATTGCGACTGCAATACGGTCTTATCTATCAACCAACCAGATATATAGAAATATAGAGAGAGCACATATACTAATCTCTATCTCTCCTATATCGCTGCACGTCACGGCGGGTTCCATCCGGATTGTGTCCCCGCCCAGTTGGCAAAACACTTTCCCAGCGATGGCGAAAACGGAACTGGAGCCGAAAAAAATCGTTCAGGCGGCGAACGTGCCGTCTACCACCCATCAGGCCAATCGTGTATCACCACATCGGTGCCGAAACGGATGACGCCGGAGTATTTGTAGCAACGTTCGTTCCCCAAAGACACGTTTTGCAATTTCCTACACAGAGATTCGTGACGATGGTTCTACGGGCGGAGGACGCCGGGCTCGCGACGACGGCCGGGAGATCGCCACTAGGAAAGGACTCATCTCTCTCCTCCTAATAACAACAGCTCGCCAGACCGTCCTCCCGGGAACGGAAACCGATTTGGCTTGCGGCGAGATTCGAGTCCGCTTACGAGCGGGCGATTTCGCTTCCACCGGCAATGCGTGGAAAATCCTCGCCGCGGTTATTTTCAGTGGGTGCGTCAGGAAACTACTTTGATTATGATTACCCCGAACTCGAACCGGGAGTTCACGCCGCCGCCCGTCAGGAAAAGCTGTGAAGCATTTTCCCGCGTTGAAAGCAGCTAGCCCGCCGGGCGGGGACGCCGCGGAATAAACGGTGCGTGGGCGTCCCCGGCCCCGCTCACTCTGAAAACACTTTTTCGCGAGAAAAATGCTTCACAGCTTAGACCGTCAGTGTTCACGAACCCGCAGGTGGAAATTACCAGGCAACCATGAGTTCGAAACACATCAACACTCGACCAAACGGTGGGGATCATCATTTTCGCTTCGGATTTTCATTTCCGACGGGATCGAGTTTTTTCACGCCCAATATGTTCTTCGCAAACAACTCGCCGGTACGATACCGACCAGGCGGGGTACAAAATTCGAACCCCCATGTGCAATTTTAATCCGGTGCAGCGAGAGGTAACATATAGACAAGAGGTGTTGCTGACAAAATCCCGGCAGGTGCGGATCGATTTCTATACGATGCGTCCGGCATTACCTGGAGGAGCCGGATCGCGATGACGGCGATTGTGGTTGCTGCTCCCGCCGGAGGCCACGGTTTCGAGATCTCGAAACCGACCGAATGATCGAGGTCAAACAGGGAACCGTACTCGGGCCGACCAGGACAACGGACTCCGGTTCGATCCGGTTAGCGAGGACAAGGTCAAAAATCAATGGCTGACCCTTTTCGATCTGTCGTCACCCGCATGTACGATCTGCTGTATCGGACAGGACTACGCGGGCGAATCTGGGACATAACGTGTCGAATCTGTTGCGCCGGTTCGGTGTGCCCGCCGAGAGTTTCGAGGTCGGTGAGTGTTTCAGAATCAACTGGGCGTTTCAGATTTCAACTGATGTGTTTCAGATCAGCGGGCGATTCTCGGAACTCGGTTGCGGGACGGGGGCGCATTGCGAGACTTCTTGACGCGGCAGGGGGTATGTAATTCTCGGGCGTCGATCAGAGTCGCGAGATGCTCGGGCGAGCCGAGCGGCGTTTTTGCAAATGTGGCGGACTCGGGGTTCACCTGCTCCCAGGGACGCTCGTTCGTTTCGGCGCCGGTCATCGTTCGATGCCGGTGATCTCGCTCTTTCATGTCGCGAGTTATCAGACAGCGGGACGAAGACATCGCCGCTATTGTCAAAACGGCGGCCACGCATTTTGACTCCTGGTGGCCTGGCGTTTTTGTTTTCGACGTTGTGGTACGGTCCACGGTATTGAACCACAATATGCCGAGTACCCCGCGTCAAAACGTGTCGAAGATGATTCGATCGATGTGTTTCGCGTGCCGAGCCAAACGTGGTTTTGCCGCGGCATAAACCGGGGTCGAGGTGCGACTACCAGATCTTGTCACCGACCGGGCCAGCGGCGAGATTTCATTCCCGATTCGAGAGAGCATGCATGCGATATTATTCGAACCGGAACTCGATCGTTTCGCCGCCGGATGCGGGGCATGAAGATTGTCCATCGGGAAGAATGGCTGACCGGTGAGGAAGCCGTCGACCGACAGTTGGGGAGTGGTCTTTTGTCCGACCGAAAAATGGAGAACCGGAGAACCGAGGCATGACGCCGCACGAAATCGAGCTTCAGCAAAAAAACTGTCCCTCAAGTACCGTTAGTTCTATCATTTCATCCGGTTGACCTAGAACATCGAGACCGAGGGGATCGCCGAGTACGTGCCGGACGGCAGCAGGGGTGTGCTGCGCTGCCGATGGGTGCGATTTTGAACGGGCACCGCGGCGCGGTGCTTTGTTGCCGCGCGGATTGTATTCCTTTTGGAAGGGCCGAGGAAAGGCCGGCGCCGCCGAGTGATCGCGATCGATAATTGTTATGTCGCGAGCGGCGTGGAGGTTTGATTCCCGAATAAAATCGGAAGCTCGGATGCGGAGCAGAACCTGTTCGATTGAATCCGGCGTCGGACGCGGAAAATTCGAAACGCATCATTTTTCGCGGGCAGTTGTACCACCTTTCGTTATCCGTTTGGGGATTGAAAGGTTGTTGCTAGATTGCTCGGCGAGGGGACGGGCAAATGATTCTCGAAAACAGCGGTGATTGCTTCAAACGACAATCGGTTTCCCGTTGCTGTTTTGCCCGACCGAAGCGGACCGTCCCTACGAGCCGGACGTCGGGTACGTTTTTTTAATCGAAGGCGCTCCGTACCACCACTGGCGACGCTCGGCCTGCACGTCGAGCAACATCGGAATTGCTTGAACCATCCCGTGGCTCGATGCCGCCACGTCCCACTCGGGTTGAAGATCGAGGTGAAGCGTTTTCCTCGTCGGACGCCAGGGGACCGGACATCGATCGATTGACGTTGACGTGTTCCGACTCGCCACGCCGACGAGCGCGGCCGGAGGACACGATCGTATTGGGATCGCGACTCACGAACTAGAGTAACCGTTATCAATTGCGCCCTCTCCTCTCCGCTCCTTGACGCGTTCAACCGCCAAAATCCATCGGTCAGGTCATTCAGATCTTGCGGGACACATCGTGACGGATGAGTACCTCGCGTTGACCTGCGTCCACAACGGGTTGATACCGACATACTGCTTCGTCCACTCTTGATATTGCGCATCGTTTGTAGGAATCAACGCGACATGCTTCTTCAAGTTGTTCACGTCGGAAAAGCAATCGGTTCGCGAACGTTTGCATTTGACCAAAACGAATCGTTGATTCGTCTTCGTTGACCGCGGACGAGATCAATTTCCGTGTCGGACTTGTCCCGAGTGTGATCCCTGGATGCGGGTTCGTCAATGGAAAACCGTTAATCCCTTGCGAACTGCGTTCTTAATAAAGCTGTCCGGCGAGTCGTCCAGCGAAGCCCTCGCATCCGGCAAAGCCGCTGGTTCCGCTTCGTCGATCCAGTTGTTCAAGAATCAAGCGGTCGAAACACGCATGCCGAAACGGGCGTTGGCGAGCGCCGCCAACAAGCCGAAGGAAAATTGTCGGGCAAGGTAATACGACTTCCTTTGGCTTCGGGCTTGGCGAAATCGGTAACTTGCGCTCGATCAGCTCCAAAGCGTTCGATCAGCACTTTCAGATTAGCGCCGACTTGAGCTTCCGGATTGCCGCTGGCTTTACGAATTCCTCCTAATCTCAAACTCGTTGTGCATTCGCCCCGGATTCTCGTGCCACCACTTTCAAGACGACATCAAGCGGCCCACGCAAATTCACGCAGCACCAGTTTTTCCGCTTCGGCGATCGGCCAAAAGGCGATATCTTCCAAAAAAGATCCGCCGCAGCAGCGGTTTGCGTTTCGGCCGTCCAGCACACCTGTTAACAGTCTCGGTAGACTTCGGGCACCCTTCAAACAAAAGTTCCACAAAAATAGCAATCGGCCTTCAGGCGACGGGTCGGGCGTGATCCTTCAGCATCGTGAGGAATGGACTCGGATGTCCAAGTGGCTCAAGTAAACCGTATCGGTCACTCGTTGTAAAGCGGAGCGGTGGCGGTTCCTCCAGCAGTGCGGTCAACTCGGTGTGACGAACCCAGCACAATCAGGCCGCCTTTGAACCTGTTTCGCTTGGCGACAAACGGTCCACACTTCGCCTGGAGTAGGAGCAGAACTCTCTCTCTAACCTTTCCGATGAGAGTACTGCAAACTCATTTGAGAACCAGAATGTACCCGTCTTCGGCCATCGCTTCGAGCAACTTTGGTCACTATTCAATAAATCTGGCAGGCGCGGATAGCGATCACTCGGGATATGAAAAGGTTTCCATTGCAATCGTGGACCGCCGACAATATTCCTACGGGTTCGGAGTCGAGGGCATCTGCACGTAGAAGGACCGGCTGATCGCCACCGAGGTCGTCAATCGCTGCCGAATCAGGGCGTCGGTCTTGCCGAATCCGGACGGGCGTCCCGTCCACCTTCGCGAAAAAAACCAGCGTTTCGACGCAGCATATGCCTCTAAATCCGCGAGCCGCTCTGGTTCTACCATAGAATTTCAGTCCGGCCATCATTTCCTCGGGAATAAAACGGGTCTTACCTTAAGGAGATTAATCGCTCTACTTAGCGGAAGACGCAATGCAATCCGCTTTACAGATACACCGGAGGCTCTGGCGCGGCGCGTCGCGACAAGCGAAATCAATCAAACACGCTGAATGGTAGTGCGAGAACATAACAAGAGTCCCTGTGATTCCCGGAGTTGCGATGGGACACGGTAGGCTCGTCCATACGCCAGTGATTTTGTTTCGCTGTCGCTTAAGCAAATCGATCGCGGATTCGCGGGCGCCGCCATTTAATTTACGTGGCGAGGCATCTGACGATTCACTTCCAGCGGTAGGACACTGTGTTTTCGCTGAAACCCGGTCCAATGTTGGAAAAGTCGGGTCGAGCTTAGCGCCGGGTGAGTTGTCGGTTGTACACTGCCGTGGCCGGGGATCGGAATTGAATTTACCCGAATCTGGTTCCCACACCCATTCCCTCCCCCATTTCCCATCCTCCCGAGGTTGCGATGCATTCGCCTGTTCCATTTCGCTGTTTTCATCGATCGGAAATCGCTCCCACTTCTGTCCACGTTTGTACGCATCGGATGCTTCTTTTGCGGTTGGCGTTTGATTGCGGTGAGCATTGGTCGTGGTCGCTCGTGGGCTCATGATGACCCGAAAAACGCTCCTGGGCACTCGCATGGGGATCGGAGCACACGCATGAGGTGATGACCACGCGGCCTTGACGCGATGTTCTGCCGCCGCCTCCGGAGGGCGACGATGTTGTTTCACTTTTCATTTACGGCGATCGAACGGTGGCGTGCGCCGGTTTGAAAAAAGTGCTCGAACAGGCGTCGAGATACCAACCTGCTTCCGACCCGATCTGGTCATACCGTGCGGCGATCTGATCCAAGGCTACAACCAAAACCCCGATGAGTGGTTGGGTCAAGATTGCAGGAGTAAAAGGGACATCGCGGATAAGCTGAAGAATTGGAAGTGGTATCCGGTGGCGGGTAACCCATGATTGTTGTATTGGCGTGGCGAAGGGACCGGCACCGGAGGGCAACACGGAATCGATTATGAACAACATTTTGGGCCCGTGTAGGTTTATTAGTTTTCGGGCACAAGAAACGCTGGTTTCATCGCTGCTGTATTCGGCACGAGGGGGAACCCGGTCACGAATCAGAAATCGTCTTAGTGTCGGCGAGTTGGCAAAAGAGCGAGTGAGAACAGAAGACGCGCGTGCGCGCGTTCGATATAAGAGAGAAGAGAGTTGAAGGAGTGCTGCGAGCGTATCGCTCCGTATCACTGTCTCTGGTTCTTTCGAGCGCGATCGAGCGGGAATTCTGCGGTACATCAGCCGGGCTCCCTAGCAATTTTGAGCCATATACATAAAGAGAGACAACCTGCTGCCCTCCTCATAGATACAACGTGTTCAGAACCGTCCTACTAGACTAACCACCACTCCATCTGACAGGGTACAGACTACATACTACCTCATGTCGTCGTGCAATATCCTCGGCGCGCATGCGAGAGCCGAGATTCCTGCTAATCTCCTAGCGCAATTACTCGCATAATCACGCTCCTATTGGATGATCGCATTACCGTTTCGGGCGATCCCGATCGGCGGCTAGTAAACACTACGCGGTTCCTTTGGGCCAGTGAAGAAGGCACGTACGTCCTCCTATCTCCTCTGATAGAAACAATCTCCAGGTGGTGTGATGGGAGCGGGTCCTAGTAGCGCGAGAACTAACATAAATACGAAACGAAGACACGCACTCTTGGACGTCGAACATCACGTTGATGAACGGTCCGACGACCGCTCCAGTCGCAACAATACGACCACCTGCGTCATCTCTCTGCGCAAGAGAGAGAATGACAATCTCACTCAACCACCGCGCGATGCCGGCGTCATCCTACCAAATAACAGAATCTATATCTGACCTTCGGTGAAAATGGATGGATGAATATACATATAAGAGAATACAATAACCGGTGGGCGATTGCCGGACGTCCAACGCGCCTTTGAAAAATCCTAGTCTCACCGAGGTCAGCGAGATACAAAGACAAGAAAAATATAACGCAATCCGAAAACAATCGTTGTGCGAATATAAGAAAGAACCGATGACTCGGCGATCAAACCCACTAACATATAAATAACAACAAGATACGATACGGTCTCGAACACTGTAACTCCAGCGCGAGAAGTCGATACGCTCTGGTCTGATCGCGATAGACCCAAAGTTCTGATTCGGATGCTCTTCAGCCTATCCTCAGATGAGGGCAAACTTAATTCGGTCTATTTAATATCAATCTCGCCCGGACGCTATGTCAATTGTGAAGGGGCCGACCGATGGCAATGCCTCCGCACTCATCCGCGTTTCCACATCCCTGGCCGGGGCTCTCGCTACCGGGTGACCACGGTTTAAACTGGTTTGTCGATGGTGCGATCCGTCGGTTCGACGATCCGCAAGTAAAACAAAGCGATGGAAAAGACGCCTGGTTGCAACCTCTCGCGATATGCTAGGTGGTGCGGTAAGCAGGGACGGAACAAGTTGCTCTCTGTTCCTCGGGGCCGGACCCGGACAGTCTGAGGAATCTCGACGCGCCCTCTCTGGCATTGATGATGAGGTGCGGATATAATTTCGACCCAACGGCCGTTTACGCCGACTCGTTTCACTTCCGCGATCCGGCCACACCACCAACGGACCGGTTGTTGCCCTCCACCTTGGAGCGCGATCGATACGGGCCGTTTCGTTCGGCTCCGGGATCACCGATTCGGCTTCGTATACGGGGATTCTTGGGAGTTGTCCAGCGTGTTCTCGTCGACAGTCCAGCCGAAGCGGTGAGTTACCGGCGGGGTCCGGAAAGGGCTATGATCCAACCGTCGTCGCGTTGTTCGTCTTGGGATTTTTTTTCGGAGCGAGGGAGAAGTGCGTGTGAAGGGCTCAGGTGGCACGGACGGCCCTCGGTCTTCGTTGGTCAGTTTTCGGTCGTTTGGCGATGGGCCGTCCGCGGGGTGTTCTACTCTCTCCTTTTTTCGGATGCGGTACCCCCGTGATGACGCGTTCGAGGCTGGGTGGTGTTCGCGGCGCGATGGGGGTGGCAGCGGGTCGCGGGCGGATGAGTGAACGAAACCACTCGGGTCGATGGGCCTTCCTCTTCGTCCGTTTCTTCATTCGGCCCGTGTTTTCTTTGTTCGTCAACGCGCGTCGAAAATGGTCGTGGTGCGTGGACGTACCTCGGTTTTTTAGGGCATTCTCGCGATTGAGATCCTGAGGCCGGATTCGGTTCATCATCGACACCGAAATATGACCCCACATGACTTGGGCATGTTGTGCGTGGCGTCGGCGGCGCGCTCGGAGCGGTTGATGTTCCGCTCGATCGCGGCAAGGAAATTAGACAAAGACCGACTCATTGACCAAGGGAGTGATTCCTCACTGCGGACTCGGAATCATACGCGTGCGTGCGCTTCGCGCGCCCACCAGAGAAATTCGCGAATCTTTTGCGATTGCTTGAACCGTCCTCGGGTTGGTAGGTTAACAGATCAAAAGTCTTTTGGTTCGGACCGCAACCCCTGGTCATTGATCCCTACCATCTCCCCTCTGGGTATTTTGGTTGTCTTGCACTGATTCCCGACATCTTTTCGACTTCGTTGCTCTGCCTTGATGACGCTTTCTTGGGGCATCTGGGCCGGCGCTGGTGCCGAGGCGTCGTCACCTGCGATCATCGAGTCGTTGCGGACGGTTGAGCAGGCCGCAAAACAGACGCGCACTCTGCACCGTGCGTTTCTGCCATCGCGTCTCGCCCGCTCAAAGTCCTCCGGTTTCTGTCAATGGTTGCTCCTCCCTCGCATTGAACACCCCGGCGGTTCACCATTGACCCGGATAACGTGTTCGACTTGTCAAACGCTGGCGGCTTCCTTGTGTTTCAACGAAAAGCGGTTGCGTCGCTGGGTGCGAGCGAGATGGTTTTCGATGCGGTTTGCGTCGCCTCGGAATCGATCGACGTGCCGCGAACCTTCTCTTGCCGCCTTCTTCGGCGGCCCGCCTGTGGAGGTGTGGCGCCCAAGCAAGAACGGTCCCGACCTTCGAAAACGTTAGCCTTTTCGAGGCTGATCTTTAGTGTTTGAACATGTCAGCCTAGAAAGGCGGACAGAATAGCAATACGCGGATTCCTCGAGTCCCCATTGCCTGGACAATCTTGTTGATCGGTTTTGACTCTTCACTCGCTTTGGCGTAGTCTCACTCCTTTGAGTCGAGTGCGGTGTCCCCTTTCTGTGTTCGACCGGAAGAGTCTGGACTTAGTTACTTTTTCGCGTTCCGCGTATGATTCGCGGCATCCAACGCGGAGGCAAGGAAGCACAGCACGGCATCGCTCGCGTCTTGTCGGACTTGTATTTGCCGCGTTGATTCCACGTTGCAATCGTGGACCCAATAGGCCGCATCGCCACGGTTCTGAGTGAAACGGAAAAACTGATCGACATATATTGAGCTTTGCCCTGCGGCGGGTGCGTTCGCAGTTGTGCGCTCTCTCGCCCGGTCCGACCAAGTCCTTGTCGGAGCGTGGAAACGCGTCGTGGGGTATTTGTTGTTGCGTCCGCGCTCCGACACTCTCTCAGGAGTCTCGCGAATCATTCCACACTTGTAGAAAACTCTCATTTCAATGGTCATGTCTGTCTGTTCCATTCGGCGGAGCACACCCGCCTCTCATTCCTTCCTATTTTCGCTCTCGAACGTCAGGCGTTTCAGCTGGTGGAACTGCTCCCTGGGTGATTGCCATCCACGCGCATTCTCGTGGGACTGTTGTTGCCCGCAGTGCAATCCGCTCGCAGGCGGGCCGCGTCCCGATGTCGGGTGCAGCAAACAACCTGAAACAGATCGGCCTTGGCGACTCACAATTACCGCGGCCGCTTTTCCAAAACATCTCCCGTCGGATGACGGGTTCGAGCAGCTACTCTGTCCAAGCCAGAATTCTGCCGCGAATGGAACAGGCGGGTTTGAAGAGCGCAGTTGATTCAATTAATTGATTCAAACCGTTTGCGCTCGGTCCTTGCTTGATGGCGAGTTTCAATCCGCGGATCGCGCTCGCCCGTCGAGAAACGGTCGTGCCAGCGTTCCTTTGTCCAGAGTGATGTCGGTAACCCGGAGTTCGCCGGACAACGTTCTCGGGCGGCGACGCAGGGTACTGCGCGGGCTCGTTAACATGTTTCAGTTACGAGAGCAGCGGCACCGGCATCACTACGACGATCGCTAATCGCACCGACGGAGGTGTGACGACATTTCCCGTGGTCCGGGTTCCTCACTATCTCTGGACGGGACCAGCAACACGGTGTTGCTCGCCGAGACCGTGCTCGGATCAAACCCGCGGGCTGAAGGCCGAACGACCACCGAGCGGACCGCACCGCGTGTCGCGAATTTGGGGTGGCACGGTTCGCGGAATATCGTCCTCTATACCCCGGATTCCTCGCAAGGCGGCCCCGGTAATAGATTAACGCGCAACCCGGATTTGTCGACCGTGTCCGGCGAAAATCATCTCTCTGAGCCCGCGGCAACGAGGTGAATCGTGGATCTCGCGGCGTGCCCCGTACGCGATCAGTGATCAACGGGCCTACATGACGCGAACTCGCGGATCCACGGACATCGGTATCCACAGGTCGCGGCTCTTCTATGCCTCGACGTTCGCTATCCACACTCCCGGCAGGTATGCACGCGGATGCTCGCCCCGCAGCGTGCGGGATTGATGGACCGATTCGATCGACCGAGGTTTGTTACCACGCGTGTTTTCGCGAGACGGTCGCGAAAGTCGTGGAAACTGCCATGATTAGGGTACAAAAAGCGTCGCGGGTCGTTGCACTTCGGTCTCCTGATGCCGTTGCGGATCAAATCCCACTGGGA
>Ga0163217_1022395_pt1 | contig 14698 bp, 18 predicted proteins | sample SynspAceP_FD_185933 | JGI IMG/M metagenome (GOLD analysis project Ga0163217, IMG submission 185933) | Saline lake microbial communities from Ace Lake in Antarctica - Synechococcus sp. Ace-P (PacBio error correction) | ecosystem: Environmental > Aquatic > Non-marine Saline and Alkaline > Saline ... | reverse complement strand
AAAGCCGGCGTCCTCCGAACAGATCTTTCAGGTTTATCATCAGGACGTTGCACATTTGATGACGAAAATAACGACGGCCGATCCTTTCGGGTAAAAACCCGCCGTCAAATCCTTCGACGATACCAAGCATATAGCCCGTGACGAAGGCCCCCATGATAGAGCCCATTTTTTTTTTTTTTTCCCCCCCAACGATCACCACACGGCAAAAACTACAATATAAGCTGTTCGCCCATTCGTCGGGGTCACGGAATAGATCGGGCGGCCAAGACGCCAGCAAATCCGGCCAGCGCGACACCAAACCCGAGGTTCAGCTCACCATCAGCGGAAACATTCACGCCCAACGCGCCACGAGCGTCGGATCTTTTCCTGCTCGCAGCGCGATAGATAGGCACCCAAACGTGTCTTCTCGATGGCGAACCAGTGGCAAAGCACCACCAGAACAGGACGCGACCAACCGACCCATGCGCCAGAGTTCGGCAGGAACATAAATCCAAGGTTCTGTTCCGCCCGGAAAGCCACAGCAGGGATTTGATAGGGCAATCCGGAGATGCCGTAATAATTGCGAAACAGACCCTGAATGATCAGCGCCAACCCAAATGTCAGCAGCAGGCCATAAAGGTGTCCAGATGGTACAGGCCCACAACATTGGTGCGTTCGATGACGACACCAAAGAACCCAACGATCAGCTGGTGCCACAATCAAAGCGGGCCCAATAGCCAATGCCCAGATAAATTCAACAGCATCAAGCGACAAAGGCACCTGCCATGTACAACGCAACCATGGGCAAAGTTTATGATGTTCAGAAGGGCCAAAGAATAACCGCAAGAACCCAGCGATAGAAAACCGCGTAAAAACGGACCCGTTGATTCAGGCCAAGCAAAAGCTGTCCTAAAAAGAACCTGCGCGCGCACTCCCAATAACTTTCAAACATATCCTTGGCCCTATTGTGGTGGAAAGAAACATCCATCCACCAGCACGGTGGATGGAAAATACGCGCTGCGTTACTTCTGGAGAAGTCGCACGTCTTCGAGCATGGGCAAGAACGCCCTCTTCGGGCCACTGATCGAGGAAATCTCTTGTAAAGATCCCATTCGCCGGTCGACTCATCAGGTGTTTTGACTTCGAAGAGGACATATCGTCAGCGCACGGGCCGTCAGCACGCACTGTCCACTTTTGCAAACAGCGGGTCTTCGATGCCATGCTTTCATCTTATCGAACCGATCGCTTTTGCCATCTTCGGCCCTACCCATTCTTTCAACAGCCGCAAAGATACGCCATTGTTGACGAATAGACGCCGCCCTGCACCATGTTGGCGCATAGCGCCATGCGCTTCCATTTAAAGCGGTCGGACCATGCGCGCGTCGCATGCGTTCTGGTCCCAATAGAACGCTTTCTCGTCAGCGACAGGACCTTGGCTGTTTGGTACACCCAAGCATGGACATCGTTGGTAAACATTAAGCAAAGCAGCCAGCTTTTGACCGGCTTCGTGAGACCGATTCCGATGCTTGCCTTGATTGGCGTTTCACGCGTATCGCCGCCGGAGTTTGCCAGACCGATAACATCAAGCGCCACTCCTTGTGCTGCAGCAGGAACGACTGAGAAATCCTGGTTCGGGACGCACATTGACCTGGCCCACGACTTCGCCACCCGTTGCCTTAACAACCGCCCGAGGTGTTTCTCTTTCGAAGGAGTGACCAAAGGCGTCTAGTTCGGGCAGTCATGGAAGAACCACTTTCTTACCGCCCGCATTGGTCAACGCCGCGCCGGTGCCATTGGCAAAGGGACGCTGTGTCATATGTCCAGTGCACGGACGTCGGGGCGACATTGTTCGCGGGTCAAAGGCCGTTGGAAACCGGCACCGAGATCAAGGAACACGCCGTTGTTATTCAGCGGTGCATGTCGGCCACCAGCCAAGCCGCGACAGGGATGCGGCACGTCCAGGATCGCGTCACGCCCTCTTACGTCATACCATTGGCGCGTAATGTTCGAACGAGTCGGGTTTGTTCTGGTTTGTCGGCCAGAAAGATTCGACAGTCATGCCATTTTCGTTGCAGGCTTGAAAAATCTTCGACCGCCATACGTGCAGTCACAACCGAGCCTTCGCCGGACCAAATCGGCATTTATACGCCGGACCGGTCATTTCAACACGCCAAGCTTGACGCTTGATGTCTTGCGCCAGTGCGGGTGCTGCTGCCATCGCGGCGAGTACCGCGCGTGCTTAATTACAAGATTCTTGGTCATAAAATTTACCCTCCTGATTATTGACGCCTTAAGCGCCCTATTTTCCCTACACGCCCAGATCAATCGTGAAGCTTCTGGGCGTTCTTCCTCCAGTGATCGTTGGGGATCATGTCAAACGACCATTCCCCTGATTCACAACAAACGCTAATGGCCGGTCTGCCGACAGAGGCCGCAAAACGGAAGTTCTTGCTCCACCAGAACGATTGTGAAAACCTTTCGTCTTTAAAGCGCGCCTGATGGAAGCGCCCCGATCTGCATGGACAATCACCTGGTCGCCAACCCTCCCGTCGGCTCGTCGGGTAGGCAACAGAAAACTTGGCCCAACTGTATGCGCAAAAGATCCGCGCGATCGCCAGCATTTTGCTGTTCGCCACCTGATAAGCTTGGTGCCCTGACTTGCTTTTGCGACGCTCGTACAAATTCGATGAAAAGGACCATCAGATCCTATAAAATTCGCTCGACCCGGCGCTCAGCGACAAGCCCAAACGTCGCCCCGGCGAGATCCCGCGGGAATTGCGCAACAATGAGATAAAAGCTCTTCGAAGGCATACAACCCGGACGAATATGCCGCGCGGCTTCGGCGGCCAACAGCGCTATGCCAAGCGCGCAGCGTGGTCGGCGGCTGAGGCCTGATCATCTCTGTGCCTAAAGGTGATCGAATCGGGCGTTTGGCAAGAATAAACCCATGAAATGGCCAAAAAGGCGATTAGTTGTCTTGCCGGCGCCATTGCGGCCAAGCAACGTTCACGCACTTCGCCTTGGCGTACCTCAAAGTTCGGATTTACCGTTGCAGCCATTCGTGGCTTTCGTCGTACCAGGCCCTCAGATCTTCGGACTTTTAACAACACATTGGACAGAGGTTCAGTTCCATGGCTGGCTCCGATGTAGGCTTCGATCACTTCGGGCGCCTTGGAGATCTGTTCGTATGTCCCCTCCGCATGAATCGCGCGCGCGAGGGACAGTGACTTACTGGATCCCGAAAGTTCCCGCCACGGACGACAGGTTATGTTCGGACCATCAGCCACAGTGCAGGTTTTCAGCAAAACGGCGGAATCAACTGCGAGATCCGCTCGACATTCTCGCGGCCCATACCGGCCAAGTCAGGTCATCCACAAAAGAACCATGTCAGACTAAAGCGCGCAAGGCGTCGTCTCATCTTACGACGGCCGCTTTCGGCCATAACCAACGGCAATGACTGCGGCACGTCCGTCATCCGATAAGGTCGCTCAGACGACCTCGGGCGACTATATTTCGCGGGCGTTGGTCGTCGAACTTCTGACAAAAACACGATCAGACCCGCCAGATAATCGTAGCTTTCCCCGCGGGCCGTTGCAAAGCCACACGGACATCTGCCAAAAACAGTTAGATCGGAAACGATTCGCCGAATCTGGTAGAAGGGACCGCACCATGCCCAAACGCGCCAGAATCTCCGACGGCTTCATCCGGGTGATGGTGTCGCGCCCCTCATAGTTAATCTGACACGGGTAGGCTGCAGGAATTTCGTCAGCAGGTTAAAGCACGTCGTTTTGCCCGCACCGTTGCGGGCCAATCAGCGCATGATCGTGCCTTTTTTGACCGACAGATCGACGTTGTTGACAGCAATTTGAAGCCTTTGAAAACTCTTTGGTCAAACCCTTCGCTGTGGCGCGAATATCATTGGCTCCCCTCCCAGGTCAATCTCCCAGCAGAGGCTTCCACTAAGAGCTTAGTTTTCAGGAGAGTGTCAAACAGGTTGTTTCATTTTTTTTGAACGACCGCGTTCAGAAACCGGTAGTTAAGACTCGGAGCCGGCAGTATTTTTGGCGGCTTCAAACAGGCAAACTTTTACATTTGTCCTGCCATTATTCTGAATTCCGCTGCGTTTGCGTGAAAATCCGGGTCTTGGCAGAACTCTCTTTGCGATCGGGTTGCAAACAAGAATCGCTGTTAGTAGGGATCTGGGCTGTAAGCACCAAATTGACGCACATATCATCCCCTTGCAAGCCGTGAGGGGCGCCGGATCTTGCTAACCCTGATACAAAGGTCGGGCCCGGTTTGCATATGCCAGTGACGACGCTTTTGCCGGCCTTCGCGATAAAAATTTGCGGCCGCCTAAAACTGAATGAACGAACAGGAGTTTCCATTATGAACCGCTTTAACATCCTTAGTGCTGCGCTGAGCCGCTGTTCATCGTCCCCGTGCCGCCTTGAGCGAACGAAGATTGCGCGAGATTCACCAGTCGCCGAAGCATGAACTGGGCCTCTGCTGGTGTGTTGTGGCTGTGTCCAACCTTCGCTGCTTGGAGCAAGGGTAGGCTGTTTGATGTCCACGATCGTGCCTTCCGACACCACGCCCGCCGTCACCCGCTTTCAGAGAAACAACGAGCCGCATATCGTTACCGAGCTTGGCCAAACTCGGCCGGTGGACGCCTATAAGAAAAATCAGGCCGACGTAAAATCGTTGAACTGACCAGGCGTTTCTTGAACCCGGCGGCTGTGGAAGGCTGGTGGATCCGACATTATCTGCGTCGAAGCGCACCCGAGAACGAAACCATCGATGGTTGTGATGGCGAATCCCGAAGCTGTTGGCGGCATGTTTCAACAATTGCCCCGATGGCTGGGGCTGCCGGATTGTGAAAACGACAACCGGGATCCGCGCGAGGATCTGGGAAAGCTCGGGCATCGAGTGTTCCAACCACGCGTTTCGGGCGAAACGCTGGCACGTCGATGGGCATCAGCCGTTTGCAAAGCGAAAGCCTTGGTTTGAGCTACTACTGAGCGGCCCACACACCACTGGGCAAGTTTGACATGACAAGGTCAGCTGGCGAAGAGCATCGAGGCGGCGCAAATAGCCAACGCGAATGCAGAATCCCCGGATGCTGCCGTTACCGAATTGCCAACAGCGCCCGTGTGTGACAGTTGCACCAAGGATTTCCAAACCTCTCACCCGAGGTTTCCGAGCTGATGTCCAACGTACAGTTCAGACGGAACCAAATGAGCAGCCTGCTGGCATGGATGGCGAAACAACGCTAGCCAGCGAAGAAGCAGCCTGTTCTATTTCCTGACAACAAAATACCGAAATCTGGGAAAACTGGATTCAACGACGACGCGCGCAAGAACCTGTCGGCGGCTTCTTGGACGATTGATCCGAAAACGACACTTGGGGCGGTTCCGGTGCATGAAGCATCGGGCCGCCCTCTTAGTAATCGACTTAAAGATACGAAGGGCAGACGCAATCGCCTCAAGGGGGGATTGCATGGCAAATACACTTTACTCTTTTGACAAGCTCGGCTTGCGCGGATTGTGTGCGCAGCGGGGGGGCGGCCGACAGCGCCCCGATGTCGATTGCTGAATTGGCTGGCAAAACAACCGGCACCGCAGACGAGGTTTCGGCATGGGACACACCCTTTTCCAATCGCTCGATAATCTGCACGATGCCTGCAACGCAATTCCGCAGTCGCCGCGAACCTGACCACCGGTCTTGAAAGCGGGGTTCTTGAACATCAAGGACAGTCTGAAAGTCGTTGTCGACCCTCTGACACAACCCCTTAGCTTGGGCGCTGAACGAAATGCTCTGGGTGATGCAGCGCGTGCCGTGGTGGAATCATGGTATCCCACATGTTGCATGCTGATCACCTTTGTGGTTGGACGGTGCTCCAAGCTGTCGGCTTGTAAGCGCTTTGTTTCGGGTTTTCTTCGGCCTTTGTCGATTATTTACGATTACACAATGCAAACGCTGGCGATTATTTTCGTCTGCGCCTCATTATAGCGTTGCTCTTGGGGTGCCGATAGGATTGGCGATGTCACCGCAGTGACCGCACACACGGATTTTATGATCCCGATCTTGATTATTGCTGCAAACTTGCCGCCCGTTTTGTGTATTCTGATTCCGCTGATCTTCCTCTTTTTCGCGTCACCAACCAAAGCTGTATGGGATCGCGGATTATTTCTTTATGCTATGTTGTGCCCGTCGTCGCCGGACTGACCTTGGTATCCGCCTAGTCGACAAGGATGTGATCGAGGCAGCTGACGCGTTTTCGGTTATGACAACGCATCAAAAAACTGTTCGGCGTTTGCAAATACCGCGGCGTTGCCCAATATCATGGCCGGCTGTGAACCAAACGACATGATTGAAGCCTCGCGATGGGTCGTGGATCGCCTCGCTGGTGTCCGCACAGCGGCTTGGGGTGCTGGTCCTGCGCGGTTATTCGCAGTCTGCCGAACTGGCGTTGGTCTGGCTTTCGGGGTTGGGGATTGTACTTGCTTGCGATCAATCCCTTTGATCGCGGTACCAAAAGCAGCGCTTGCGGCGCATCAATGGCCGGCCATCAAGATTAAGGAAGACGGACATGTCAGACGATATTAAAATCCAAAATCCGGAACCTGTATAAAACTTCGGCGACGACCCGAAATCGGCGCTAGAGCATTGTACAAAATGGCATGAAAGACGAGCTGCTGGCGGAGCATAACCACGTGCTGTGGGCTCAAATGATATCAACGTCGATATACCCGCTGTCAAGACCACGCGTTTCATGGGGCTATCGGGATCGGGGAAGTCGACATTTGATCCGACATTTTGGAACCGGCTGATCGACCCCACCTCCGGCGACGGTTGTTGGTCGATGGCGAGGATTATCTTGTCTTACAAGAAAAACAGCTGCGTGATTTGCGCAACACCGGTATGGTCGATGGTGTTCCAGAAGTTCGCGCTGTTCCCCACCGGACCGTTCTGCGAGAACCACTGGCCTGGCCCGTCATCGAAGGTCAAAGCCTGAAGAAGTACGAAAAGCGAAGCACAAAAAATGGTCGCCCGCGTCGGCCTAGAGGGAGGGCGATCATATCCTCATCAACTGTCCGGCGGGATGCAGCAAAGCGTGTCGGCATCGCCCGCGCCTGACAGCAACTCCGGACATTTATGCTGATGGACGAGGGCCATTTCGGCGCTGGATCCGCTGGATCCGACGGATATGCAGAACCTATTGATCGAACTCCAGGGCGGCTGCAAAGACCATCGTCTTCATCACCCACGATTCTTGACGAATTCTCAAGCTGGCGGACCATTGGTTATTCTGAAAGACGGTTTTGTCGTCCAGCAAAGGCGAGCGCAGCATATTCTTTTGAACCCGTTGCGACCCGTACACGAAGGATTTTGTCAGCGACATCAACGCGCGGCGCGTTCTCGTGTCCGGTTCGGTTTCATGGCGTAGGACCACGGAAACAACCGCCAACATTAGCGGCGAAAGTTGATCACAACGACAATCTGGAATCGCTTATCGAGAGTCCGGCGGCGACACGACAAACCGCTATCGTGTATGAAGAACGGCAGCAGGTTGGTACCTTGGAAATGGCCCGATCTGTAGTTCTTTGTTGCCGCAAGGGGTTCATCTGATCCCGACGCTGCACGCAGAACCGGTTGATTTATTTTAGGTGGCATGCCGGAACTGTGGTGCCACCTTTTAGTGCTGCCAATTGCGATCGCAGCGCAAGTGCCTTGGGTATATAACATAACTTTACTATTTACAAGTGCTATAATACTGACAGGTGTGCGCGTACCTTGAAACTTGCGACTCCGTATAGAAAACAATGGGTTATCTAATAAGGAGAACATCGCATTAGAAAACCGTTTTTATACGCAACTAAGCAGCAAGAACGTCGACGAATTGAAAGGCTGGTGGCCGATGCGAAGGTGCCCTGTCGCCGAGTGGCGCGGGGTATTGAAACGCCCATAAGTCCACGGATCTTTCGCGAGATCAAACCGTAATTTCTGGGCTGATGATGCCTTTCCCAAAGAAGATATGCTGGAATACTTCGCAAGGCAGGCTCATAGATCACACAACGCGGCAGATACACACAACGCAGCTGATTTCGCACCCTGAGCTGTCGGTCAGCGCGTTAGGAACCATCTTAAGGATGGATGGACGCCTGAACAGATCGGGCACGGATGATCTTTGATGGAGCCAAGCAGCGCGTTTGCAGGAAAACAATTCTACCGGATATATCTACTCCAAAGAAGGCATGTCACAGGACTTGTGGTGGTACCTGCCATTGCATCGCAAGAAAACGGCACCCCGCCGTGCTCGAAGGCGTCAGGAATCCAAGTCGGACGTGATGTCAGCATCCTATTCAGGCCAGATGATGTTCGCCCACCGGTCGCCAGTTTGCGCATTGGAAGGCGATTTAATGCTGTTTGAACAGAGACGTGGCCAGCAAATTCACGTCGCTGGTTGAGCGCGTTCAGTCGTTCACCGGTTGATCCGGGTTAAAAACCCAACAAACGCACAAACGGTGATGGGAAAGATACTGAAGGCTATCAAAGACCTGGCCCCATTCGCCCGCAGAATCCATTCACTTTGATCGAGGTAGCGAGTTCGTCAGCTGGCCGCAATTGCAGGCAAAAATTGGTACACAAACTTGGTCTGCGATCCCTCGTCACCCTGCCAAAAGGAAAACGTTTTGAAAAATACCAATCGAAGGGCTCGGGACGGTGGCTTACCAGAAAGCGAGATATAGCGTCAGCTCACGGATCACGACATCAAAGAAATAAGCGACCGCCTCAAACAAACAACACGCGCAAAATGCTTGGGATGGAAGACCACCTGCGGAGTCTTCAGAGAAAATATGTGGCGGAAATGGCGTCGATCACCCTACCCTCAAAAGTAATAGGAGTCGCAGTTTCAGGGTATCGCTCACACTTTGGCCTTATACGCCCGTAGCCTCCCACTTCGGACATATCTTTGCCAATCGCCCCCCCATGACCCGCGGCGTAGCCATACCCACCTTCACCCAGTCGATATCACCTTCACGCTGCTGCGGTGTAGCAACGTTAGATAGTTGACTTCGCGGGCTGCCCTCTTGGAAGCGGTCGATTGATGTACCCAGGTATCTTATCCCAATTGCAGGCTCAGGTGTCGCGTTTCGGGCTCGTATTCAGCGGTGAAAGGCGTCCAAACCCCTCGCATATCGATCTGCCTTTAGGGGCGCTGGGTGAATTGCTGCGCAAGCCCGGCGGGACCAGCACCCTCGGATAAGAGGACTAACAAGGCGATTTTGACCGTTCAACGTTCGCGTAAAACTGCCGCGATCGGGGTGCTGCCGTCAGTCTGATGGTTCGGTCGCAACAGACGCGGCTGCACTTGGGCACCTCGCCCGCGTATAGCTCGACGCTTCGCGGCGGCTCATCGGCATCGGCAACCACCAGTTATAGGCATATTGCGACGGCACCCGCTGCAAACACCCGCAGGCCTCGGGGACTGTTTGGACAGGTCTCTAGGACATAGCGCAGGGATCGTCGTGATGCCCAAAAACCGCGGGCCGTTTCTTGTTTCGTCCCGCCCATAGGCCAGCGCGATGCTGAGGCCTGGCGTCGTTAATTACCGTCAGGACAGCCCCAGAGGAATTCGACCATGCCCATGACGGTGCGGCCGGTCCTTGCACTGTGGCAACGCAACCCTTCTTTTAAATTGGCGACAGATCGTAATTGCGCACAAAGCCGGATGTCGTCCCGCGATTTGTTGGCAACCGCTAGGAGCAGCCCCCCAGGATAGCTAGAGGGCACCATGTCGACAAGAAACGCGCAAGCGCCGATCTGATCCTCCAGCCAAACCCGTAAGCTTTGCGTGAACAGGGGTGACTAACTCGGGCATATACTGCTGTAACGCGGCTTCGCAGGCAGGCGCGGTCGGGGCCGGGTATCCGCCGCCACGCGCGTGAACCACGCCTCGTAGGCAGGCCATGAACCGGTCCCAGCGGCAGCCCCACTTTGCTGCCGGAGTGGCTTCGCTGATTGCAGTCCAAACGTAAGGAGTGCGTCATATCAAGCGCCAACTTCGACGGCAACTCGAGGAAGAACCTTATCATCTCGCGGCTGGGCCGTCTGGCCCTGTCGGTCCGTGTACGACCCTGCGCTGTCGCCCCCCGACACGCATGGAGGCAAGGCCCGCTGATGGTCATGCTCTCCTTTTACCCGCGTGGCCTTTCGGGGCCAAGATGCGTGCGACGGGTAAAGCTGCGCCCGTCAGTCTTCGCCATCGATCCAGCACCTTTCTGTCCGCGGGAGGCGTCTTGGATCGCATCTGCATTGGTTGCGTGAACGCGTCGGTGGTCAGCGTCGCTTGAAAGATGGACCGTTGAATAAAAATCGCCTTTGTTCGAGCCTGTTGCCCCCTGCCCCATGGCTGCGAATGCCGATGGTACATCGCGGCGCCGCCTTGTAGGGCAGTTCCCGGTTGGGCTCGGACCGTCGAATACATGGGTAAGTCTGCCCAGCACGTACGGCCATCGCGGCCCCCGCAGGAAAGCCCGGCCACAACGCTACGCCCCTTTGGAATGCATTGGTCCGCTGCAACCCTGTTGCATCAGCCCTGCAAGGATCACGGCTTCGCCCGCTGCCGCGCAATTCTGGTCGCCCGGATCGAACCACTTCCAGCAGTTTTGCTATTCGCGATCCGTGATTGTCCGGATTACACAAGGATCAGCCCGTGCTTCATCCGCCAGCTGGTTCATGCCTGTACCTTTGGCAAAATCAACCGGCGACTGCTTGCAGCCGTGCAGCATCATCACGCCCCTTTCGGCGCAGGACCCGTTGAGGTATGGGGACTTAAAATCCATCACTCGCGGCTGCCCGCAGTACAGCTGAAAGTACCGCGTCGATGTCGCACCTTGGGTAGTCGGTTCTGTCGTGTCGCCGCGGTCAAAGCTGATTGCGCCAATCCAGCGAGGTGTGTCGCGCAGGCCGCGGGCCAACTTTGGCTCTAGCAAAAGGGGTTTTTGGCGGACTTTAGTCGCCAATACCAACCCCCTACGCCAAGGGCATTCTGGATCGCTTTCAGTTGCCGCTTTGGGTTCCCCCGCGCACAAGTTATACCGGCACGGCGCATGGGCGCGTTGAATTCATTCTTTCCATGTTCGCATTCCTTTAGAGGTTTAATAAGCCGGTCTAACTGATCCCGGTCGCCGAGTGCTGTTTTGACTTCTGTTTGCTGGCTTTGAAGCGCCCCCAGCACATTGAATGACCAATGTGGCGCGTCGAGTTCCGGTGTGACGTCTACGTGCGATACGCGCAAGGCCCACGGACTTTATGTGCAGGACCTCATTCGCGGCTTGCACGGCCTTCGAAGATCTCGAGGTATAGTTTCGCGCAGGCCCATCTCCATCGTGTTTTGCCGTTCTATCGACCGTGTGACCGTAATCGGACTGATGGTCCAGCTGCTTGCGGATCGCGTACGGATAAAATCGCTGCGGTTGGAATAGAACCCCTCCTGTGACCAGCAGATCCGATCCGACCCAGATCAACAAAGCCCAGTGTTGATTGGTAATTTTTCTCGGCTTTCGCGGCTGTTTGTCTCGTATGCCTGACGTTGCTCATACCGTTTCTCCATTCCATGTGGAATGGTATATGGCATCCGATACGCAGATTGGCAATGGGTGCCGACCTTCTGGCCCGCTTCAGGCCAGCAGTTTGACCGCCATGGCAAGATCGTCCCTTAAACTGGGGCCGTTGCACGGGCTTTGCTTAGGATCGGAAGGCGCAGCAGATTAGGACGGGTGTAGGGTAACAGAACAGGCGTGCCGGATGCGGTTTTGTTCGACCGTGCCGCTGCCGCGACAAGATCCCGCGGCGGCGCCCCGTCAGGCCCTTCGGCGCGGTGGCCCCCATCCCAAGCAGCAATTTGGGACTACCTGCGCGATCTCTGCGGTCCAGCCACCACCGGCAATGCTGAGTCTCTGACCCGTGTGGAGATTGGTGCAAGAGCCGCTACCGCGCGGTGAAAACTTAAAAATGCTTACGGCATTTGGTGACAAAACGCCTTGTGTCGCCCAGCCTCCGCCTGCCCCGCAATCTGTCAAAACAGCTGCCCCGCGGACCAACGAAGGGCCGCCCGCTAAGGCCTCCTGATCGCCGGGCTTGCTCCCTACGATCATCAGGTTCAGCGTCATCGGGCCCCTCGCCCGGTACAGCTTTGCGTGAGCCGTTGCAATTGCAGGGGGCAACGGGTACATGGGCCGCGATATCTTTGGCCAATGCGTCTTTCGCCCTCCCACGCCGATTGAGCGCGGCAAGCTGCGCTTGTACTTGTGCCATGCGCGCAGGTGCAGCGAGGGTTGCCGGCCTCTTGCCATTCGCCCGCCGCGCGGGCGGGGCATCGGCAATTCATTTTGGGGAATAAAAACGCCGCTTCGGCATTGTTCTTCCAGTATTTCTTTTGGATCTCTGACTGATGGGCTTTTGGACCATCCAACGTGCAGATTTAAAGATGTTCTGGAATAGTGATTCCACAGCTGCTCGCTTGCTTCTTCGGGGCAGCGCTGGGCTTTTCTTGGGCCTTTCGTCGAACGACAGCGACCATTCTCGAACACGGCAGACACATCCGAACCGTTCCAGGATACGCCAATCATTATCGCTGAAAACGGCGGACAAAAATCGGCGGTAGGCTCTACCGTGTGATTACGTGGGCTCGGAACCCGCGGCAAAGGACTCGCCGCGGGGCGCATTCCTCAAGCCCCGAATCTCGCGGAAAGCGGACAAAGGTTTCATCTTATGGTTGGCAGCGATGCACGTTCTTTTTCCATCGACCGCAGCCTGACAAGATCGGCGTCGCCGCGGTCCGTTCAGAAAGATGCGGGGGCATCTTTCCAAACGCCACAAAAAACGCATTAGAGCGCGCAAAGCGTTCAGGAGCGCTATGCCAGACACGGTGCTGGCCATCGAATAAAGCTACCGCGGGTTCATCACCTGCCCCTGTCGCTCGGACCGGCGGAGCTTCACCCAAATTAGGCGGGTGCAAGTGGTGTATCGCCCCAACAGGATAACGCTTCGGGGGCGGGATGCGCCGGCCGCCAGAAATTGCGCGCCGCATTCCACGCCACGCTTTGCGCCGTGCCAATCTTGGCATGACTGCGCGTGCATCAGAACAATGTCAGCTGTTCGGCGCGAGTGCGAAGCGCGCACGCAGGTTAGGGCTGTCGGTCAACCCACCGGGGACCAGCGCCCGCTGTGATAAAACTGCGCGCCTTTTTCATCGACGCACCCCATTGCGGATCAAAGATTTCGTAGCGCGGGTGCGGTGGCGGCGCGTTGAACAGGATCGGTTTCCACCGTCTTCACCCGAACCCCGGTACCGCGCAGCAGCATTTCGCGAAGTGCACGGTTCACAATCCAGCGGAAAACACCTCGCGGTTTTGCACCAGGCCCAAGCCAGTTTCGATCCCACTTCAAGACAAGGTTCCCATCTGCTGTGAACCGACGAAATCTCGTCCAATGGAAAAATCATAGAAAACGCAAGCAACCAACCCGCTTGGATAAGAGCCGATGTTCGCGCTGCAAGGGCGGTGCGATCAGCGGAAACGCTTGACGAACTTCCGGGATCGGCTGAGAAAGCCGAATAATTTACACCGCGCTTGAGTTTAAGCTGAATTTAAAGCCGTGTTGACTGCCCCAGAGATGTCGCCATCATTGGACCCGTCCGCCCGATGATCATCTGCGTCGGATTGCCCCGCCGGACGGCAAACCGTGGGCGGCGTTTACGGTGTGGGATTGTTTTCTTTCGACACCCCTGCGCAGCCGGAAAATCTGCCATCGGCCTTTGCGGGATCGATCGGGCCTTTTTCTCGGGCGCGGTAATTGCTTCACGGCGGCGTCGGTGGGCCAGGTTCGACATTTGATCGACAGCCGGTCGGCCAGCAGCCCCGCGTCGCGAGCGTCAGCTCGGGGGCCGCATCAGGGATGGTTTTAAGGTGGATATAGCGCGAAAGTTTTCCTCGTGCCGCAGCTTGCGCGCGATTTGCACCATGTCCGGACATGGTTGGCGTCCCGGCGACCGATTCCCACGCCTGAGGACAGGAATTAAACCCTTTCGATATAGTTTCCGACGGTTAAAACTCGATGGTCAGCTTCCACCACTTCATCGACCACTTAAACGCGCGCCCGCGGTCACGTTCGACGAGGACCACATTGATGGCAATAGCTGCATCATAGATTTGGCAAAAAGTTGTCATCAGGATTTTAAGCAATTGAATACCAGCGCCCGTCTGGCCGGCATTAGGCGTAAGGCAAATTGGCCGACCCCCTCGTTCGAAGCCAGGCCCCCTCCCATCGCGGCGCAAATTCGCGGCTTGTCGACCCCGAAGAGGCCACAAGGAGACGCATTTTTCATTATTTCCGGGCCCGCGTCCGCTGAGGATCGCCCAGTTTTTGTCTTACAGTTTGCTTGGCCATTACGTGCAACTCTCATTGTTTCCACCGTTTGGCCCGATTTGGTCCCCGCCCCTCGATTGGGGCCCACCCCTGCGCCCGCAAGTGCCGCGGCCGCGCGGGTTTCTGCTTTTATATACTTTCGGTTTTTTAGGTTTTTCCAAAAGAGCCGGATAGGGAGGACGCCGCAGTGTCTCCAAAAACCAGTTTTTCACTTGCTGGCGCGCACCGGTTCCCCTGTTTTTAACTGACCGCAGGTTTCGTCCGGAATCCTTCTCCTCTTCCCTCC
>Ga0163217_1047145_pt1 | contig 14703 bp, 17 predicted proteins | sample SynspAceP_FD_185933 | JGI IMG/M metagenome (GOLD analysis project Ga0163217, IMG submission 185933) | Saline lake microbial communities from Ace Lake in Antarctica - Synechococcus sp. Ace-P (PacBio error correction) | ecosystem: Environmental > Aquatic > Non-marine Saline and Alkaline > Saline ... | reverse complement strand
CTGCGGGGAGCAGGCCTCGGGCTCGGGGCTTCATCGCCAGCAATGTCATCGAGGGTGTTCCTCCGTCGTCCTGGTCCTCGTCGAGCGACTCATTCCTCCAGGTCAGAGGTATCGGCTGCATGTCATGTCAGTGGTGACCGGCAACCTGGTTGGGCTGTGCTGCTGCTGCTTGCTCAAGGTGACGTAGCGTGCTGAGCTGCAGCGAGTTTGATCCAAAGAAGCTGAGGCAATGGTCCAGCCCATCGCGGCTGTGGTTGAATGGGAGCAGCCCGTCCGGGGGCTCTGGCTCCTGCCAATCATTGCCAGCCTGCTCAGAAGATGATTAGAAGAGAACCAAACCAGCGGCGAAAGTGGGATCGGGATCGGGATCGGGCGTGGGCTGCTCCAGTGTCGGAGTCCACATCCCAGAGGTCAATCGGTCACCGAGACAACGCCGCAGTTTCGGGAGACGGATCCATCTGCCAGCGGGGAAGCAGGGTCGATGGGCCGGATCGCGGGATGGCACCACCAGATCCTGGCCAGGGTCCCAGCTCACTGCTTGGGGCCTGATCGCCGGCCACGTTCACCACCAGCCCAGCGGCAGCTGCTCAGCGCCGGGGTAGCACGAGATCCGGGAGGTTTACTCGCGCAGGGTGGTCTGGGGTGTCGTAAAGCTCAGCGGAGCACGGCCAATGTGTCGGCCCTCCAGCACCAGGTGGTCGGCCATCAGCGCGAAGCAGTTGCGGGTTGAGGTTGCGCAGGGTGTCCAAACCCGTGGTGCCGTGGAGTCCAGCCAGCAGGTTGAGGGTCGCCCAACCACGGGTGACAATCGGTTTCGTAGGTCGCCAGTTTCAGGGTTTTCTCCGTTGCGCAAAGGTCTGCACGGTGGTGCCGTAGCCGCTCCGCAATCACGCTCAAAAATGTGTCCGGGACTGATGCCAGCACCCGGTTGGGCTTGAGCGCCAGCACCACCTCTCGCCCAGCTGTGCGCTGCACCAGGCGCCGATTTGCCACCGGAGCCATAGGCCTGGCCACCAGCAGCAGAGAGAGACCAAGCAGCTCAGCTCGGCGGCTGTGGGGCAGCAGGCGGGCGGACTGGAGGCCCGAGAGATCACCCAGCCAGCAAGGGCCATTCACAGGGGCAAAGCAGGTGTTGGCCGGGCGGCGTCGTGGTGATGCCGGTGTCGGGTCGGTGAGATCAAGGCGGCTGTAGATGCCGCGCACACCGATTGCCCTGCCATGCTTGGCTGGCATTCAAGGAAAGTCCCAGGCGTAGGGGCGCTTGGCATCGGAGCACCGCCGCCCGGCAGAATGTTAGCCCTCGCAGAGGATGTCGCCGGTATCGACAGCCAGGGACCGTTGGTGTTGTTGGCAGATCAGGCGCTGCTGGGCATGAAGACAAATCGAGCACATGCCCGCGCCACGATCCACCGGCTCCCTGGAACGGGGTGCTGGCGGTTGAAAGAACAGCAAAACCGAAGGGCATTGGCGACAACCGCAAACGGCGAGCGCGGACGATGGTCATCAGCCCGCGCAGGGATCCACCCTGGTAAACACTGGGCTTGGGGGCGGGCCTGGCCAGCTACTGCAGGCTCGGCAAGGATCAGGAGAATCGGTCTGCGGCGTGAAGACGCGCGGCTGCGGCCGGCGCCAGCGCGGAAGGGCAGCCGCCTGGGTCTGCGCTGAGGATCTCGTATTCGGTGACACTTCCTCCAGGAGCAGATTCGGGGCGTACTCGAATCACATCCAGCTTTTTTGTCGGGCAGTTGCTCGGGGATTCGGTATGGGGCAGCGCCCTTGCGCGACACCTCGTCACCCCACCGCGTTCTTGCGCGTGAGCCGCATCAGGGTCAAGGGGGAGGTGGAGCGAGGCAGGCGGCATCGATCAAGGCGATGCATCGAGGCTGGCCTTGGGGCGCTGGGGATCGGATCGGGGAGCTGGGCCCTTCCAGCTGCGCCATGGCGTCATTGATGGCACGGCACGGCTGGTGCGTTGCGGCATCTTGCAGGCAGCGGCGGATCGCTGCAGATCAGTTGGGACGCCAGGCGCTAGGGGTTGGTGATGGGGATCGCTCATGGCTGCGTGGCTGGGGGTACGGCATCGATCAAGCCGTTGCTGCCAGGGGGTCACCACGCCTGAGCGCTGGAGAGCGCGAGCTGGTGGCGTAGCTCAGCGCTTGCGATCACGCCGCGCCTCGTGCAGGCTGAGCCATTCATTCAACGGAGGGCAGGGGCCGAGGCTGGCGGGTGAGCGGCTGTCACGGTCAGCGGACACCCCGGCTCCTGCCTCAGCGGAATCACCGGTGAGAGCGCACCCAGTGCCCAAGCAGGGGTGGAGAACACCGAAGTACCTGTGGCGTCGCCCAGCGACTGGAGGAGCGCAAAGGATTGCCGGGCTGTGAGGCTGATCTTCCTGTTCACTGGCGGCGCCGGCGCCCATGTTCTCGGCGGGCACGAGCGCATCGCGGCGCCATGTTCTGATCCAGGCTCTGCCAGGTAGGCGCGGTGCTCGGCAGGGAGCGCAGCGCGGATCTCCTTCACTCAAAGTCCGCGGCGGCAGGTCAGTCCATGGAAGTGTTGGGGAGAGCACCAGCGGTTCCGCGGGCGCTTCATTCGCCATGCAATCAGGCACGTTGCCGAACTGATCGACCAGGCCGCTGCGCACCCGCCACCGCAGGGCACAGCGCGAAGCGTCCTCGTACTCGCTTATTGGAGCCGGTAGTGGTGGAGGTACTGTGCGCCAGGCCAAGGTGCGGGAGGTCACCCTTGCCCAAAGCCCGCCCCGCCATCGGCGGTCGTTACCAGACCGCAGGAAGCTGACGTGCAACCTGGGGGCTAAGCAAGGCGGTGCCAAAGGGCTGGGCCCTGAAACCCACCGGTGTTTTCACGGGGGCTGGGGCACCGCGGCGAACGACGCCCTGGGTTCATGCCATCTGGTGTGAGCAGGCAGGCGGTGGTAGGGTCCAGTTCCGAAAGCTGAGCGGAGCTGGCAGCTGATTGACCGTCAGCGCCGGATGAAGTGAACCAGGGATGGCACCGTGCTGCCGCGGCTCACCGGCCGGCGGCTGATCCTTTCGCCACCAACAAGGCCCCATTGGGGCGCCGCCCCTGGGGATTCGGCTGTGCCCAAGTCCAGCAGGTCCTTACGGGCACAAGCAGCAGGCCGGTGCAGGGAAGCGCGATCACCAGACGGGCGATGCATCGAGGCGATGACCCTCGGAGGCCAGCGGTGGCCGGGCGGCAGCCACCATCAACAGACAGCCGCCATCGCGCCAGCACGAGCAGATCGCGACAAACAGGAAACACCGACAGGTCAGTGCCGTGGCCATCGACATCACCGGAGCACTGCAGCAGGCTGCTCGCAGGGCGCGGTGGTGAAGGAAGGAGAGCATGCCGGCATAGTGCGCAGGGCATCGCGAAGAAGCCGGTCGGCCGGCGGCTTCGATGCGGCTTTCCCATAGGAAGAGAGAAGGCTTCCTTGTAGCCCTGGGCAGGTAGGGACGTGCGGGCAGGCGCCTTCCGGTGACTGCAGCAGGTTCCAGGCAAGTGCGTAGGCGAGCTGAAGCCGATCACGCACGCACCAGGGAGGAGCTCCCGCCAGGGCTCCAGCGGCGAGGACGGCCCTTGGCGCCAACGCCTGCGTGCTGCTCTTTCGGAGAGAGCGGCAGCCATTGTTGCGGGATCGGCCTGGCGACTCCTGGAGGCAAGGGCTTGGTGCTGCTTGTGGGCTATTTGCCAGGAGGGGGGCCTGCCTGCTCCCCTGTGTCTCAATCGCCCTTAGGAGTCATTCCCATCAGATCATCCCTGGAGGGATTTGGGCCATGGCATGCCGGTCAGCGTCAGCGGCCTCAAGAACAATCCGGGCCGAGGCCCTGCGCCAGTCCAAAGCAGGGCATGGTCGTTGTGCTCAAACGGGACCATCCCGATGCGTGATGATGGGCCTCGATCAGGCGGCCTGTTGCAGGCACCGGGCGTGCGGACCGCACTGGCCACCGCCCTGTTCCGCGATGGTGAAGGCTCTCCCTGGCCGCGCCGCCCGGGTTCGCCGAGATGGGACACGGCCGGCCTTTCATTCCCAATGCTCTCGCGGCTGGGGATCGGTGGAAGTCCGTCTGACGGAGCCGAAAACCAACGCCGACCTTGACACCCTGGAGCAATGGCTGCAGTCGTCATCAGTGACGCCCAGCCCTCTGATCGGCCTCGCCCGTGTGAAAACGGGATCGGTTGGCTGAAGGAGCTGTTCGTGGAGGTCCTCATCCCCACGGTGGTGCCGATGAAGTGATCACGGGGCTTCCCTGCAGAAGAGCGCGCGATTCACCGCGCACTGTGAGCTGGCTGGCTCCAGATTGCTTGTCCCATCCCAAGCGGGGCCTGACCTGCCGGATCTCGGATGAGGGAGGAAGCGGCCAGGGCATTCGCCTGGGCCTTGCACATCCGGGCCCGGCGCTGTTTGCTGATCGACGAGCGCTCAGGGCGGGCCGTGGCCCAGGGGCCTGGGGCTGTCCAATTTGCAGCAAGCCGCGTCATCGGCATGAGCCCGAGGCGGCGCCATTTGACCCGTCAAGCTCGGGCCTGCTGTCCCCAACTGCATTAGACAGCGATTTGCAGGATCCTCCGGCAAGTGATTTCATGCCGTTCTGCGGTCGCTGCGGAGAGAGCAGGCCCTGAAACTCCACAGGATCCCTGAGAGAGTCTGGGCTACGACGCGCTCAGCCCAGCAAAGGGAGAGGAGCTGACAACGCACGGGTTGCCTCAAGGCTGTTCTCCAAACAACCTGAAGTGGCGCGACCCGCTTTGCAGCCTCCGATGCAGAGCAGCCAGGACATCCGCACGATCAAGGAAAACTAACTGAGCCACCGGGACGTGATCACGACCAGGATCTATTCCCATTGTTCTGCACGTGATCAGCTTTGGGGTCCGCAGCCCGGCAGGAGATTGTGTTAGCGTAGCTGAACAATGTCTCGGACCTGGGGAACCACGGCCAAGCTTATGGAGATAAATCGAAACCCCATTGATTGCAACTGAGTTCGTGGCCTTGCGCCGATGTCCTTGAGCTGTGTTCTCGGAAAGGGGTGAGCTTCGCGGTGGTTTCACGAAACCATCCAATAACAAGTTCTGCCCACAGTGATTTTAGTATTTGAGTAGGCATATGAATGACCTAGCATCTGTCAACGAGTTGCGTCAACGGGAATTTATCGTGACTTCAGATCACCACCTTAATAGGATAACATCCATGTGTTGGATTTGAGTATTTTGATCTGAAATCAAGGGGTACAAAGCCGAGGATAGGGGTAACATGATCTTTGGCATTTTGCGATCCCTGTATACCCCAATCCCAAAAGATCCGCCCTGATTTGATGCTTGATCGGTGACAATCCCTCATGGTTCGATCGTGTTGATATGACGCTTGGCATTTAAATATTGTTAGGGAATCGAAAAAAGGGCGTCCCCAGAAGTCCTGCATACTTGTACACAATCACACCTTGCGCCTCAGCTTAAAAACGATCTTCAACTGCAACTTTAAAGCGGAGGATTTGCTTCGGCTATGTGTAGGGGTTAAAATCGATTTTGGGTGCAAAACCGGCTCACAGATGGGATCAAGGACTTCATCAAGCAGCCCACGAGCTGAAGAATTACGACGGACCAAGCGAATCTTGAATATTGGACCCAAGAATGGTAGCTGGCTTGGAGCCCACGTGTTGTAATTCTCTGGGTGCCAATGCGCAGAAAGCGTTTCTCGCATGCGTTTCGGGGCGAAACATCCATCTGATCGCTATTTGAGCATGCTCGGCATCCAGGGAAGGGGCGGAGTTAAAGCCAGTGCACCGAGAAGATCAGCCCGCCATCATTGATTAAGCACCGCTTTAGGATGCATGGGGCAGAACAAACGGATGGCAGGCGGAGCGGGAGGCAAAATAGCTATGTTGGGGCGCGGCGACGGGTCTGGGCGCGGAGTTCCTTCTAGCCGCCGGCTGATCCTTTTCCGTTAGGCGGCGCCTGCACAGCGATTATTGAAAAGCCCACCATTGATCTATTACCAACATGTCTTCAATCGGGGACGCGTTGGGGTAGGAAGCCGGCGGATCTGCTCGGCGTCAGAGACAGAGTCCGATGGCCAAGAAACCAGGAGAAAGCAGAGGCCTAGAATCAGGATGGCTATACGGATTCAGCCCATAGTTGTTGGGCCGCAACACCTCACCCTGAGAAACCTATGCGGAGCCATCGGTCTGCAGCACATTTATGGGAGCTGACCTCGTCGCTGATATGCGGAGAGACAGTGCTGGGTAGGGTGTTTTTATGCGGACCGTCGAAACGCATGTTGAACAAAGCCGCTACGCGGGCAGATTTAAAATCAAGGCATAAATATAACGACTTCTAGTCGGAGCTTCGTTCTTGTCTTTGAGGCCATCCCCACGTGGTTGATGCTGCGGACCAAGCGAACAATTCCTGTTTTTGTTCTGACTGCGGAGGTCTTACCGAGAACACCACTGAGGGAAGCGCATCTATTTGATGCGCCCACTCCTTCGTCGTTTCCAACGGGAAGCTACCGCAATGGATCCTGCTTGAACAGGAGGCGCTTTTGATGGCCTGTTTGATGCGAACCTGCAAAGCGATGCAGGCTGCATGGCCTACGCAGCAAGACCGATCGACAAGCTACAGACGAACGCTTACGTCGAGTGACCGGTCATTTTCGACCGTTTGCCCTGAATGAATCTCAGCCCCTCTGAAACTCAAAGACTACTTTGCCGCTGTTTGCGTTGAGCAGTATTCGTTGGAGCACGATCAAGGTCCCGATCTCTGCAGTCTGCAGTTGTTTCCATCGCTATTTGTGCTCGATCGCGAGATGGAGTGGATCAAGATCATCCCCGTCCACCTCGAGTTCATAGCCTGCCGGATATTGCCAAACTCGCGAGGAAGTGCCACAGGCTGATCAATTCGGTGCGCAAGTTGCGCTACCGGATTGTTCGCTGGTGATCTACAAAGCTGGGGCCTTGCGCATCAGTGAAGGTCTGCCTGGAAGTTGTCCTACATCGACGGTTCACGAGCGACGCGTGCATATTCGCGATGGCAAGGGCGCAAAAGATCGCTACGTTCCGATGCCGGCGTTGACGCTGGAAAGCCATGCCGTCGCTTCTGGACGACTCACCGCCATCCCCGCGTTTGCTGTTCCCCAGTTCCGGCCGCAGCCAATTTTCATCGTGCGGATCGCCAGGCACCGAATGGATTGCCAGCGGGCGGGTGGGCGCGCCGTGCAGCGGCACTGAAAGCAGCTCGGCCTGGAGATGCGGGATTGAGAAGAGGGCTCACGTTTCACTCGCTGCCGGCACGCCTACGGCAACGCCATCCTGCTGGAGCAGGGAATGGACCGTGCGGCCTCATCCAGTCCCTGCTCGGGCACAGCCATAGCAACACCACACCCGCTACGCCCACGATCACAAGGTGGCCGCGATCACAACCGGCGATCGCATTTGAAACGCTGCTGAGCGGCTTCCAGCTGCGCTGGGTGGAGGAGTCATGATTCTTCTCTCCCAATTGGTGGAGCGTTACCAGGGCGACCTGGAACCGCCGCCGATGGCCCTCAACTCTGCCGAGTCATCCCAGGTCTGCAGGCGATGCGCGCTGCGCCGTCAAGGCGAGCGAACCTGTGGTGCTGCAATGTTCTGACTGTGAAACACACCATCAAGAATCCCCCATTACCTGCGCCATCGCAGTTTGCTCCGCACGCCAGCACATGAAAGCCAACAAGTGGATTTGAACGGCAACGGGAGCCAGAGTTGCTACCTGTGCAGTATTTCCTGATCACCGTTCACGCGGGTACCGGCAGAACTACGGCCATTGATCTGCACGCATCAGCGCACCCGCCTACGCATCTGTTGCTTGAAAAAACAGACCTGGCAAACAATTGATTCATTCCGACTCGCCATACGTGGACCCGAAACTCAAGGGGCAGATCGGTGCCCATGCTGGACTGCATAGCCCATAAACCGCAAAAAAACTTCTATTTCCATCCACACGTGCATTCTGATTGTTGCCTGCAGGTTGCTGTGGAAATCAGCAGCGTCAGGAATGGAGACTAAGGGCACGACACAGTAACCTGTTTCATGCTGCCAACCTGGCCAAGGTCTTCCGTGCCAGAGTGGTATGAGGGAATGCGGCGACTTGGCTTGCAAATTAAGACAAGGCCCTGCCGCAGAATGGGGGTAACCTGCAAGGCATTGTGGGACGTGCGGACAAGGTCTTGCTCTACCTTGGGTCGCTATTTGTATCGAAGCGTTCTACCTGAGAAGAACCACCTTTCTTGACGCGGATGGCAAGGTAACGTTCCGAACGACGGACAAACCAGGGACACGAGACAATCCAGGACTGTCCCGGGGGCTGACTTCCTCTGGGCTGCTTCTGCGGCATGTAGCTGCCTAAACCGGTTTCCGGTCGTTGTCCGCGTTTTCGGCAAATCCTGCATTGGCCATTGGCAAGCGACTGATTCAGCTGGTGCAACTCCTTCTCAGGGTTGTCGCTACCAGAATCAGGCCAGCAGCGAGCCAAAAGCCCCCCATCTCTGCCCACGTTGCAGAGGGGTGATGCAACATCAAGCGCCCGTTGCGGGTGCGCGAATATGGCACCACGATTGTGTTGAGCCGATCAAGAAAAGGCTAGAAGATCAATCGAGAGATAGGGACCCTATAGCTGACCAGGCCGATCCCTATGCAGAAGAAAACTGGCCTGCCCAGTACGCGTTGCGCCCTGTATGACTGAGACCGAGTGAGCGCAAAGCCCAGAGTCATGTGTGGTCATGCGAACAGGGCCAGTTGCCCCCACAGTGAATCTGGAGCAACTGTGAAATCAGGCTGGATGTTTTCTGCAGTAGGCCTTGGATTTCTGAGTTGCGGCTTGTTCAACTTCGGATAAGATTCGTGGCTGGCGCACGATCTATCCATATTCGTTATAAGGCAATCCCGCGAACGATGCGTTTATGAAAAAATAGCGGAAGATTTTAAAATATTTTGGTGGTTTGTCCTGTGAATGCTGTCATAGGCCTCTTTCTGTACAAGCAGGACAGACAGCCTAATAAGTGGAAACCTACTTAATTTTGATTCAATAGTATTTATTATATGGATTGGCATCTGCCTTGTTCCTATTTTTCAAGAAATGCGATCTATTCGGAATCAAGCTTAAGCAAGATATTCAAAGCTGAAGAAAGATTTGACTCATCAAATTAGCCAATATTAAAAACCGAAGTTATTCCTCTATTGAAGTTTTCTTCCCGCTAACAATAATCAAATTATATGTAAATTACAAATCCCGAACCTCCAGAAGGATTCGGAAATCCCAGATTTATTCAGCTCCAAATTCAAGAGCACTAGCCAAGCTAGGGGTATTAAGGCAGAAGAAACAGAAATCTACGCGAAAATATGCTGGTTCGATTTGAAACAGAGATGTTTCGGGTTTAGGTTGGCCTTTTTGAAAAAGCTTCTTCGCCGGCAACTCTAAGCATTCGGGCTTGATAGCAAAAGAGTCTCTGTTGGGATTGGTGTATCAACTAAGACAGGTCAGATTACATGCCTAAAGAGATTTGGTTCATTTGGCATACAAGAGGTCATATTCAATTTTGTAACTATGCAGTTACATGCGAGAATATAACTAATGACCAGGCTATTTCGTTAGGCAGTGGCGGCCTAGGTCTTCTAAAAGCGATTGGGGTAGTCTTTGGTAAAAGCCTATTAAACAAATTTTCTTTAAATATCGTTCCGGCGGCAAAAAAGCTGCGCCTCCACTGGACTGCTTAAACGCTCGCCTGGGGTTCCCCTGATTCTGTGGACAGGTCGCTAAGGAGTCAACGCCCATAACCTCCAGACTCTCCATCAATTGACCAATTCCCACAAGGGACAAGGCGTAGGTTCACGGGCGCAGCAGAAAAACAGGAAGCTGTCGCCGTTCTGCCTTCCAAGGAGGACCTCTCTTGCTCTTGCCGTCGCCCAGCGGCTGGGCCTTCCTCCAGCAGCCTCCCAACTTGGGTTCGCCAAGGCCCGGGATTGACCGTTGGTGATAGCGGCCCAAGACAGGCCTGTCACAAGCGAGGAAACGCCTCTGAGTTGAATCGACTCCCCAGGAGACCGTGAGCTCAGGAGGGAGGAAGGATTTTTTCAGGCTGGCGGCAGCGCACTTTGCCAAGGAGCAGCGCGCCAAGAAGGTTTTTGCCTGATTCACGAAACCTGGAGGCCGCTTCTCCGTCTCCTGGCTGTGCCGGCAGCATGGGGCTGGCCCGCAGTGGCTACTTACGCCTGGCGACAGCGGCAGGAGGGAACCCAGGGTCAAGGCCCGGAGGATGCAGTGATTCACCGCTGAGATTCCAGGGGTGTATCCAGCAGCACCGTGGCTTCACGGATCACCGCGTGTTTGCACAGGAGTTGGCTGCTTGCCGGCCGCCAGGTCGCGGCGGCCACCGCGTGGCGCAGGCTTCATGTGCGTCGTGCCCAGCTGGCAGCCAAAACCCCGCAAGGCATTTCCGCCCCTTGCCGCAAGGCCAGCCAGCAGCGTCTGCGGGCAACGGAAAACCTGCTGCAGCCAGGACTTCCAGGCCCTCGGCTCCCAATCGCAGCTGCGGCCGGCGACATCACCGTTATCCGCACCAAGGCGGCTGGCGCGTACCTGGGCCGGTCTGGATTCGATCTGTTTCAGTGCGCCGGGTCGTCGATGGAAACTCACAGGCCGGATCGATACCGGCTTTGGTGATCGAGGCGCTCAAACCGAGCCCTCGGTCATTCGCAGGTCGAACCCGAGAAGCTTGCTGATCCATACGACCAGGGCAGGCCAATTACCGGGCTACTGACTACCGCGATCTCCTGGGAGAAACACGAGATCCGTGTGCAGCATGGTCCCCAAGGGCTTGCTGCTGGGACAACGCGGTGGTGGAGAGCTTCTTCTCCACCTCAAATTCGAGCTGGATGGTCTTGATGACGACCGTAAGGATCTGACTCACCCAGCAAACTGCCCAAAACGATCGGGGCCTTCTGATCGAGGGGCTACTACAACCCGTGAGCGCCGCCATCAAACGATCAGTTACCCTCGCTCGATCTATACGCAGCACAGTTTCATCACTGCCCCTACACTCGTATCTGTGAAACTCCTGAGCGGTGTCACGAAATCGGGGGCACTCCATGATTTACGGTTAGCATTGAACTCCGTGCGAAGAACTCCAGCTTGGTTAATGCCTAAGGGGGCCGCCGGCAAACTACCTCTCGTAAAAGGCCGATTAATGTAGGGCCGCTCAAGCTCCACTCCGCAGGTCGGCCAGTTGTCCGTGGTTCATCCGCGATGAATCACGCAAACTTGTCTGACTAGCGATGCAACGGATCGGCGGGCTGCAAAAACTTTGGCGATCGACCACTGCCCCCACGCCCCTCCCCCACGCCACTTTGCCTTATCACAACTGTCTTGGAACCTGGAGCGGCCACCTTGTAAGCCGCCACCGCAAGCCCACTAGGACTGCTTTTATCTGCAATGGCTAAAGCCGCTGCCATGGCGAACTGTCGATGCATTGCGGGCGGTGCCGCCCCTGAAGCGCGCGCTCAGCAACCTGGTGCAGTTCTGGCAAGGCCAAACAGCATGCCGAAGCCCAGGAATCGATGCCGAGGTGCTGCTGACAGTGCCGCCTCTATCCCCGACATGTTTCCCATTTGGTCCGTCAGGTGCAATATTTGCCCGACAGACATCGCCCGGCGCGGTGGCGTTGGCCCGCCTTGAGCGCAGTAGAGGCCGGCTTGTCGCTGACACCGAGACCAGCTTCGGGGAGTTGATCAAGCGGCTGGAGGACACGGTCGCCTAACCTCGGGACAGGCGTGACGGGCGAGCGCTCAAGGGATCAGAGATCCGGACGTGACGGTGCCGGGTGGCCGTGGGGCGACGATCACGATGCAGGGCTGGCCTGTTCCTGAGCAGTTTCGTGTTCCAAATGTTTACTTGCCACAATCACCCACGCCTACGACCTGCTGCGGCCCACAACGGCGTGGTGCTGGGCAAGCGGATTTCCTGGCGAGCCGTAAGGCCGCCCATGGATCCATTCAGGTCTGGTGGGGCTTCGCTCTCTACTGAACCTTTTTTGTGGTTTAAAAACTGGTTGTGTTTGGCCACTTCAGGCACTGTTTGACCTTTCCAGCCCTTTTTGGTTGCCCTAGGTCTCCCAATCCCATGAGTGATACCACGCCCAAATCAATCCCCGATCCAAACGCCCCATCCAACGCCCAATCCCATGCCTGATGACGCGTTTCAATTACGAACCCGTGGAGCGCTTTGGTGCCAGGGCATGGACGGTGATCTGCCCTTTGGAATCGCTCGGCATTTGGTTGGGTGAACGCCCCTCAATGGCCGGGCGGCCATGCTCGGCTTTGTGCGGCGATTCGCTGGTGAACTGATCACCGGCGGAAGGCGATTGTCGGTCAACTGCGGTTGATGCTGCTCTGGCTGCTCGGCTGAGCCAAGGCCTTATGGGACGCGGCACGTGTTTTTGCGTTTGAGCAAAGACCAGACACCGTGTTGTGTGGTGATCGTCGCTGGCCCCACTAGCTTGGGTTTACAGATCAGGTTGATTGTTTCAGGCCGGATGTTTCAGGCCGGATCCCCAACTTCGCAGTTTTTTGATGGATTCCCGCGCCCAGCAACGAACTTTAGCCTCAGGCTACAGGATCTATGCCCCGATCCCTGGGCTCTTCCAGCCTCGGCGAAGCGCCTTCTAAAAGCATGACGCGGATCCCGGCTTCATGGCATCCCCTTTCTTGGTGCGATTGCTGAGAACCCAAGCAGCAGGTTCGCTTTGCGGCAAACCATCCAACTTTTTGGGACCGGCATGATTGCCTTCACCTTTTTGCTGCGCAGGAACTCTCCTTGATGATGAGGCCTTCGTCGTGGTTTTCCACGATAGGGAGAAACGACTGCGAACCAACGGGTTTCATCTGGCACTCTTCAAGTTCTGCTCCCTTGCTGTTTTAATCCCAAAGGCCCCCTATCGATTCTCCTGAAGCACTTGTTTTGCCTTTGACTTTCCGGTTTAGCCCTGGGAAGAAGGCCAAGGCTGAGGAACATCAGCCAGGTGATTCTGCAGCTATGAACAGCAGTCTCTGCAATCCCTTGCGCGATAGGATCGGGTCAGCTGACGATCAGATCAGCGCGGCAGAGGAACCAAACGCAACAGGGGCGGGCGGCTGAGCCCTGCGTCAAGGAGGCGTGAACCCTGAGGTGTTCAGGTGCTTGAGAATCCAGGCAGAACGACCGTCAGCCACACCAGCAGGCCCACACAACGCCGATCGATTCCGGATTCCACGACCAGCAGGCCAGCGATCGCCGAGTGAAAGACTTTTTTTCTCGTTGGGCACGGTCGGCCGTTGCTGGTTGTGGCAAGTGTGTCACAAGCTGAGCTTGCCCTTCGTTGTCAGATGAGGATCTAGTTCAGGTCAGGGATTCTGTCGATGAGAGCATGTTGGCCCCGGCAGTCCATTGGCTCAGCAGCCTTGCTCGGTGAGCGCTGGGGGGGCTTTGCGCTGCGGGCTGAGGCCTGCTCGCGCAGAGATCGCTCAGTTTCGCTCGCAGCTGAGCTGCAACTGCCGGGCCGTAGATGCAGGTCGCGCTGGGGGAAGGGAATCGTTGGATCTGGTGTTTCACGCAGGGCGGCCTCGATTTGAAATTGAGCTCGCTGATGATTTCGTATGCCGCATCGGCTGGGAAGATCCCACACCAGCAGGCTGAAATTCCAGGGAGCTTGGTCCACCGAACCCCTTGAAATACACCTTGGTGGTGGCTCACTTCAGGGGATCCCGCATAGCCTTGGCAAGCCTGATCAGCACCTCGCGCAACTCTTTGCTGGCAAATCCGAATTCATAGGCCACCCCCACCGGCAGGATTTCAAGGCCGCGATGTGGGGCTGCCATTGCTCCAGTTCCACCACCTGAGATTCGAGAAATTCGGAGTTGGACGATGGATCGCAATGCCGATCCAACGTCACCCACTTCGGTTGCAGCGGCAGGGCTATACCGTTGGACAGTGCCCCTGGGAGTGCGCCGACTTTCAACGGGAAATTCACCCACTTTCGATCGGCCCGCTTCGAAGATGATGATTCAGGCCACTGATGAAGTTCTTGGTGATGCCTGCAGGCCCAGCAGGGCCCAACCCCGAACACACTGGGCGAACAGAGCGAGGGAGCTTCAGATCAAGCCCCCAGAGCTGCAGCAGCACCACGAGCCCACGAACAGGCAACGTGTACTGAACAATGAAGGGCGATCGCCTTTCCTGTGTGAGCTTTTGCGCGTTCCGGTGTGTACCGCAAGCACCCGGGGTTTGCGCAAACAGCTGATGCACCACCCCCCAGCCCTTTTGGCCAAGCAGGCAGGAAACAGGGGGCAAATCAAGAACCGAGGATTGTCGAAAACGGAGTAACTGCGCTTCGCCCAGGGGGGCAGTAAGGGTGAGGCCAGGCTGTCGGCCAGCGCGTCCCGAATCGTTTTCCGAGGCCAGGGTTCGGCTCACCGGAAAAACAAGGCTTTGATGCAGCGGCGATCCACGCCGATCCAGGACCGCCAAGCTTTATGCAGGGTTCGCCAGCCAGGGAAGCGCAGTAAACAGCCTGGAGCCCTGCAGGTCCGGGGCTCCCACCTCCGCTCACGATTCCGCGGGACCATGGCCTGTTGAAACAGCGCCGATAAGGCCAGACCCCAGCAGACGCGATCTCTCTCTTTT
>Ga0163217_1038304_pt1 | contig 14704 bp, 10 predicted proteins | sample SynspAceP_FD_185933 | JGI IMG/M metagenome (GOLD analysis project Ga0163217, IMG submission 185933) | Saline lake microbial communities from Ace Lake in Antarctica - Synechococcus sp. Ace-P (PacBio error correction) | ecosystem: Environmental > Aquatic > Non-marine Saline and Alkaline > Saline ... | reverse complement strand
CGGGCCGGGATCTTTCGCCTTTATTGTGTAGATGCCCAGTTGAGTGATCGTGAACACACATTTGCATCAGGCGACTATAACGTATACCACTAGGGAATTGGATCAAACGTATATTCAGAATGAATTAGCGGGTTGTAAAATTGTAAAGCTTTCGCACCGGTCATGCTTGAGGCACGGAGGATATGATTCAATTTCTGGCAAATCAATAAGTTATCCAGGATTCTGGATGCGGCAATTAGTAGGAAATCGTTACTTCTACCTGGATAATCGCCGTGAGAACATTATCGCAAACTTGAGCTTACTGTTGGTGAAATTGCCTCTGAAAAGTTTGCCCATCTCCTTGGCCGAGTTAATAATAGCTTCTGATTGCTGTTAGTAAAAGTAATTGTTCAAGTCTTCCAATCAGCGACTCCATTTGGACTACAGATTTCATCTTCGGGTAATAATGGATGTAATCAACCTGCAGCGAGGATCTGAGAATTTTTCACACGTACTGTGCGACATAAAAGCATCCAGATTGCTATTCTCCGCGTTCAATGGTAAGTATTCTGGAAATAACATCTGAAACTGGAATCACATCCGCCTTGCCGTGACTTGCTGTGAAATAATCACCTGTTCACTGAACAAGTCAACTGTTGCCTCATCACCTTGCTCAATTTTCAAATGATCATTTGGAGAGTTAGCGCAATTCTGTAGCTGGGGTGTTTGAAGTAGGCGACTTACATCGGAAGTTAATTTACCAAAAGAGGAGTTCTTCTCAAATAGTGCAGCATCCAAATCGAGGTTCCTGGGTTACAAATTATTTCATTAAACAGGTCCCAGATAGATCCACTTACAAGTATTCCAATTCGAGAATTACCCCAATGGACTTTGTTGGATCGCATTCCATTCATAAAACCAATCTCCAGTGATCGGGAAGTATAGGAGCAATGTGACCGTAGTCTCTTCATAGCAAACTTTCATCGGCAGTCGGAGTCAGTTCAAATTAGAAGGGCTGGGCCACAAAAATTCAAAGAGACAAGTAGCAGGAAGGTTATATAATAGTGCAGGACTTCAATCTAAGCAATCAGGCAGTCGATATAGTACGTGACGTATAGATTACTTTATTCAATGTCCACAGTAATGTATTCGAATTTCATCACCAAATTAACTTGTCCTGCACGCATGTCCATTCAATCGTTATAACTTCCTCAATTTCATAGCCATCTATGGCAGTTAGTTGTAAACAGGATTTCTGCACTAACGTTTGCAGCATCTGAACATGTAATGTCTAGGGAGGAAGCGTCATAGATCAAGTGCTTGCGTCTGAAGTTTCTGGGATCACACAACGATCTACGCAGTCTATCGTTTGTTCCTGGTTCTCAAAAAACTGCTCTAGGTTTGGAACTCTTTCCAGGGCCTCGAATCATTCAATATACAAGTGCCATGTCTTTGGTAATCGTCCGAAATAGCTGTCAATAATCCGGTTCTCCGCCCTCAAGTAATGCGATGGTTGGGATTATTTGGGTCAAGGGCAGATCGTAGTGGAGGTGTAGGAGGTTCGGGGACTTGAGGTTTCTGAGTTTGGACGAATTGAAGGTAGGACCAAGTTGGATGTTCTTATGCATTGGTTTTACTCCGCTTTGTTGAAGGAAGCTAGTAGCCGTAAAACCCGTTACCACACTGATTCTGCCCAATTCGATTATCGCGCTATGGCGGAAATAGATTTGGCCATTCGGACCGATTTGGATTACTCCTAGATTAAGTCCTGAAGGTTCAGAAATTTGTTTTTGGTACTTGATTATACAGGGCTTCATCTGGCACGCGTGTCGCAGAAAATACCAAAGGCAGGTTGGCAACTTGCTGCATCTGGATCGGTCAGTTTCACCGCCTTGATGTTAAACTCTCACCTTGGCCCACCATTTTCGATAATGGACTAATCCTCGTTCGCTACCTCGGGAACTCAACCCATAGACGTACCCGTTACAGCCTAATCAATTCTGGCATACTGCTGTACAGCTCTCGGTCCTTGGTTTAAAATCAAAATCTCTAACTTATGTACTCTTCTCCCTCACTTATGTTGACAGCAAGTTTGTCTCATCGGAATTAATTTCTTGAGCCACACCTGAATTAAATCCGTGATTGCTTAAACGGAGTTAAAACTGGAGGCCAATACTTGTACGTCTGGGTAAGCGCGGAACGTATTATTTCCTACTCATGGAAACAATCACCAAGTGTTCTCTGCATCCAATGCAGCGGTATGTCGGTTGATGGGTGAATAGAATTGTCTTTCTGACCACGTTTTCCTACCCGGTAGGATTTTGGCTGTGATATCTGACCAAAGAATTTGACACACTTTAGATCATTTGAATTGCTGGGTGGTAAATATAGACAAGGTCCTTCTTCCTGAGGGAATAGCACGGCGATCCACTCCTTGGCTAGCTCCATTATCGCACAATATCATCCCATTCTCATGAGATTTCATTCAAATCCCAACGATTTGCAATCCAGTATATAGAAGAGGAACTTGCCCTGTTTGATCTGATCGTACGTAGTACAGCGGGGAATATTTTGCGGAAATGTCTGCTGGCTTAGCCTTGGAGTTGGTGACATTTGGAGAATTCAGTTGGATCAGGATTAAAAATCCGACCGGCACCTCCCCAAAAAACCAAATATTGGCTGATCAGAAATCAGATTTTTTTTTCACCGGAATCTCAGCATAGCAATAACAAAGCCGAACCAGGCTCGCGAACAGCACCCAAATATAAACCGGCGAGACTGTGTTCTCACTTCGAGTTCCCCAGCCTTCGTTCGGAAGTGGACCAGAAATATTGTAAGTATCACCTTCCGTCGGGGGAGCCTCTCGCATTGTTCACCTTCAGCAAGCTTGCGCTTGAAAGCATGCTCCAACTATTCTACGCATTGTTCCCATTCACGAGCGTGGTGTCTTGCGGGAGTTGAAATTAGCTCTAGGTTGTTTCTGTTAAGTGTTGATGTCACGTGATAACGGTTTTGGTTTCCCGTCTGCAAAAGTTCTGCTTGAGTTGTTACGGAAATTAACTTTGGCCTGAGCGGCATTCGCTGGATCAGAATGTTCTTGTGATAATAGCATTAACTGGATTGCATCAGAACTTTACCAAGTGGCGGAAATTAAATTCCAATCGAAACTCCGGGCGGTGTTTTCAGGGAGGATTTCACTGGTCAGCTGGAGATGGGGTTATTCGCAAAGCAGGTCAGGAGCCCAAGTGAAATTCACAGTGGGATTCAAATATCGCATTTGGAGCAAAAACCGGAGAAAATTCGCCCACAAAAATCTACCCATTAATATGGTTCTCTTCCAAATTATTGCAGCAATTCTGGCTCGTTTGGATTTGGCTCCTCGTACCGATTAGAGTGCGGCCTCAGGCTATTCTTCATAGATTAATAGGCTTACGTAATGCCCTTTTTTTGATATTCGTGAACTGCATTTGCTGTCTGGAAGTGGGATTCTCCGTGATGTAGCAGATAGGTTGTCGAAGAGAATCGATAAAGATTATTTCCCCTGGAAAAATAAATAAATGCACATCTGGGAGAGAATTCAGCACTTCAGATGGCATTGTACTGCCTGAGTAGTTATGGTGTTGGATACTTGAGAACGTCCCCGAACTTTCCAGTCAACTCAACCACCAGATGTATCACCGATTTTCTGGAATGAGATTCCAACTTCCACTTTCTTCATGTGAGATGATGCTTTTGGGGTAAAATGGTATTCCTCTGTGTCCGTTGGGTAAATTTCCAAGCACCGAGTTCTATGCTCCTTGAAACAGATTTCACGTAAAAGCTAATTAGTAGGAGGGCGGGAGGGTGATTTCACGACTAATACTGCCACTTGAAGCTGGCCTAATCGTGGGATAGTCTTTTGGGTGACTTCGCGGTGCGACGTTTCATTTCCTGTCGGATTGTCGCAGGCATTCATATCTATAAGGAAGTAGAGTAGTGGGGACTCCGGGAATGTAAAAGATGTAATAGCTTATTTTCCTTACCTGGCTTCAATATTCTAGAAACCATGGCTACTTTTGTCTGCCATCGAATATCTCCGTTTGAGGCCCGGAGCGGATCCGTGTATGGTCGCGAGCTAAAATCGTAGACCTAGCTCCCATTAGTCTGGAAAAGAGGTTGTCCTGTATGGGAATCAATGGCCATCACATTATTATTTTTTCCATCGAACTGTTGAAGGTGCGTCTGGACTGTGGAACTCCACCTTTCCAAGGATAATTATTGTTTAGGAGTTGCTTGAATTCCGTATCGAAGATCATTCGTTGTCATTAAAACCTGTTGGTATGCAGAATTGAAATTACAAAAAAATGCATTTGCAAACTTGTAGGGTAAAATAGGTACGGAACCTTCATGAGGAATTAGGGTTTGCTTTTCATAATTTTCAACTGCAAATAAAACAAACGATGTGCTCGAATCGTTCTAATGCTAACTGAATATTCAAAATAACGAACAATACTTTTCAGGTTTGGTTTACTGGTTTTTTTAGTTGGTTGGACTTTTTCCACAATTCGGCTTTTGCCCAAGATCAAATATAGCAATACTATTGCGGCTCCCCTTTATTGAACCAGCCTTCCGGGGCTCCGAGCTCACTGGAGGGTAGGCTTAGATTACCGAAATCAATGGCCCGAGAATTGAATGCTCAGTTTTACGTATTCAGCTTTCTACGATACCTACACTTAGAGTTACAATAGTGGCTCGGGGTGATGGTTGATGCAAGATACGAAGGAGCTGCCAAATTACGGTCCACGACTATCGCATGCGATTGATTCTTATGAGTTAAATTAAATGATAACTGTTTTTAGACCAGGGGATTCAGCTAGTTCTATTACGGAGAGAGATTGGCTTTTATGAAATTTGAATTTTTGCATCAAATTTCAATCCGTGTCCTCTGGTCAACACTTCCAGGAACTGACATTCCGGGCTCGAGATCCATAAATATGCTTCTACATTTCTTTTGAATAGGTTGATATTTCACAGAGAATTTTTGGTTTGAGAGGATCTGAATCACCACGTGAATCAACCAACAGTCTTTTTATTTGAGCGATAGTCATTGGCGATTGAAATTTCCTTCCATGGGCTATCGAATTCCTCTTGGCGAAGGATCCATGCGTCAGGGTTTCACCAGCACATACGAAAGAAGCTACTTGGACGTCCAACAATCAATTATGAAAGCGTAGGGCACTTTTCGAGCGTTGGATATCGTTGCACTACTTATGTCGAACATTGTGTTTGTTTGTAGGTACGAGGATTACCTTATAAGCCGTGTAGAAACAAAGTATACGGGAGCAATCGTTGATGATGATTTCGAGAGTGAAATCTCCTAAGCCGGCTAAACGTTGGTTACAGACTTCGACGATATACCTCTTCTCAATTAGGAATTTCAGTTCAGGAGAGAGCGCGAATGAGATTAGCTTTATCTTGGGATCTTTGAACCGAATAGCAATCAGGGACAGTTCCTCGAAGAAGGGTACATTCACCTATCCTTGTACCTATTTCTAAATCTTCATGGAACCGATTCTATTAAAGAACCTGCTCTAGGAGTGGTGGCTTTAGGTTTTTATATATGAGAAAAAACTCTCAGCTTCTCAAAATTACCGACCAAACGCCGGTACCAAAGTTTCCCTGTACCTTCGGATTATTGACCTGATCAAAATCCAAGAAAATCAAAAAAAGGTTCAAATGGAATTACAAGTTTGGAGTAATTTAAGTATATTTTCATTTGTATTAACGAAACTACTTTTTATCAGCCAAGGTGGTTTGGAGCCATTGATTCTTGGTTGAAAACCTTGAATTGCGCATTGCTGAATCGCAGTAGTCTTCTTTGGGCTTATTTTTATTGTTCGGATATTTCAGTCTACCATTTGATTATTTTTTTAGCACCTTTGTATCGAGGAAAGTCGGTTTCAACAAATTACCGTCAGACCTTCTTTCAGATAAATTAAGGATACCTTCTTTCTTCTTGATTGGTGGAGGATTATTGCTTTATTTCTTTGGCTAGTCAATCAGATTGGAGCTGAATTTCTGGTGGATTTCTGGATGTATAGCAGCATTTTATGGTTTTGTAATTGTTTTTACACGCCTTGATCTGCGCTCTTTAATAAATTGGATCCGCTTGCTTGAAGGCGAAGAAAGAGGAGATTTTGCGCTATGCGAAATCTGTAAAATTTCCCCTTAGTAATATTTTCATCATGGATGGAAGCAAACGATTTCCCAGCAATGCGTTTTTCTCTGGTTTTGAAACCGCAAGAGTATTTCTTTTCGATACAATTTTTGGAGCAGCATACGCGGATGAATTGGGGTTGCGGTATTGGCTCATGAGTGGGGCATTACAAAAGAAGCACATCATCCTAGCGATGGTGCTTTTCGTCTTGCAAATCGGCTTGTTTACTATTTCTTGCTTTGGGCATTATCTTCAATGAGCGATGAGTCTGTGCAATAGTGGCGAAGTTTGGTCGCCGCAGTTGATATATTATCGGATTCCTATGCTTTTTTCAACCAGTTTCAAACCATTCTGGGCAGGGATTGAAATTGGATGAGCCCCGTTAAAATGAATTTGAAGCAGACTCCTATGCGAAAGAACATTTGCAGGAAGCCGCTTTGCCGAAGCTTTAAAAAACTCTTTCAGTCAAACCTCAGTAATAACCCCACATCCTTGGTATGTATTTGTGAACTATTCGCACGCCCTTTGGAGCGATTGGAGCTATTGGAAAAGTTAGGTGTAGAATTAAAGAGTTGTCATTGTTATCGGTGCTGTCCTGGTTGGATGCAGCATACAACCAATAAAACGCCGAGTGATACGTGACAACCATTTCCAATTTCCTATTCTCTTACGCATAAACTCTTTCCAGCTTTTCTTGGAGGCATTCCTGCCAGACTTTGGTTAGCGGGAGGGTATTCGTGATCTGGCGAGTTTCCGATCAAATTCCAATTTGTTCCCATCGTTTGCTTGTCCATTACGCCAGACAGAATACTTGACTGAGCGACCTGCATCTCAGAATGGTGATCTTGTTTTTTCTTCTCTTTACAAGCTTTGCAAGAAATTTGCGAAAGTGGTTGGATGGACTTTCAGGAACTAAGGAGTTTTGGATTCCCTTCTTTGCCTTGTCGTGGATAATAGACATGTGTTCTGTGACTCCCTTGAAGTCAATTCTTTGCTGTAAATGATCTTACGGGATTTAAGTTTTTGCAGGCTGTATTGCCCGGTGCTTGGTTGGGTGGGAATTCGGATCTAATTCGGAGATCCCATGCCATCGGGAATTTGATGGGATATTTCATGCCATCCTGCCATGTAATTGTCATTGGAGGCATTTCGCCAGCGTTTTGGAAATTTGATTCAAAGTTAGTGACATTCTGTGGTGGTAGTAAGGACATTGTTGTGTCCGCTGAGTTTGTGTTTTGGGTGATTTCGTTAAGAGGCCCAATTCAAAACTCGTGTGCGGTGTCCTAATGTGTGCGCCCCAATCACCTAGCGCTCCAACGAAATCTTACAGCAGCGCATTTGTCCGTTTGTGAAGTCCTTTATTGAAATTTCATGTGCGATGTGAGCAGTCAGACATCCAATTCATCGTGAAGGGGATGGGTTCTGGCTACCGGAAGTGTTGGATGTGTTGTGTCCATCATTGCCAACTTTTGCGGCTTATTCATATGGCGGTATTCGGTTTCATCTTTGATGATTGCCGGGTCTTTCAAGCTTTTTGAACTTGGAAATATGCTTCGAATTGGGCCCTGTTTCCCATTGGGAGCGTTTGGATATTTTTTTGCAAGCAGCATTTCAAATTACTTCTTGAAAAGTACGAGGCCATGGCCTTCTCGACTAGACTGTTTACAGCCGACAAGGCACGCATGTGGCAGGGGAAATGCGAAAGTCTGGATAGCGATTACTGACTGCGTTCAAACTCACACTATTTCATAACATCTTGCGGATCTGAAATTTCTTGGCCCTTGGGAAACATCTCCATGATTGCATAGTCTGCTTAGCACCCTATCTACATCACAAGGCGCGATGTACAGAGTCCGGTTTTATGAAGCTCTTGATAATCTCAGCACCGTCGGTTTTCCAATTGCGATGCAAGCGGGGTCACTTGATCCGATGGACGCTATATAACATGGATTTGCCCATGACTTTGGGAATTCGCGTAAGTCCAGATAGTCCCATCGCGGGCAGTTGCTCCGGTCTAGCAATTTCTTTTCTATGGTTTTCATATTCAGGTTCGTTTTGGGATTTAAGATATAAGGCTTGACTTTGATTTTCTTTTCTTATCTACTGATGTAAATGAAATCGATAAGTTGCGGTGAGAATCAAGGATCGATATCGAATGCTAGTCATTTTGAAGCGCATGATTTGGGATTTTTCATTAGACTTATTTTTCAATCTTTACCATGCAAGACCTGCCGATTTTCTTCTCAGTATCCGAACTTTTCCCTAACAAAACAAGTCCGATTGGAATCAATACCGACTCGTCAAGATAATCAGTTTTTTTCATGAGAGAATGGTTATTTAGCTGGTGTAAAATTTGCTTGATGAGTCAAATCGACGATGAATCTGCGCTTGACGAAGTGATGGATCCGGGCATCCGGCTCCATTCATCTTTTTCACGAGTTCACAGCAATGATCGGGGTGATTCGATAAGGTTACTTTTCCACTCTTTGGTCATTGGCGATTAGCGCAGCTGTCTGATGCGATCTGGAACCCTGCTTTTCGGATGGCAGCCAGCAAATTTACTTGGTGATCGAGCGTTTCGTTTTGGCTGATCGGCTTTTTTGCAAGCCAGCCCATCATGGGGGAATGGTGGCTTGCTCAGATTACAGCTTATTGGACGAGGACGGTTGGCCATGCAGCACTTTGACTGTGGTGTGGCCTCGATATGGACGGAAGAAAATGGATGTCTCCAATTACGTTGCCAGGTTCGCATCGCGGGCTGTTTGGAAAGCCCGCTTTGCTGGGAAATGTGATGATTTTGATGGCCATGATGACGAGAACAAAAAGGGCATTTCAACCGGTGGCGTTCCGCTTAGCTGACTGTGCCTTTCACATCCAACCTTGGTTCATGCAGTTTTGTTAATTCTCCCAAATCACGGAAGGCTTTCCTCTTGTCTTTGTGACGTTGACGTGTCGGTGTCTAATGAGCCTTTGCTCGAGAGTTTTCCGGTGATTCAAAAAAGGGCATTAAGATGGAAGGGAATTCTTCCCTTGATTTTTGATCGAGTATCTTTGATTTCGATATCAAGTTTTTTAAAAATCGATTTAAGTTTAAATTGATTTATTTTATCTCTTAATGACTAATCTATCAAAACTAATTGTATGAAAAGTGAAATAATTTGTTGTGGTATCCTATTTTTTACATTTACGTACGTGCACTTTTGGACAAATGTGTCACATTTCTTCATTCGATGGAAAGGAAGGTCCCGGCAAAGGCAGCAATTGTCCTTAAAGCAGGTGACGACGAAATCGTCTGAGGAATCTATGCCGATGATGGCAAACTCCTTTCTCAGCACATGGATGTCAGACAAACATTCTTTTTTCATATAGACCAAGTAGTGGCGAGTGTGTACCAAGTTATCAAAACAACGTTCAGGACTCGGAAAATTGGAATCTGCGATTGATGATCATGTTGCTTCGCTTTGTGAAGCTGCCAGACGCGCAAACAAGTTATCGAGGATTACTGAAAGCTGGGAAACCAATATAGGTCTTTAGGCTTCGAACGCATTCATTTCGTTTGTATTTCAAAAAAGAACAAACCTCTCCCTTTGCAAAGTGGACTTGATGGAAGAAGTGGTTTGGAGAAGGGCTTTGGCAAGGCAGGATCTTTGGTGACTTGGGTCAATCATATGGCGTTCATGCAAAGGAAGGTTCAGATCACTAATCGACGGCGTGCAACAATGAATGATCTCCCATTCTTCGGGCGTCAATGATATCTGGGTGCTTGAAGATGTATTATGGATCCAAGCGTTCCTTGCGGAAGCGGAAGTTTTTTAATCTATGACAATCGACTGCCGAATGACTGCAAGAGCAGCCGATCTGGGAAAAATCAGTTATGCATCGCTTGGACTAGCCTTATCAGATCGAGTGGGTAAGCTGGAATGGCCTTCGCATCGACTATGGTTCTCATTGGGTTCAAGTTGAAGGACTTGAGAGATTTGGTGATCATGCTTCCTTTTGCTTTGACATGTCGGAAGACGATTTACGTCGACTTGAATATGGCCAATTGTAGGAGATATAACGACGATGTTTGGCTTTGATACCTTTCGAAAAAAGGAATGAAGTTGGGACTTTTAGGTAGCAATTAGCTAGATTAGTATCAAGTATCAAGACCACTTCATATACTCATTTCATTATTCAGTATATCAACACCGATGGAATGTGATGTTGAAGAAAATCGAGATCAGTTAAAATTTGAAATAGAATTAATGAACAAAATGGATTTAATGTGCTGGCATGGTCGCGTAGTTTCTGAGGATTTATTCCCGTTTTGGATCGATTGAAAAAAAGTTAGGATGATGATGGGGCGGAATTTTTTGTGGGCCTTGGGAAGAAATCATTCAATCAGTAGGAAAGCTTGCAAGAGTATAGGGCTGGGTGACCACGGTGACGGTTTGGGGAGCGGGATGAAAATCTATTTCTCCAGTTTGGTTAAAGTTCGTGAGAAGGCTAAAGAGAAATTACGATGGGTTACTTCGATCGGGCAGCTGATCTAAACTCCAAGTGCCTGTGGTCCCTTTCAGTTCAGCTTTCGCCACTTTTGCCTCCCGGGGCACCTCAGAGGACGAATACAAGTGGTCTGCGAGTTGCTCCATTGAAACTGAGACTATGCTCAAAGCTGGGAATCCTGGCTAATCCCTAAGCGCTCACGCTTCGAGTGCTACCTTCTGCAATACCATGAGCAGCTAGATTATTTGCTAAAAAAGTCGAACATCCAACGTCCAAGCATGTTTGACACGCATCATGCCAACAGGAAGAGAAGAAAATGTGGTCAAGCCATTGAATTCATACGCACAAATTTAGTCATTTCATATTTCCGAAAATGATCGGGGCCCCCGGTTCGGGGTCATGTTGACTTTGATGGAACATTCGCATCTCTGCAAGTGGAATATAAAGGTTGGCCTGATATCGAGCTTTCACCCGAATGGTCCTGACTTGCCACTCGATTGGCGTTTGGAGAAACTTCTCTGAGCCTTGGACATGGCGGAGAATGGGGTTTTAAGCTGATTTAGGGATGGGGAGAAGTAGAAGGATGTGAGGTGAGAAGCAGGATGAGAGCGTTATATTTTGCTAAAAATCCTATTGAGTCTTTCACAATTGATAGAGTTTTGGATGTAAAAAGGGAAGACCATTTTTAATGGTGGAAATCCTTTGAAAATGAGACTGAGAATTTTTTGAAGATTGAAAATTTTTTCATCCTCGCTCCCGGATCGCAATCGTGTGATCGCCAAATAGCTTCTCTTACCCATCGAAAAGCGCACTAGGTTTGTTAAAGTGATAGGTCGTGCAGTACTTCGGCCACGATCCACCACTGTTATAGCCACTGACCACGCGTGAACTTCAAAATCACCACTTGCTATCTCAGGAAGTGCGATTTCGAGGATCGTCTGCCTGTCCTGTCTGAAGGCGTTCGCACTGGCTATAGCTTGTTCTTTTCCGTCGATTCTACTGATATGTTGTGCACCCAGATGAAACTCATTGGGCTAGAGATTTTCAGAAAGTCATATCGAGCTCAGAAGTGCTTTTCCCGCCAGATCGGTAGTTAGTAGTTGTTCTTTGTGAGTTTTTGACCTTGACTTTCAAATAATGCATCGAAAGGAAAAGGAAGAGGGCGATGAGCAGTCTCTTCATTTTCTGAGTGATTTTAAAAAGCAATTTACAGATTTTTCGCGGTTAACTTCACTATTCATTCAGGCTCGTCATTATGAAATCAACACCAGAAATCGCTAAAAACCAAAGATAGGAGTAGCCGGTGAAGCTCGCGGATTTTTCCAAAAAGGAATGGCATCAAGTATCCCAATAAGATCGCCATGCTTGCATTCCCATTGATCGTATTTGGGAAATGTTTTTCTCGAAATTGACTGGGAGTCTCGATGAAGCGACTGGGGAAAGATCGGACGCGCAGCCCAGTCCTACGAGCAGGAAACCTGAATTAATAGTTCATGGAAAATGGCAAAAAGAGCGAAATCAGCCGGCCGATGACTCCCCTGACCCATGTAACCACTGTCTGTTGAGTTAAAGTTGGGAAGTCAGGAAGCCAGAAGAAGAATCTGCCAATGTGATTCCAAGAATAAAAGAGCGAAAGTGAGGTGGGCGCCTGATCGGGATAAAACCTTATTTCAATAACCAGAAAACTGGCTCCCCAAGTCCGGAATGTCGCACTCAATTGCATGCAATGTCAGAAAAACACCAACAATGTTGCGTTTCAGTCCGGGAATAGTAGATAAAAGCCAGAAGTTGCGCTGAATTGCCTCTTTTCTCGAGGTCTGCAACTCGTTTGATTTTGGTCCCGAACGGAAAAGAAAGATTAAATCAAAACCAATCCATCTGAAATCCAAGCGACGTTTGATAGCACTGCTCATTTTTTCCTTTTGCCAGATGATTTTGCATGTCAGCGTTCCAAGTGCCGCTCCTACTCCAAAAGAGTGCAACCATTCATGTGCTTTGCTTGATGGATGTGTAGGGCTACGTAGTTGTTTAAGCGCGTCACACTCCGCACCGGCGCCAAGCGGAATAGCCAAAGGCAGAGGTAGAGTGATGAGTAGCAAATCATCAAGGCTAATGCTGGTCATCCCCACGCTAATCGTGGTTTGTATCGCAGCCATCCAATCGGCAAGCAATTCCCCTGAAAAGATGAACGACTGTACCCGCTGCCTTTACACATGGAGGATGTCCTGCATAATCTACTGAACGCCCAAATCTCAAACATCGCAGGCCAAGTGACCCAAAGCGATCCGGAAGCCAAGGCTGATTAATGTCAAATAAATAATGAGTAGAAGAACCGCTTTTTCAAAAATTAACTTGGTTAGGATATATTTGGCCATTGATTTGTTCTCAATATAAAGTTAGAAAAGCAAACAATGGTTCCAATCTTTCCAGGAGTTTCAGTTAAATTCATTGGGCAGGATGTTTTTGACGAAGATTCTTTGTATTAGAGTTCTGAATTGATTGTCCGGATAAATCAAGGGATGGGCCTCTTAAACATAAATTAAAAATTTCTATGAAAACAACTTTCTCTATTCGCTCCTCGTCTTTTTCCACCCATTTTGGCGCAACAAATCGCCCTAAATCATTTCATCTCACGACGATCAGCGTGGGATGCAATGGGTTTGCGGGGGGAATACCCTAATTCAAACTCCAGAAATGGATCGCTTTGGCAACACAGGAACTCTACGAAAATGCTTTTGTGGACTACGCGATCTGTGCGCGTCGAGCTTAGGCCTCTCACTGATCTATGAGGCGATCAGGGTTATACCTTTGGGCAAGGAGATATAAGCAGCTTACATGATCAAGTCCTATCCGTCAGCTTCGGAAGCGGGTATCAAACCGGTTTCTTGAAGTTTGGGTGAGTTATCAGGATTTTCGTATTTGTTTTTGATGCTGGATGAGAGCTATGATCGCAATGGCAATTGATGATCCGCGTGGGTTTTTCCAAAACCATCGGCAAGACACTGTTCACTCCCACGCTATACGAGTCAAGCAGCGATTGATTTTATAGACGAGACTTTCTTCGGAATCAGCCCTTATGCTGTCTCTGAGTTTTCTTGCTCGCATGCTCATGATCCTGCAGCCTTGCATATTTCTGGTCGCCTTGAGATTAATGACACGAAAATGTAACCAAAAATACTAATCGTTCCGGATTCCTTGTTAAGGAGACAAATATTTTCGCGCAGCCGGGAAATATTGTAGGACTGGTGAAAACCGAACCCGTTGGGCTTTTGGCGATATGATACACCAGAAAGTACAACATAGAGCTTGTGTGGTTTACAGATAATTGATCTTTGAAGTTGAACACTGACAAATTGGGAGATCCGAAAAAGACAGTTGATATCAAAAAGGAAATGCTAAAATACGGTCATCATTCTGATGGGGTGGACAATGGCTATTTTCTCGGAGAGCGACAATGGCAGGGAATGGTGTGATGTATGATAATCGCTTCGGTTCCCCTGATTTCTTTGATCCTCGCAAAACTGGAGGGAAAAAGAATACAGATTTCGCATTGAATACGAGTGTGCCAGCTACATTTTAGATTACGCCGGAATTTCAAAAGCTCCTAAGTCCTGGGCAAGGCACGAGGTCCTTCGCTCCAGGAATAGCCAAAAGCGTTAAAGGACTTTCCTGGACAGAGACCTTCTGGCAGTAGAATTATTTCCTCCGAGTGAAAGCCATTGCGTTACCGAAGCGTTGGAAGGGTATTTCAAAGATACATCCAATGACCCAAGTTCAGAAGAGCTTTTACGAATAATTCCATTGATCCCTTGGAAATTTTAATAAATTCTTAGCGTCGATCAGCCATTTTCAAGAACCCAATTTACCTTAAAAGGCTCGAGGGGGAAAAATGGAGAGAAAAAAAAATCCGCAGGGGTATTTTCAAAACGAATAAAAATAGAGTAGGAGGTTTGAAAAAAACTCCAAAATCTTTAAAAAAAAGGGACTGTTAATTTGGGGGGGGAAAAAATTTTACAAAGGGGTCATTCTTCGGTCCCCTAC
>Ga0163217_1042136_pt1 | contig 14706 bp, 19 predicted proteins | sample SynspAceP_FD_185933 | JGI IMG/M metagenome (GOLD analysis project Ga0163217, IMG submission 185933) | Saline lake microbial communities from Ace Lake in Antarctica - Synechococcus sp. Ace-P (PacBio error correction) | ecosystem: Environmental > Aquatic > Non-marine Saline and Alkaline > Saline ... | reverse complement strand
CAACCCGCCCAAAGCAAGGAAGCTGGTTCCGGGTCGGCGGTGAATCTAACGCCAAAAAATTTGCGTTAAACCATTTCCCGTGACTGATCGCGGACAAATTCGAAGTTGAGATCGCCGTTTGACCGAAGTAAAGTTCGCCGCCGCCGCCATTAAGACCACCGAATTCGGAAACCAGTGCCGGATATTTCGGGTTCTCTACTCCAAACGTATCGCTGTCGGCAACGGTCCGCCTCGGTGGTTGTGTGTTCAGCGGATATGAAACGGTGATCCGGCCGGGCCGGGTTGACGTTGACATCGAACCATTGATTGGACGGACCCGCCCCCCCCCCCCCCCCCTCGCCACACCTGGCCGGACATCGCGTTCGTCAATGTCACGTTAACCGTTTACGGCAGTTACCGTTGGATGGGGCACCAAGAATGCAGATTCGTCAACCGCTTAAAAACCGGACACGAAAACGGATTGCCGAGTTCCAAACACGCTCATCGAGAGGATGTTTGATGGACTCACTGCGGGCGTATTATCGATCGTCACGGCGCTGATGGTCGCTTGCCGCTTCCTAAGTTTCAAGTTCCGGCCATTGCGGGTAATCAGCACCGGCATGAGCGGGCTGATTAGTTATCCATCCACGGACGGCCGCGAATGCGACCCGCTAAACACTAACTTCATGGCTGCTCTTTCAAAACTTGAGGGAAACTCATTGCTTTCTATTTCACGCACCCCCCGAGTGTCACAAAAACAAACGAAGGGAACAGGAAGTTTTGGTCGGTTAGGGGATTTTTCCTCGTTTTCCTTGAACCTCGGGGTCGGATTCCACCTTGATTTCCCGCCTCTTTTCCCGAGGAACAATGCTTGCTCGGCCAGCTGAACGAAATCGTTCTCATGTCCGATCGGCGCAGTTCGGGTCATCTCAAGACTTCGGTACAGCACTGGGCGAGTCCCTGGTGACACTTTGGCTCGGTTCGCGAACTTGCGTCCATCGAAATTTTAAAGTCCGTGATTCGCCTCCTCCCATTTTTCCCATCGCCAGATAAACGTTGAGCGCGCGTATCGATGTACGCGGGAACATCGGAATTCCGAGGATTACCGCGTTCAATTAAAGGATTTCGGGCCTTTTCAAGGGGACGGGTTTCCTGATGGACAAAATGCCATGCGAGTTATTGGCGACATAAGGGGCCTGAGGCAGTAGTGGAAGGCCTGTTGAAGATGGAATCCGGCCTGTTCCGCTTTGCCGGACTCTTTGCATGCTCGTGCCGAGCAAACAAATGGACTCATCCGACGCTTCGTCCTAATGCAATGTTGTCCAGTAGGAGTTCTTGGCTTCCGACTCGTTCCGGTCGTCAACTCTCGATCAGGACATCATCCTACCGAAAATTTCAGGATCATCTGGATTTCGCCAGCATTCCTCGGGAAATTAACTCGAATGCCAGACAACCGTCCGCATCGACATCATCACGCTGCCCGCAAGACGTGATCGGTCCCAAGGAGAGATAAACTATCTCGCAACGGCCGCACGCAGGCGGACTGCGGATCGTCGGTCAACGGGGTAACCCTGTTGCAAAAACCCCGGATGGTCGGCCCGTCGTGCAATGCCTCAGAAATTTGCGGCCAAAACGCCCACGTCGGCGAGTTCCAACCGGCTCGCGACGTCCGAAGAGCGTCTCGGCCAATTTTGCCCCACCGACGGGCCTTGGCTAAATTCGCACTCTGTCGCGCCTCGGTCGCCCGTCCGGAAATCGCACACGCCTTCGCATATTTCAATTGATAGAACGCGATTTTATTTTTCGTGCCTGCCCGAGATGATTCACCCGCACCTTCGTAAAATCCCCGTTGCGGGAAATAGAGATCCCCTAAAACCAATGGTGCGCGTTGACAATTGCTCGGTTCCATTGCAACGCGAAACGCAAAACTGGATTTTCGGCTGCTTTTTGATCCTCGCCCGTCCACGGGTGAGGGGCCAAGTACTGGATCCGCCCTCCAGAGATGCGCCGGAGGCGTGAACCGGCCGATCATCCGGGGCCAGTCGCTTTCAAAGAAACCGGCAACCATCCGGCTCCTCCCCAGATGCGTTCGGCGCCTTGATGCTAAACAACAGAAACGTTCGGGTTACGCACGGCCCAGGTTCAAAGGCACCGCTCCAGATACAAAGTCGCCGCCAGTGGATCACCTGCGTTTGGGTCGCCCGCCACGCCCGACTTTCGTGTATTTCAACGCGAGTTGGGACGGTCGCGTGAGCGCGTGATGATGAGAAAAAACCGCTCAACGAAAAAATCCAGATTGCAGGGCAACCCGTAAAGGAGCGTCGCCACATTCGTGAACGATACCAACTCGCAATCCCACAATCCGATTCCTTGCGGAGTGAATAACCAATCCCATTTCGCGGCGCACCTAATCGTCCGGCTCAACCGTCGAAGAACCGACCAGGCCGCGAGTCGGCGTTTGAAAAACCTTCTTCCATTTTCAAAATCCTCCGTCTCTACCTTCGGAGGTTCGCATCGATCTTTCTGGGCCGACGTTTATTCGGCCGTTCGGCGGCGCATGCTCGAGGAGGATCAAACGGACTTAACAATTCCCGGCGACCGTTAAAAACAGCTTCGTTAACTGCAATTCAATGACCGGGTCGATCGGTCAAAAACTACGGGCGGTATGTGAACCTGGGCGAAACGGTGGTTTGCCACCCAACTGAGGCGGTTTGGTCTCTTGCGAAGAGCGGATTCCCAACGATGCGGTCATTTGTTTCTCCGCGTCCCCCTCGCCACCTCTTTTGAGCAAGACCGTGAGCATCACCGGGCGCTGTCGAGGCTGACTGGAACAAGAGCAAACCGTCTCCGAAAAGCTCGCGGCCAATTCTCAGCCCGGGGCCACAAGTAGCAGGCAACGTCTTCGACACCCCCGATTTCCGGAAAAATAGACTGTGCATCGCCCCCATTACTCGTGATTCTCAATTGGTCCACCCCGTCATTCTCGTAGCACTGTCGCAGAGATTCCTCACGCCGTTGTACGGGTAATCAAGAGAGACACCGGGACGGTGATCGAACCACCTGTTCCAAAAATCCAAGGTGGCTCGATTGGCCCCAAAACGGATCACCCGGACTCGCTCGACCGTTTCATATCCGACCCGGTGCGAAATCCGCCCATCGTTTTCGGAGCGCGTCTTCCCCGAAAAAGGGCATTTGGACCTCCTTTTTTGAACAATTGATCGACGGCGGGCGGCGGGCCAGTAATCGCGGCAGTTGCACCAATCCGTATCAACGGAAGACAACATTGCCACAAACAACCAAAATTTTCAGGATCGCTCCGACTCGGACGCCGGGGACGCACACTCGGTTCACCGGATTGAAGGTCATGCGAGTACGCACCGCGTTGGCCCCGGAACCATTTCATGATCGAGCTTCCCGGTGGATTCGCGGCAGTAAAAAGAGCTAAAAGCTGGTCGATCGTAAGGGACGAAGCAACGCGGCCAAACCGAAGAGCACGAATCCGAGAAATTTCATGTTCGTCCCCCGACTCCAACCAGTTGGTAACCCGTTGCCCACCGCGACCATACGCCCTTCGGCGTGACGTTCTCAATGATCACCAGCGCGAAAAGTCTGCCGAGCAGCAACAGGCTGTGAAGCACACCCCCGCCGTCCGTGACGACGCAAATGAAACAAGGCCGTCGCCAGCAACACATATAGCGCTGGAATCTCCACTGCACGCATCGCGTACACAGAAGCACGGGCCCTGGGCAGTTGATCACAGTTGGTCGTACGCTTGATGCAGAATACCCGGATCTGGTCCAACACACTACTGCTCAACGAGTCGTCACCGCCCCGCAAACTCCACGATCAACCCGCCTCGTCGAAACCCAAAAGGCAGCGGAACCAAAATCCAGCAAAACAGCCCAACCGGAAAGGCATCGGACTGATGCAGTTTCGAACCGCCGAGAGAAACCAACAACACTCGAAAAGCGACATTCCGCTGACCGCCGCAAATTCCAAGGCGACCCACAGCCAAGTCGCCATCACCAGCCCGACAATCGACCCACCAGTAATAACAGAAGCCGCTACCCAACCCCTCGCCAAAAACCGGGGCCTCGCCGACGTTCCCGCTGGCTGGGTCCATTCGTGATCACCTCCAAATCGCCACCGTTAGTAGTAAGGCCAGAAATTGAGAATGGGGCTTCAGCACGTAAACCGCCATAACTGGCAGTAAAGCCAGCGGAAAGCGAAAACCGAGCGAAACTAACAAAAATACCTGCCCACCATGGAAAAGAATTTGGAGCAATCCCGATTCGGGGGAAGACGTCTCGGCGGATTTACGGGGGGAAAAGGAGATCATTCATTTCACTTTATTCTCAACGCGAGTGGTTTGGCGACGCGCGATTTCGGCTCAGAGTTAGGATTACGTTGGATCGTTTTGCGTCGGAACTGTGTTAGCCTGACCGCTTTCCGGGTCGGGCATTGAATGGGACAAAATACTCGACTCAGAGGAGTCGAGCACGCCAAAATCGTTACTTCAAAACGCGGTTCGCGAGGACTCGTCCCCAAAAAACAATTAAAACATTTTGGTTGGGATCTCGATTCGACAATTTCCCAACCAATTTAACGCTCCCAGCGGTGGCATGTTTGATTTTTTATTTTTTCGGTTACTTATGTTCCGGTACGCATCGGACGAATTAGAAAAATGAAAGTTCACGAGTTGCTTCTAAATGTAGTTCTTGTTTTCTGCGTCACCACCCTAGACGCTGAATTCGCAAAATTCCGAGGTGTCACGGCTGTCGATGACTTCGCACCCCGCCGGCAACGAAGCTGTTGAATGTGAGTGAGCCGTTTTGGCGTTAGCGGCCTGTTGATTTGAACCCGACGCGTTAGTGAGAACTGGATTCAGTCCCTCGCTAGACCGGCGTGGGTTATGATTTAAACGTTAAAAATCTACAAAAGCGATTAAATCAGCAAGCCCTCTAGGCGGGTGGGACAACCTTTAATTTTAGGCGTTAGCCGCTTTTGGCGCTAGCACGGTTTGTCACGCAAAACCGGGCGCTAGCTGCCCAAACGGTAACAAAACAAAACCCTTCATTTTTAGCTGTCCCAGACCCACTAGCCACGGTTTCGTCAACTCGGAAACCAGAGCCCCGCGTCCAACCGGCTCCACCACCATCTGCCGATTCTGACTTCTGCAATAATCCCACACGCGCACGCAACAAGGGCAATCCAAACCTTTGCTGCCCCCCCCATTTAAACCAGATGTTTCAGAAAGAAAAACGCGTGTTCGCAATTCTTTGCCCAAAACCCGCTGGGGTGCTTTGGAACTCCGAGCGAGTCGTGATTCGAACCCTGGCCATGAGCCAGGTTCGAATTAGCCGAAAAGGGCAATCTCATCCTCTTGCAGCGAATTTTGCCGACACTGGCCTCAGCGATAGCGAAAACAATCACTGGCGTAGTGGACGAGGCTACGAGTTCCCTAGCACTCCGGGAATCCGATGGACTCGAAGCCTCTGTTCACTACCATTCAGCGCGTCTTTGTTGGTCTCGCTGTCGCTTCGCAATCCTGATCCGAGAACGATGCTCCAGTTAGCGCGTCGCAAAATTGAAGCCCGACCCGGCGCGGAACGATACTCGACGTGTACATTCTCTTCGTACGTTCGGCACATGCGAGCGTTAGGTCCAACCCGCTCTCCATCAGGATCCCCGCGTTTAAGGACGAGGTGTAAACCATCCTCAACCATCCTCGCATGGGAGCATTCTGTAACATGTTGGCTTGATCGCTCGACGCCCGAACCACGCCGTCCCGACTCAACACATTCATCACCCGATTGATCGCTGCGTGGCGCCATTTTGCGCTCATCTCCACTCGCCGCTACTCGGCGTGTTTCTGACATCCAATGAACCAACCCTTTCTGAAACGCATGAAATGATCCGTAGGTTCGCTTAAATATCCAAGCTTGCCGTCGGTGACCTCTCGCTGACCGTGTCCCCAATTGATGAAACGCAATCGCTCTCGATCGAACAACGAACCTGAATAGATTGGATAGCCGGGGACGAATGCCGCAACCATTTGAATCGCCCGAGCATCAAACGATTCGGGACAAAAAAAGCCGCTATGTTGCTGTTCCCCTGTCCACGGCGGCATTCACCGCGTCGACAAACTTTCTCGTTTCACGCGTTCATCGGCGTCCAGTGCAAGCACCATCGGTATCGGCTGGGGGAGTTGATCAGATACGCGTGATTGCGATGATTCCCGAACCCAGAGAATGGAATTTTCAAATAAGGGGATCTTCAGATCCGCAACGATTTCCTTCGGTGCGATCAGTCGGACCCTGAATCCAGCACAATCACGTCGCTGAAATTAGATTTCACATTCCAGTAAGCCAATCACAATGGTCCTGCTCATTGAACGTCAAAATCACAACGGTCACGGGGACCATCGCGTCTTCGACTCGGTCGTTTCGCATCAATTTACGTTGAAATCAATTAGTTTTCGAAAACTCTCGCATTCTTAATCTTTTTGCCGGATGCCCTCGGCAATTTCACGCGTTCCCCCACGTCGCGATCACACCGATCGAGCCGCAATGATGGCTCACCTCTTCGATGGAAAACCCCAGGACGATGAAACTATCCGCACAAACCCAAAACGTCGTCGCCAATGGAAAATGGCCGCTTTTACAGCGCATGGTCGGGTCGCGATAGTCGTGGGTGCGCGCAGAATGCGTCGCCTGAGAAACCGTGACACGCCTGCCAATCGTCAGCGACCCCAAATTGGTAAAGCACCGCGTCGGAACCAACTGAGACAAATCCGATCGTCCAGATTCCAGAGGAATGAAGATCCGTTACGAAGGATCAACGTTCCAATCACGTCCATCTGAAGCACCGAAACGACGCAATCCAAACGACGCCCAACCCCCAACCATTTGCGAGGTGGACCAACAGAAACAGAGGCCGAGCCAACGCCCAACGCAATTCGCCCGCAATTTCTTTTCGGCTCCATTTACGAACTCGCCGAGATTCTCCACAATTCCGATCTTCGTTTCAAACGACACCAGTGGAGCCTCCATCGATCCCATTGTTCCGATTCCGTGTCGGACGCGCAAAAAAAGACGTTTGTTTGGTTCCATGCTTTCGTACCATTCGAAGAGTGTGAGGCCACCATTTGAGGGCCTTGTTCGTTTGAGATTTCGGTGATTCGTTAGCCGGAACAAACCTCTTCAAGCGTTATGCCGGCATCTCCTGAATCCAGCCGCACGAATCATGCTTCACTGAGTGGGCATCCGTATAAAAACCTTCATCCATCCGGCCTGTTGACGTACGTCAGGCTTTCCAGCCTGACCACACAACGGAAGTCAGACCTAGAAAAGGGCTAAAACGTACGCAACCAAATCCTGAATCCTCTGCCCGACCTCACGCCTCAATCGCGTTCAGGCAACTAACAAGACTCGTTTCATCGGCGGGGACCGCCGGCGGGAATCGCAAAATTCGCCCTCATCGGCAGATATCAGAACCCCCAGGGAGCCAAACGGGGCAGAGCGCACACGCCATCCCCAGCGATATCGAACACCAACAACGCGAGGGCGGGCAGCCACTGTTATTGGCTGATGCGAAACGTGAACGAGGCCAAATTGGCGATCACGATCGCAATCAAAACAGGTTGCAACGTTCGCCGGCGCCCCCCGTCAATCGGTGTGCGGCGCCCCGCAGACTTCATTCCCACGATCAACCTCAAATCCCGCCAGAACGACAAGCACCACGCCGAGTCACCCCAGTTCCGGAACACGCGGCTGACACCGTCTTCCTGCCAAACCACTCTTTTGCCCGGCCGCCATGTGTAGGCACCCTGCGTGGCCGAACCAAATCCCTTCCCCCAACACGCCCGACTGGACCAATGTTACGTCACGGACCCACGAACGGACCTCGTCGTACCGGTTTTTAACTCCGTCGTGTGAACAGCGTGCGTCGCGGTAATTCATTGTATTCCGTCGCCACATTAATCGTCCGTGCCACCAGAAAATCCCAACACGATTCCCGCCAACGCCAACAGCGGAAATCAGCTTCTGTTGAAACTGCCGAATCCACGCGGTTACAAAACAAAGCTAACGCCGCCAGGAACACCAGCGGCATCCCCAGCATTTTCCGTCTTCCCGATAGCAACAGACACAAACCTCCGAACAAACGCCCAACGCGATCCCAAATCGGTGACCACGGACCTTTCCGCGTCTGGAACGAAAGCGTCAGCGAGAACATCACCACCTGCGCCCGCGTGCAGCCCCAATATCGGACTCCGATAAAACCTCCGATCAGGTCAACGCGTTTCTTGGCCCGAATAACGATCTCCAAAACCATGCCTCGCAGTCCACCCAGTTAGCGGCCACCCGAGTTCGGGCGTATTCGGCGAGCACACTTGGTCACGCGATGCCGTTGACAATGCAGTAGGAACGGCAGAATCGGGTCACCGTTGCTCCTCGGAACCGAGCAAGGTAACCCCAGCATTGTGCCGGCCGCGGGGCGAGATAAGAAACCGAAACCCAAACGCCACATCTTATAACCCGCCCTATACATACCAGCCGCCAGCAGTGACCCAGGCGATGACGGCATAGACCATCAACCGGACGGCTTCAAATATCTTAGGGTGCCGCTGACGAGCGATCGCCATTTTGAGCCGAGTGATTGACGGTAAGCGGGAACCGCGATTTACCGCCCCATAAAAATGGAGCACACTGACCGTGATTCAAGACCGGACTCGTTGGGGTCCAGTTTGCGACCGGCATCCACGGACGAAATCCAGGAGATCGCGAAATAGATCGCTTGCCGCCAATTGGAGAGGCGGACAAACATGACCAACGCGAGCGCCGATAGTACAACTCGTGATCATCGCAGCGCTCGTAAACGTCAAGAGTTATCCCCCGAACGAGGCGAGGTTCGAAACGCTCACGTTCTGCGTATCCCGGGCCGATCAATTTTTCACGGCGCTCGCGTCCGCGTAGCAAAACCATCGCATCGTTGTGCCCCATTTGGACCGATTACGACCGTGACGACTCACCATCGCCCGTCGCCCACGACCTCCGCCAGTGACCCGCTATCGCTTGCACACACCGGGGCAGCCGGATGCCATCCCTTCGATCGGCGGCAGCCGAATTTCCCTCGTAGAACTCGGGAAAAGCAACAAGGACGCGGTCCGATACAACTCTTTGACCCTTCCGCGTCCAGTTGGGATGATTGAACCAAATGGACCTCGGTCGGTCAATCGAGCTGCTCAATAAATTCGAGGGGGTTTTTTGTTTTTTTTTTTTTCCCCGGAAAAAAGGGGTTTTCGGTTTTTTTTTGGGGGGGAAAGGCCCCGCCATTTTCAAGTGATGAGGGACATTCCGCCGCCAATTTTTGCAAAAAATTTCCAAAACGCCTTCCGCGGTTCTTAAGAAAGAAACGTTGTGCCGATTGTAAACACGAAAGGGAATGGATTCCCGCTTGAGTTGTAGAGAAGTCGGGCTGCAAACCCAGGGCTCCAGAGGCGGTATAAATGACTGGCAGATCGCAAGTCATCCCGGTGGGTCGCGGAGATCCCGCCGGTCGATTCACTGTCGCACGATCACACGACTCGCCGTACGTATGCCGGAAAGAGCTTGGCGGACGAACGGAGTCGCGACGCGCGGCCCCAGACCTTGACCCGCAAAAAACGACCCTCGGGACTGGAGTTTCGGATGATATCATGGACGGGGACCAACGGTCGCCTGTTGCGGTCAGGCGGCTTGAGAGATAAGCCGCTGGCTGCATCGACCACATGATAAATGTCGAATTCGCGGCGGCGTGCGAGTTGCCCTGAACGGCGATAAATACCCCCGCATGATGGGCCAGCGTTCTGGGCCTTCGCCGGCAGCCACTCCGTGTCGCCTCCGAGGCGAGGGAAACCCTTATGGATAGAAAAAACCGTCCGGTCGAGAGCCCGTCTCGATCAAATTGGGCGTACCGACGCATACTCCCCAGCGACGAAGGGGGGCAGCGGTTTCGACCAGGCCAGATTTCAACGCCGTTGCAGGCAATGGAGTGCGGCTCGGGCGATTCCCTCTTGCCGCAAGCATCGGGTGAGTAGGTTTGAAATCCACTCTTTGGCAGATTGTCCCATTGCCCGCAAGTTCAGTTCCTCTGCTCGCGAAATCGACGAGGGCAAAGGCCAACCGGATCCCCAATCCCCAAACGGAAACGAAACCCCTGGTCTCGCCCTTGCGCGAATTCAGATCGCGGGTTGCAACCGACTATCGCTCGTGATCGCCGGCGCCCCGCACCAAAACGCCTCGTTGACCCCAATCCCAGGTTTCCCCATGGTCCGCAGGCAGCACCCAACAATCCGACGCGACATAGGCACCCACGATTTTCCGGATTGATTTGGAACCCGTGAACGTGACCGGCAAATTCCGCTGCGTCGCGTATTTGTTCACAACTTCGCGCCGCAATTCACCATCACCCACCATCAGCAATCGCATCGGACGCGGTTGTTCGCTCCTCTCCGGCAGGGTCTATTTGCATTGATTGTTAGCCGTTTGCGGCGCTAGGCCCGGTTTCGAAATGCGACATACCGGCTAGCGCCCCAAAACGGCTTCATTAAAGAGCTTGCCGATCCCGACTTTTTGCAAGCTTTTTCAAACGCTTTTGACAGTTCCAGCGGAATTGCTTCCTTTTCGTTTCAAACTTCCCGCAAAATAGAAGCAGTGTCTCCAACTCGCCAATCCCCATTGCCGCCGCAGATCGGTTCGCTCAGCCACCGCTGCCTCGGCGGCTCTTTCAAACCGACCGTTTTCGATACAATATCTCGCATCGACCATCCTCAATCCTCGATACATAACGTCCGATAGAAATCGCGATTCGCCGACCCGATCGGCAAGAAACGCGTCGTAGCGCCGGAAAACAGTTGGCGTTGCAGCAACGTTTCCACCACGCACGCGCGACGGCAATGATTCGCCTCGCCCCGAACGATGCACGGGAATCCCCAGCCGCTTGCCACGCTCGCAACGTTGCAGGCAAGTCTTCACGACCCAGCCCATGACGGACAAAAAACCGCATCGATCGATGTTTCCTGTTCAAAAACATCGCCGACCGAGGCGGTAATCACACCCGCGAACAATGGGTGACGCTAGGGTTTCTCCGAACGATAGTCTAGGACACGGATTCGCAGCCTTCCAACAGCGGTAAATCCCACTCAAACTCAACACCGAAACCCGGCGCCCTGGGCCGCCGGCATCTGCAGCATCGCGAACAAGACCGAAAATCGAGATCATCACGAGTGGCCAGTGCGAAACACTGGCACCTGATATTTGATCGGATTGACTCGTGACGAACGCCACGCGAGGAACGGGAAGAAGTTGCGAGTTGCGAGTCGCGAAGCGGCGGGTTGTGTCAACAGTCTCAGTTTAAAATGCGTTGGGTCGAGCGGCAGGGCATTGCCGTCTCCTCGTTAGCGGAATTCGATTCAAGACTTTCGTTTTTTGTCGTTTGATTCGAAACTCTCGACAAAATTGCGTTTTGCGCAGTCATCGAAGCGAATTCCCAGGCTCCGTCGCAGGCCGCCGTGAAGCATTTTGCAGCGTGGAAAGCAGCGTGTGCGGGCGGGGACGCCCGCGCGAACCGGTGCGCGGCCGTTTCCGCCCGCTTTACGCTGAACGCCGTTTTTTCGACAGAAAAAATGCTCACAAGCGTTTGGCGTTGGCTATTGGCGTTTGGGCTGTTGCTGTGGCTGTTGGCCTATTCGCTGTTGGCTGTTATCGACCGATCGCCTTACGATTCGCGAGGCGTCCGCGACCCGCGCATTCCCCAACGTAGGCCGGAGCAAGCCGCTTCGACTTCGCGTCCGGCATCCCCGGACCAAGCCATGGATCCACAAGAATCGTCCTGCCAGATGGGCATCGCAAGCCAACCAGCCCAACGGTTAGCTTTTGGCTTTTGGCTCTTGGCTCTTGGCTCTTGGCTCTTGGCTGCTTGGTCGACCGTCGCTCCGCGATCGCGAATCGCAGTCGATGCTGCTACCACCCGCCACCCGCCACCCCGGCCACCCGCCACCGCCACCCGCCACCCGGCCACCCGCAATCGGCCAATCGCCAATCCCCAATCGCCAAATCGCCCAATCGCCCAATCGCCAATTCGCCAATCGTTTTTGGTGATTCAGGCCATCTCGGCGGTGGTGGCTCCGAACGCGTCGGCGTTCGAGTGTGGTGAATTTGATCGAACCGAAGTAAACCTGCTTTGCGGAATCGGCGGTGCAACGAATCGCGGCGTCGGGAGGTGCATCGCGATGAACGTGACTCACGATGCCAAACCGGACGACGAGAGATCCGCCGTCCGACATGGACGTCGTCGATCGCGTCCGCCATCTCGCCATCGGCGGTGTCTGCGTTTGCAGATTCGGACGTCGAAATGATTAGATCTGTCTGGTTTCGTCCATGCATTGATTTCTCATTGTTGGTGAGGGACAATTTGAGCAACGTAGGCCGGAGCAAGCCGCTTCGGCGCCGATCCGGCATCCCCTCGATCGGCATGGGATCGCAAGGAACCGCCTCCAGATCGACATGCGAGTCATTGATAGTGGACATAATACAGGATTGGCGATCGACCCGCGACAATAAAGGGAGCACGGGAAAGTAGGTTGACTCTTTGAGTCCGGTCCATACGGAGCACACGAGGGAACGCGACTCAAAAAGGAGTCACGCTTACTTTCCACGAAGCGACGAGCCTACTACCATTTAAACGCCGTTCGACATTTCGAGGCAACGACCCAAATTCGCCCCCACTGTCGACCCCAACCCCCTGACCTCGTCATTGAAATCGAGATGTCCCGTAAGCGCCGGATCAACCCACTCGTCTTCTTTCGCGGCATTCGCATTCCCCGAAGTCTGGCGGTACGACAATTCCCCGGTCCGAATCCCACCGGATCACCGCACAGGCGTTACGTGCCATCGCCAGCGGAGTGTGTGCTTGCCGGGGCTTCCTTTTGTCAATCGCAGAAAGCATTCTCGTCAGGCTGCCGGTGCAAAACGAAACGGCATCTGATTCGAGAATTCGCTTCAAGTCTGTCAAAACGGCTAGGAGCTATGGCTGTTGGCATTTTGGCCGTAGGGCGGTCAAGGACGCTCTGCGACGCCGCGACCCACCATTCGAACGAGGGGCAATCAAAGTTTGTACGTTTCAGGGTGGGTGATTTGGCAGAATGATGATGGGCAGAATGATTTTCACTTGTTGCCGTTGTGCCTGGTGTCTAAATCATTTTGCCAACACCCTATTTTCGTCCCCAGTAATCATCATCGCATTGCCGCTGTCGCCTCGGGACCCGATGCCGCCTCATTCCAGGGGACAATGGGGACGATTGTCCTACCACCCTCACGCGCAAAACCCCCGATCTCCCAAAAACCTAATCGCCGCTTCTTTTTGCCATCGCCATCTTCCGTCCGGCCAAAACGCTGCCAATTCCCCCAACCCCCCAAAGGGGCGGGAGGGGGGGGTGGGGGGGGGCCTTTCACCGGGAATTCCACCACGGATGGGTTTGGCATTGAAAACCGCGTCCGGACCTCAGCGAAACAAAAACGATACACGCTGGTATCGCCAAGCTTTCCAACGGGTACATACATGCAAAAACGACCATAGTAAAATCGCCGATGCCGTGCTTCGGGTCCGCACTGTTAAATGCGGAACCCCGTGCTCGCGTGTACCCCCCGTTTCGGCCCGTAAATGGTTGATACTGGCCGCAGGCCAAAAACCGAATTTGTGCCACCCGCAGCAGCATTCCGCCGTGCGAACTCGGTTTCAAATCGGTAGGCCAACGCCGGAAAAATTTTCGTCCAAATCCGCCGACCTGTTCAAAGCCAAAACTGCGCTCCGACGGGGACAAATTTACCAGGCCATCACATTACGAACGACCATGGATTGATCGCTATAAAAACGGGAACTCCAGATCAGCTCGCAATCCTGCCGCCACGCCCCTCGCTTGTAAAACGCGGGGATGCTCCCCCGGTTGCAAAACTTGTCCCACAACGGCCTTCGCTTTCCGGGTACGTCCGGTGGCCCGACGTGGCAGCAACGAAACCGGATCCCACCGCGGATTGTCATTCGTCAGGAACAGCACGATCGGCTGGGTTGCCTGTTGCAGGCCGTAATTCATGGACTTCGGGATCGAAGGCTCTGTCCGCAAAAACAGCCATCGAATCCATCCACGACGATCCCCTCTTCGGTGCTGGATCGTTCGAATGGTGTGTCGGAGTTTGGTTCAACAACAACGATCTCAAGTTAGCGGGCAGGCTGTTGAAGCAAAGAGTTGTTTAACGTGTCGAGCAATACCTGTTCGCGGCCAAACGTCGGAATTACGATCTGATGGCTGGCTAGTTTTCATTCGATCAGCACCTTCCCATCAGCGGTTATTTGTTGACTCGAACGACCAAACGTTCACTGCGGACTCAAAAAAAAACCACGTATCCCACGTCCGGTGAGAAGAGACCGAATCAGCCTTGACCTCTGAAACCACTGAATCGCACTGAATGGGTCAATCGGAAGCTACACGCATCCGAGTCGCCATCCAGGAAAGTCGAGTTGAATCAGCATTCAGTTTCGAAACGCCAGTTCATGTTTCTCCCCAATTGCCTCCAGTAGCGGTTCTCCAAAGGGCGAACAGGCCAGAGTGGCAAGCCGCCGAAAACCGCGATCGAGTTCTCGAACGGAGGCGCGAAACTGGTTGATTTTTTTGGCGAAAGTTTCAATTCG
>Ga0163217_1095487_pt1 | contig 14707 bp, 11 predicted proteins | sample SynspAceP_FD_185933 | JGI IMG/M metagenome (GOLD analysis project Ga0163217, IMG submission 185933) | Saline lake microbial communities from Ace Lake in Antarctica - Synechococcus sp. Ace-P (PacBio error correction) | ecosystem: Environmental > Aquatic > Non-marine Saline and Alkaline > Saline ... | reverse complement strand
ACGAATGTAGAGAATGCCATGCCGCCAATTGCTGCACAAAAATTATTGGAAAGACAGAAAAACGGGGAGGATAAGGAGTGTCTTGACTATTAAAGGGTGTGAAGCATAGAAACTCAATTTGTTAAGATTTCAGGGAAAGACGTTCTATTATAAATGATCAAAAGCTACATAAATAGCTGGCTACGAATGCTTAAGAGGCTTAATTCGAATTATTTACTCGCTGGAGGTCTGGAGAGGGAAATGATTTTTGTGTGAAATTAATTCCAGACTAAAAAAAAGTGAAAGGTTAGTTGTTTTTGGGGAGAGGGCAGCAGCAATTAGCGACAACGGTGAAAAGCTGGGATCCCAGACATTACTCTCCTGATTTTCAAATGTAGAGTCTCTGCAGTACTGTTTGCATTTTGACTTAGTGTGAACGAGGAGAAGTTATCTTGCTCATCACCAGTTGTGCGCGAGTTGGGGATCAATACCGTAGTTTTTTGAGTGCAGTGGTTATGCATTATATCGACCGCAATTCGAGCAATTAGTCGAATGAATAAGAAAGGGGAGATAGACGCACAATGGTCTGACTTAAAATGAATTATATATTCTGGGGTGGGAACAGGTGGACACATCGTATCCTGCTCATGCTTTATTAGGATTGAAACGTTAGTTCTGTCTGATGTTGTATTGTAGAACAGAAGGTGAAGCAAATTGTTAGAAATGCCTATCGTTTATCATTGATAAATACAAGGATTTAAACGTTCGATTTTATTAGTAATTTTGAAACATACATTATTTATCCACGTATTAAAAAATCTAAAAAATAATTAAGATTTAGGCCGGAAGGTGTGTGTTATCCCGGTATGGTGGGCTATGTTTGTGGCACAGTTATTTTATGCGTTCAAATTAAATTCCACGTCATTCATGAGCAAATAGTGTAGCAGGTGTGACAATAATTTTTGGCGCTATGTTAACCAAGATTGGTTGTGTTTTTGAGAGCCCAAGCGGAATTCCAGTAAGTACTCAGAAGGTTTAATATTAAGAAATTCCGAGGCACCAGAAGTTAGTATAACCATCATCTATTTAAGATTATTTCATTTAGTGCCGATCAGCCAACTGTTTTTTATTTTGGTGGAAGCCGTGGTGCTGAGTTTAAAATAAGTTTCCTGAGGCCTTACCAGAGCTAAAAATAAAAAATATCAGTGTTGTTTGCGATGGGATTTCTTACCCGAAGGATTGGGACAGTTGAAAACCCAATACAAAATATTCAGGGTCTATTCGGTTGTTTCATTATTGAAATTTGCTGAGTTTTTGCAAACGTTGATTAGTAGTCTTAGAAGTGGTGACAACTAGCCCAGTAACGCTTTAGGTTACGGTATTTTAATTTCTAGTCCTTATGTAACCAATGTCAACAACAAGAACGCTGAGGTTAATAAGTTTGGAGCGCTAAAGATACTTGAAAATTGATGGGAACGTTTACGAGCAATTGTGGTAATGTCATGAGATGCAAGAAAATATGCGTGCAGTGGAATAGGATTACTAAGTGCTGATTATTTATAAATATAAAGACATTACACTGTTAAAATGAAGGTGACAGCGTATGACGGGAAACAGGTTCACTAAACAGAAGAAATTGTCTGCGCAATGTTTTGGAATAAAATAGTGGAAAAAGCGAAAACGAAAAAGATTTCATTGAAGATAAATTACCTAAATTAAGAAACGTTCGTAAAATGCAACAACGATGATTTTTGTTACTTTTGTTTTTTATTTGCAATTTTAGTATCGTTTGTTTTTATAACACGTAAGTAATTGGGGGATCCAGTGTTAGTTCGGTGCTTAGTGGTTAGATCAGCTTGTGTTGATGTAGTCAATTAAAGTTTGGTGTTCTTTGTTGGAACTTTTCTTTTTAGAGAAAGAAGTAGTAAAAAAATATCAGGGTGATGATGGATTTAAGTTGATGTGTCAAATTTTATGTTGTGTATTACAGATATAAAACGGTAGCTATTTAGAGCATGATGCTTATTTATTCTCCGAACGAAATTGTAATGAAGTAGAAAGTTTCATCGGAATCGCCTATATTCTATTATTTCAGAGGAAAGTTTAAATGAATGCCTTGTCGTATCTTTCTTTAAGAAATATGCTATAGTGTATCAGGAGTTGTCACCCCAAGTAAATGATCTATTTATTAATGTTTATGAACGATGGGAACGTATTGCTCTTTACCTATTTGCTAGGAAGGGTTCATTCCCCGTTTGTTGGATGGTAAAAGAAAAGGACATTAATATAGGTAGGTATTTATTTTTTCCCCTTTTGATCCCGGTTTCCTTGAATTAAAAGGACGATGATTAAGAAGATAAAGTATATTAAAGAAAGTTTGCCGAAATAAGAATTTAAGATGTATTAACTTCGTAATTAAGTACGTATGGTAATCAATATAGTTATTTTAAACTTAAAAACTGGAAATTGAGTATAGGAGGTTTCATGATATGAATATGGATGTATGTAAGTCTAGATATTGGCATTCTAGTCGTTGTGCTGAATTTTTAGGTGAATGATATGTATTGGAGTAGGAAATGAAAATGATGTTTAAGTTCGCGGGATTATCGTTGATTTGATAAACGGTTAATTCTAAAAGCTTAAGCAGGAACAGAAACGTTGAGATTAAAGTGTAGGTGTTGGTTATTCAAGGAATATATTGAATTGAGCCTGTTATGGGCGATTGATTGCTGTTTCTGGCGAAATAGAGATACCAACTGATGTACATGTATATTGTACCTTGGTGAATCGTTCAGGAAAAAGATTTTTGGCTATTTTTACCAGAGGATTTATCGTGGATGGTTTGATGGAATTAAAGTCTCGTGGATGATTGGTGTTGATTGAGATGCTGCTCTTGGTACCGGGTCCAAACTCATTCCTTAAGAGTTGTTGAAAAGCTGGATTGATTGAAGATATTGTCCTCCCAGCACTTAGCTAGTCAGCTAGCTATGTCAGGAGAGGTGATTGCGGTACTATCTATTGATTAGGGTGGCGCTCAGTCCGTTATGCTGATTATCAGCTAATTCGTTTACGCTTAACAAGGAAGGTGGAGTAGTAACAGATATATCTGTTGTTTTAATAATTTCTTTTGGAAAATGCGCAGATTAAACGTATATGGTTATGCACTTCGGAGAAGCTTCTCCCGGTGGGAGTTTCCGTTAGAGTTGAGACCAATACAGTGATGTAGATGAATATTTCGTTATGAGCAACGCTTAGTTCAGATTTCGAAAAATTAAACTGAACTTTAGATTTCGTAGAGCGGTGATTTGCAGGAGGAATTATATTAATGGGGGAGCTGTGCATTTCGAATTGGTGTTTAGCGAGAATGTTTGGGTTAATTGTCCAAATTATGTTCTGATCAATGGGGTTGCGTTCCAACATTTACCGGAAGTATGGTTTAGTATTATTGGAATTCACGTTTGGTATGATATTATATTTAAGGCTTTCATTGACAAGAAGTGATGACGATGTACACTAGACAAACCAACCAAACCATAACTGATGAAGCAAGACTACCTGATGACCCCGAGACAGAACGTAGGCGCTGGTTTAGTAGCTAAGTTTTTCGAATTTTTTTGGATTATCAGTAGTTTTGTTTAGGGGAATGGATGGATTTTGATTGTCACCGATGATTATGGAGCTTTAAAAAGTTGGTCCGGTGGGTTGGTGGAGCGGGATAATGCTGTTACGTTTTTGATGCGAGGTGTTAAGGGGTTTGAATTTATCGTGCCAATAAGTTGTTGCAGGATTAGTGGATCAAGCCAGGTGGATACCAATTGGACCTCAATTTTCGTGGATGGAGCAGGTGCCTTCTGAGTTTGGCGTTTTGGTGAGAGAGTGAAGAACCTTGCTGATGCGTTGGAGGCCGTGATTGATTTTGTTCGGCAGGTTATGGGCGGAGGACACGGTACTGGAGCCCGACTTATGTAGAGTATTGAGCAAGTGCGTGACGTGGGGTATTACTGATTTGATTTCGAGGACCTAATGGGGTTTGTGTGGGGTGTTTGCTCGATGAAAGGCCGTGGTGAATTTAGTTATCTATCTACTATTGCTCTTTGGGAATCGTCGCAAGCACCATGCTTGGTTGTTATGAAGGGTTATGTTTAGTCAGGGTACAAGGCCTTCGTTAAGTAACTGCACCGGGTATGTTAATTAGTTTCGCCGACGTTAAACGTAAGGAAATAAGGTTCAGGATTATGGGATTCGGTATGGCTAGTGGGAGTATGAGCTGAAGCTACGAAGGCCCTTCTTCTCTTATTGAGGTTTTCTTTTGAGGAGCTGATCCGTTTATGAAACTATGGTGGTTTCGATTTACGGTTATTTGAAGCCAAGTGCTTCTATTGTTTTTCGTTTCAGAGTAAACATTATTTTTGGGCTCTATCATGAATTTAAGGTGGACGAAGTTTTGTAACGGTCTGCTCGGTATTTAAAATAAACAGAAAGTCCTTATTTCAGAGAACCGTAGATGATCAGCGATTCGCACCCAGTGGAGAGGAGACAAGCAGGTTCAAAGTTTTGGTGTTGGATATTTCGAAGACTATGTTGTGAAAACTTTTTTACCATCGGTCAGGTTTCTGAAAAGTAGTCCGATTCGTCTTTTAAACGGAAAGGAAAAACAAGAACGTGGGAATATTGAGTGAAATCTTGTTCCAATTTTTAGAAGGAAGTCGCCAAGTAAATGTGATTATATACAGAAATGTTTTCTCGTTTGGGAAATTTATCCGTTTGAAGGGAAGGAAGTCTTACTGTTTAGTTGTTGCCCGTAATTAAAAGTCCATTCAACTAACAAAAGAGATTATTCAGGGTTATTTGCGGGAATCGCCTGGGATTCTTGAAAAGCAATGAATGAATAACCCAAATTATTGGCTTTTAATGGAATTTACAAGAGAAAAAGTAAAGAGTTATTATCGTATTGATTTTTTTTCTTATGGAACCGCTTTGCAGAAGAATGAAAGAGTAGAGAAATGTATAGCTTGTTTTTTTACAGTAACATTAGTTGAGATTCTAAGTGGGTATCCTGTATTGAGATTCATTACCTTAGCTGATTATCTAATTTAAATTCCCGGTTTAATGACGATGGCTATTGTAATAGGGGATGAAAGGTTTTCGATCCGTTTTTTTTCAAAGATTGAAAAATCTGTTCAGGAAAGATGAAGCAAAAAATTGCCTTACGTCATGTACGAACTTCAGTATGGGTTATGGTTGGAGATCCAAGTGTATTGAGAAAGGGGCGATTTTATTGTAGGTTCTCATTTTTCAAGATATTAATGTGACCGCCTTATTCATTAAGGGGGATTCAAAAGTGGGAATGAGAATAGTTTAATCGTTTTTTTGAACTGTGGAGGGACGGTTTGATTCACACCTCTGATCTCTCCTTTTCTAGGTGGGGAAAATGGGTGTTATCACAGTTCTTTTACATAAGCGAGAAAGAAATAATATAAAGTGGGTGATTTATCGGCGCCACAATCAACCGCTAAATCATTTCTTGCACTCGGTTTTATCAGAAGTAAGGATAGCTGATTTTGTTGAGAAAGTAGTACGTTGTGATGAACTTGTTCGGGATGGTTTGAGCCAGCGAAGAATTGTAGATTTTTTCAGGAACTGTCTTACGCTGTAGGTTGGGGATTTCAGCGCTGGTATGAGTTTCTTATGTATCTGGATTGTGAGTATTGACGGTACGTTTAACTGATATTTGCTGAAAGGAAGAATCTTATTGAAGAGGAGTCGCCCTAACGTTATGGATTTATTTTAATTACGTTTTTGTCCGAGGATTGATTCAGATTATTCGCTTATCTTTTATTCTAATGTCTTGGTTTAGGGTTATCCATTCACTTGGCAATTTTGGTTGCGATTTGTGGCCCTATCTAGGTTTTTTTAGACGTTCATCCCCCATTAGTATGTTAGTTGTTTCTGGAATGAGTAGCGTAGTCGTTTTTAAAACTCTGCACAAAGGGTTGTTTTCCTTTTATCAAATTTGTAGATTATTTAGTTTGCAAGGAGGTTTTTGATGATAGATGGTTTATAATTTCAGGAAGAAACGTCCTTTTATCGATCAAGTCGATTGGTATTAGGATGTGGGATTTCCATTACGCCATTATTTAAATTTTTTGTCCCAGACAGGCTTTATAATTGAGACATTGTAGGGAAAAGAAGTGCATAAAATTTTTCTTTCGTGCGGTTTCAAGCTGTTGAAGAAATAGGTTATATTTGTCCGAATTTTGTTACCGACAGAAGATGATTCGCGAAGTAGCTCTGTTTGATACGTTACCATAATTCCACAAAATTAGGCGCATGGAAAATCCTTGGTACTTGTTTCCAGGTTTTAAAAGAGATTATTTTTGGAGATTCATTTTGATGGAGAACGGATGGCGTTTTTTATTGGAGAGGTTTGAGCCATTTGTTCAAAATCAGTTGAAAATAGGATGGTTCTCTTCGTAATAAAAATTATTGAGATATTTTTACCAATTGATATTGGGACAATGTGCAGAGACCAGTTCTTTATGCGTTAGTACATGTTAGCTTAGTCTGTTTAATATTTCTGGCAACGTTCAAAAATGATGAGTCCCGGAAATTCAATTAATGGTTCAGAATAATCTACCCAGTTTTGATTAGGAATCTTAGATTTGTTTCTTACGAGGATTTGGCAGATTTACAGGTCAAGATGTTAGGTAACAAAAAGATTAATGGCGTATAAATTTGGGATTTGCTAATAAACTAATTAGGTTTTAGTATGAATCATTAACGTCGAAGCCCAAAGAATAAAAAATCAGATGATGGAGGTGTCTTAGTGGTGTTAACTTCCTTTAGATATAAATAATAAAGAGTTCCCTTGTAAGATGGTGGTGAAGATGAGTGATGATTATTTGGTAATATTAAGATTGAATGGTTGTAAAAGAATCGTGATTAGATAAAATGTCTAAAATTTTTGAAGAAAAGTACGTATTAATAATTTACAGTGCATTAGATAAATTTTTATTGTTGCTACGGATTGTGTGTCCGGTTAAAAGGGATGCAGTAAAAGGCGGACTATAGGTTTTGAGCGGGAAAAATGCGGATCGTTTACTGATGAGCAGTTGCTAGGCAAGGAATTACAATGAATGTTGAGTTAGAGCAAGTAGATCTTTAAACACGTTTCAATTAATGATGAGTCACAATTGAAATGGTGAAAAATGAAGATGGGGAAGATTTTTTAAAGCCTTCACGAAGAAGCGTTTAGAAATACCAACTTTAAAGAATTGCTTTCTGAAATGAAAAATAGAAGTTTATGAGAAAAATGGAATCAGATACTAAGAAGATGAATAAAAAAAATAAAGATATAAATATGAGCATGCCTGCAATAGAATTACTAATTGAAACTATGATTGGATGAGATACAATACTTATAGCGAGTTAGAATATTTGGTGAAGTCTAACAGTCCTTCTATTGTAGTTTTCCAGGAGTTGTGATTTGGAAACCCGGTTAGTAGTCGCGGTTGATAACGTTACCATTACTTGAGGAGGAATAAAATCTTCACTTGAACTGGGTGGTATCGGTCACTTGTCCTTTTTAAGTGGGCGTGAAGTGTTTTTTTGTTACACTAGATTTGTGTTTTTTAAGTAGGAACAGTAGCCATAAAATAATAACGATAAAAATGGTGGATAAGTAATGAAATGAGGAAATTCAAATTAGGGACAGCTTTTCATGGGTGGGGAAATTTCCGTGTCGTTGAAATGAATGGCAAGAATGGGGAAGATTAAAGATTTTGGTCAACGTCAATGAATTAATAGAAAAACTTGCTTTTATTTTACAGTTGATGCCTCGTTTGCTATGGAATTCATATGGGCATGCATTGAATTATTAGCAAAGTTTTGTGCGATACACTCATGACGGGTTTCGTTCTCCTTATTGTTCCTGGGATGGGATACACATGGGTTGCCATGACAAGCTCTTGGGACCGAATAAAGTGTTAGCGTAAGAAATGGTTAATTGCCAGACTTTTCGTTGACTTGTGAGAGTATGCTTGGGAACAAATTAATAAGCAACGGGGATGATTTTCAAAGCGTTTAGGTGTTGCTTGGTGATGGGATATCCTTATGTTACGTTGATATCCTGATTATGAAGATGACAAAATTCGTGTTTTGGTAATGGCCGAAACAAAAGGGTATATCTAAAGGATTAAACAATTTTGGTCTACTTTTAAGTGATCCGCACTAGCAGAAGCAGGAATTGAGATATAAAGAGTTAATTAATCTCCAAGTATCTTTTGCTTTTAAAATTGTTGACGGTAAGGGATTAGTTGATGGAGTCCACATTCGACGTTATTATTTGGGAACCACACGCCTATGGCTATTCCATCTAACTTAGCGATTTGTTGCCGTTTATGAGTATTGTTGACGGTCTTGCAGATGGGAAAAACAATATATTCTTGCAAAAGATTCACTAAAAGGAGGAATTTTTAAACCCCGGGGTTTGGGGCCCCTCCAAGGGGGGGGGGGGAAAAAATTGGTGGGAAGACGTTGGAACTCTTGTGAATTAAAGGAAAGATATGGAATATATGCGTCAAGCTCAATGTATGACGGGACATCTTTAGTTATATGTGGGAGACCACGTTCTTAGTGCTGGTCTGGACAGTTCTACGGTCCGCTGACATGGGGATGTACTACATTGTTGGGCAGAATATATAAATTAGGGCGTTCTTGTCACCAATTGGATGATGGGATGCTTTCAGATGAAGGCTCCTGGTTTGAGGGTGTTTCTATGTAAGGGAACAATTACATTTTACCGGATATGCTTAAAAGAATTGGTTTTTCTCAGTTTAACTTCTTTTATGCATAGTTATCCTATGTTGGATACAATAAAAAACGGTTATTTTTGCGACACCTCATGGTTCGCTTCTTAGTTTTTTTTAGAGAAACAAATTTTGGAGCTTATTAAAAAGGTTGATTGGACACACAACTGGGTATGCAACCGTCTAAATATGTATGATCTCGAATTGGTTATTTTCTGTCAAGTGCGTGGGGTGCTCCGGCCGTTTTTTTATGGTGGACAATGAACCAATTTCCCACCAGAAACAAAAGACCCATGTTGCAATTATTTTGGGGAGTTCATGGTTCCAATTGTTTGGTTTGAACGAGCACGCCGTTGATTTGTGCAGCAGGATTTACAATCGTTCTAGTTCCTTAATAGTATCTTTACCAAGAAAAAGATATCATGGATGTTTGGTTTGATTCCGGAGTCTTCTCATGAGAGCAGTCTTAAAAGAAGAGCTTAAATTTATTCATTCAAGGCAGATATGTATCTAGAGGATTCCTGATCAGCATATCGCGGTGGTTTAATCTAGTATTACAACAGTATGCTATTTATTGGGTAGCACCTTATAAATACGGTACTTGTTCTCGGATGGTATTGATGGTGAAGGACGTTTAAAATGAGTAATCCACTTGGTAATACGATGTCTCGACAAGGTACCAACAAATGGGTGCTTGATTATTATTCGTTCTTGGGTTGTAGTGTTGATTCTCAAGCGAATGTACGTGTAAGTGCGAGATTTAAACAGGTTTCAGAAGATATTCGGAAAATTCGCAAACATGCGTTTTTTATTAGCGTAATTCTGATTTTAAGCTGAGAATATTGCTATTTGGATTCCATGACTTCGTTCAGTTGTAAGTATAGTGAGGTCGTTTTAAATAGTTGTTGAAAGTGGAATGAACGTCGAAAAAATATGATTTCAGCTATTTATCAATTATTAATAATTTCTGCACAGTTGATCTATCTCAGTTTTATTTAGATTTTGAAAGATGTTGTTTATATTTGAATCAGAAATTCATTACGAGCGTTAGAGCGAATGCAAACTGTATTCAACGAAGTGTTTGTTATTGACTAATTATTAACGCTTTTACTCATACATAGCTGAAGGACATATGGAGCTTTATTCGGTATGGGAAAAAAGAGTTTTGTTTCAACTAGCTGAAGACTGCACAAGTAAAAATCTTATGAAAAAATGAAGCAGAATTAATGGATTGTGGAATTGCAATTCTTATTGGCTATTCGTTCAAGGATGTCAAAGCATTAGAAGAGGCGCGTTAATGATAAAGATTGGTACAATCATTTGAGCGAAGTACTATTTATCCTACTGCACTACAAGAGATTTATTAGCATCATTAAATAGCAATATTGAACAATTATTGATTGTATCGACTTACATTGTAGGAGATTAAAAAGGATGCACCAGAAACAGCTTACAATTTGATCTTTAGCTTTATCTAGTGAATGCCACGGTTTGGGAACTTGTGTAAAGATGTCGTGCGATTAAGAAGATGTGGAAAAAATGCTACAGCTCCGATCTTTGCGAACGGTGTGCGGATATGTATTAGAAATTTTCGGGTTTAGTTACCAGAGCAGAAAGTAACGGGGATTCATTAAAAAAGGAATAAAAACTTCCTTGTAGGTTTTAATGTAGCAGAATTTCTTTCTTTCTAATTACTTTGCAAGGATAGTTTTTTATTTTCACTTCTTAAGGAGTTTTTCAGTTCAATTTAAATATTATTTGGCCCACGTTTTTAAGCAGGTAGAAAGAGCGGAGTAAAAAGCCAAACTCTTTCTTCCTTTCAGCGAGGTCTAAGGAAACTTTAATTTTATTTTGTTTTTAGAATACTGATAAAATACTTTAGTTCGCAAGACCTGATATGTGTTTATTTGTTGAGAAAAGTTAAAGGGACGGTGTTTAGTTTTTGTTTTCAGTTTTCGTCTTCAAATGAAAGGTTAATATGTTTTGCGTGCGACTGACCCTTAGGATAAAAAGAGGTCTTACAATAAGTACAATCGAACAGAGTTAGGTTGATATAAAATCCTGGTAAAAAAGGTAACAAAAAATTAGGATTCATTTTCATTTTATGGATTTTTTATGGGCATTCTATAAATAACGAGTATTGCTTCTAATGACATATAACTCCCCTTTTTTTGTATTCAAAATTAAATGAATAAAAATCTTTGAGAAATTTTTCAAAGGTTTTATTAAAATCACTTAAAACCCAATTACCTTTAGTCTTCCGATGAAGTGAATATGAGATTAGAGCTACAGCACCAATTATTGCAGGTATAATAGCCAAATCCACCATGGACAGTTTTCCAAGCTACCAAATAAATGAGAGAACCAATCCTGAACCGATAAATCCTACCAATAATGTTACCAATGTCCCTCTGGTACGTCTTTACCTAAAATCTTTCCTGCTGGCTCCATAAAATACCGCCTACGATAAGTTGACCAAATAAATTCCCTTATTAATTTCTCCTTTTTACTAAATAAAATAAGTAATATTTCTATAGTTTACTATTATAGAACATCGTGTTCACATTCAAAGTGATTAAATACATTGCAGCTACAAATCTTTTTGAAATGTATTTAATTCTAACTGGTTATCTCTACTAAGTCTCATTAAGATGACGTTTTAGAATCTAAGATCTTCTTTGAACATCGATAAATCCTTTGATTTGAACTACCTCTTGAACTGAGAGTTAACTCCCGTTTAGTTTACTTTCAATAAGCGACCATCAATTGTAGAACATCACATGTAACGAAAGCAGTTCAAGATCTTGTCTTCTAATCTAGGCATCAATTCTTGCGCACGGTATAACGCGGTCACCAAGCCCAAGATGTCTTTGGATCAAATTCTTTTTTTATGCGGAGGCAAGAAGGCGCACAGAAACCCGCAAGCCAACACCAACCGTTTTGAGCACAAGCAGACGAAGCAATTAAAGGAATGTTGTATTCAGAAACGAGGTTCGTCCACAAAAGAAAGAGTGAGTACTATGATACATAATGGTATGTTAGAGTGGTCTAAAGTCTTGTGACCTATCTCGTAAATTACCTTTAGCTGTAATAACATAACAACCATAATTCAAAAATCTTTGAGCAATCCTCTATCGCTGTCACATGTCCATGTTGGCATTCGCAAACATAACACAAAAGCACTTCGAATATTACACTAATACAGGGTCGACAGCGCGTCGGAACACCGTTCACCATCAGAGCCACAAGGTAAAAAGCGGGTTATGATCAATGCGGAGCTTCTCAAATCCAGGGCGCATTACTACATGAATGTTCTTTTGGATACTCTTTTGGAGCTCTCTCGGATTTCTCGATGTTCTACTATGGATTCTCCGCGTCGGCTCTCGAAGAACTTGGGTGTGTAAGAGTTCACAGACTATGAATAGTTGGTAGGTTAGTCGACAGTACAACATAGAACGTGGAGTATTTCTCTCGATGTCTCGCGTCGAGCCGGCGGAAAGCATTGGTCTTCGCTCCGGATACAGATAACCAGACATTCTGAGGCTTATACCTCCCTGCAGCTGATCTTTTAGGTTGTTCAGAGCTATTTGCTAGCTGGGGATACCTTCAGGCCCTGGCGACTTAACATGCCTTTTCTTCGAGTTCGCGGAAGCATGCCAAAACTCCCCTGGGCCGTAAAAACGACAACTCGTTCATACTCACTTTGTGCGCGCATCTACAATTCCATCCTAGTTATTTCGTCTCAGCAAGCTCGAGCACCATCGTGCGTCTGATCCTATCATATCTAGCTTTACTTCCGCATACACGCGTCCTCGCTTCTACATATATTTTTCGCTCCTATCTATGTGATAGTTTCTCAATAAAGATGCCGATACATGCCGAGCGTCAATGTGCTGTTAATTTAGTGCGCTTAATGCCTCTTTATCTAAGATGTCCTATCTCTCTCTCTCATAATTATAGTTTTTTTATGTCTTTCTAACATCTAAATATTCAAGACAGCAGCTTTATGATCTTCGTTGTCTACACGTAATATCGCATATCTACCTAGACACCAATATTCTCATTATAGCTATCTATCAGAAAGACTTCTATTTGCCTTGCACTTCTCTGCGGCTGCGCGTAGAACTCAACTCTCTAGTGAGAAAGACCCGAAGGATCAGGGCCGTCAGTTCATCTCGGTTGACGCCAGACCCTGGTAAAGAAATGTCACCGGACGGACGATCAAGCCATTTTACCAGAGTGCGCTGGGCGATCAGCAATGCAAGACCAGGGCTGCTGCCCGATGTGATGAGGCGAAGGCGAAGGATGCGGGCGCCAAGAAGCGAGGCCTACAGCTCTACGCCGCGCCCTGCGCCAACCGCCTGACTCGACGATTGCTGTGCTGCGCAATGCTGCAGAGCAACGAAGTGCGTCCACACTGGCACGGCCGCTTTCCCATCTCGTGGACATGAGTTCAGTACAACCCAACGCACAGTAGACTATCAGCTGCTGTCCCGGGCGGCGCGCCCCCGCACAGTTCGACACTGGGGCACGCTCGGTGTTCCGTGTCGGCGACGCGAGCAGCGATCTACAGCTCCGGGCGGCGTTTCCACGATCCTGAATGGGTTCCAGACGATTCGGGCGATCCGCCAGGACAAGCCACCGCCCACGAGTGAAGCTGAAGAGAATACGCTCCACCGCCACGTCATGGCGGCGCAACGCCCTAAGCGCCCACAACGCGAAGCGCATCGCAAGGTGCGCGTCCCACCCGCGGCGAAGGCGAACTGATCACTACCGCTCGACGACGAGCATCGACGAAGCCGAACCGTGGCTGCACCGACTGCGGATGCTGGAAGGCGGCCACCCCAGCTGAGCGGCGACATGGCAATCTCTTATCGCACCAACGCCCAGAGCGGGCGATGAGGAAGCGCTCCGTGCGCTGAGGCACCCCTACATCTTGCTGGGGGGCGCGCTTCTCGACCGGCGCGAGATCAAGGACATGCTGACCTACCTGCGGCCTGCTGGTGACCGCCGAACAGCGTCAGCCTGCTGCGGATGGAAGTTGCCGCGCCGGCATCGGCAAAACACCGTGCAGCGCTCCCACGAGCCTCGCCAGCTGGGTCTGCCGCTCGGATGCGTAGCGATCCGGAGGGCGTGCGTTTCCCTGGCAGGCCGCTCCGCAAAGGGGACTGTTGCAGTTCACGAACTGACGGGATTGGGCAGCGCATCCAGGACGCGCCCCCTCGGATGGCTTGAACGCGGGTTTGATGGGAACAGAGCGTACATGCCGAGTTGACAACGGCACGATTGAGCCCGAAGAACGCGCGCCAACTGCAGGAGCGGTCAATGCCGCCCATCCGAAACCAGGAAGAGAAACGAGGAGGGCTCGCTGAGCCTGGCCTCTGCCCCCCTGCAGCGACGCCGACAAAGCAAGACACGAGCCAACCGGGTCACCCTTGATGACTGCACGCAGCAAGGGCTGGAGTTTCCTTGGATCGGCCTCGTGCGCCTGGCAGGTTCTTACCCGCTACCGCTCCTGGGGAATCCTCCGCCTGAGAGAGGAGCCGCGCCTTGTTACGTGGTTAACCCGCGCAAGGGCGGCTCTCTCCACGCCAGCGAAAAGCGCTCTGGGCGCGGCGAGGCGGCGTTTGACGTCGGATGTGTGCTCTTCGAACGCAGCCGGAGCGTCCAGGGACATTCCCCGAGGCGCGGCGCGGCCCCGGAGCAGCGGCGGGGCGGCCTCATCGGTCGATCGCGAGGACAGCAAACGGTGGCCGCCGTTGGCAGCCAGCAGCCCGTCCAGGCCCGGGCGGCGGCGTTGCCCGCCCGGACCTGGGCGATTGCGATCAAGTGCGCACGCGCGTCGCGACAGCACGAATTTCACCCACCGTTCGGTAGCGCGAGAGATCTCGATCGCCGGTGGACAGGGAGAGGGCCGAGAA
>Ga0163217_1091092_pt1 | contig 14708 bp, 10 predicted proteins | sample SynspAceP_FD_185933 | JGI IMG/M metagenome (GOLD analysis project Ga0163217, IMG submission 185933) | Saline lake microbial communities from Ace Lake in Antarctica - Synechococcus sp. Ace-P (PacBio error correction) | ecosystem: Environmental > Aquatic > Non-marine Saline and Alkaline > Saline ... | reverse complement strand
CGTATCATTTAGGAATAATTTTTCGTGCACCTGAGATAGCCGCATAGATCGGATTATGACTTGCCTGAAGTGAGAGTGAAAGCGCAAGTTTTTCGAAAATTATCCTCAGATTAAATTCTTTAGCTTTCTGAAAAACTTTTAAAATCCTGCCGTTCTTCATATTATTGCATCAATCAAGTAAAATTGAGTTACTTTGAATGTAAATTTACTTTCGCCCTATAGCGTTTCAAAAGTTATAGGAATATCTTTTTCATCAGCCAGCGACTTCATGCCTGTATCAGTCCCTGAATTTTTAATTCCCCCATGTACCAGAACACACTTGGGTCATTGGATACGTCCCACTTGTAGAGCTGATATCAGTTGAATTCTTGGAATCGATTTTCAAGTGCCGAAAGGTGATCTTAAGGCTATCGGCGACTGATGTGAACCCCCTTCAAAACTTCAATCACCTTTCAGCGCATGCGGCTGGAATAATTACTTTTACAGCCCAAAGACCCCGAAAAGCTCCAGCATACAATCCGATGACTGGGTGATTGATCCTATTGTCAACAATGCGATCGTAAGAACCCTCTGGGTAAAGCAAAAAACCCAAACAATTCAAGCATTTTCGACGATTCGTACATCAAACGAAATGGCAAATTCACAGAATTCAGGTGGCAGGGACCTCCATTTTCACCACTTCAATGTAGATTCCCTAGAATTCTCACCCACCCAAGAAGGCCAAGCAGTAGAAGAAAACATCAAATATGCACATGCTTCCTTCGCTGGAATCGACTATTTAGAAATGACACCCTTCGGATTGATGTAGAGATTCAAATAGGTTACTGAACCGAAGTAATGAAGTCTCAGCAACGAAGTCACCTAAGACAAAATCACTCGAAATACGTCCATTAAAAAAGGCTGATAATCAGCCTTTTTATATTTTTATAAGTGATTAAAATCAGCTTAAGCAGGTCCAAAGTCTTCTTGGATTTCCGAATAGAATGAGAACTCAGAGGATATTTCTTCGGGCGAATCGATACGCATTGTCTCACTTAAAATTTGGTTAGACATTCTTGGAAGACTCCAAAAATACTCGTAGTATTTCCATCAAGGAAAGTGATTTCAAGAACGATTTTTGTAATGAAAGTCTCCCTATTCCTCGATTCTGTTGGACTGTTTTAGTATATTCCACCAAAATTAGCAAGACAGTGGTTTCAGGTGCGATGACTCACCAAAAAATGATAGCCATCAATGATTTTATACTTCTTTTCCTTTCGGCCTCTTTGGCTTTGTCATCTCCTTCCACAGGGAATTTATCAGGAGGCCATTCTTTTACCAGGGTTCTATAGAGTTTTCAATTGCTTCAAGTCAAGTGGACCTTCATACACTAAAAAGCTTCTTATACTCATATCGCTTCATCGATTCTTTTTGTTAAAAACTTCGCAAAGCTACGGATATAAAAATAATCGCAATAAACAATTTGAATTCGAAAGTCACAGTCAGCTCTTTTTCGATGATCTAAACAATTAAAAACAACCATAAAAAGCTATACATCTATCAGGAAATCAGTTTAATATCTGACAATTAACTTTCTATGAGTAATCACGATGTTTATTAAAATAGATTTTTCACCCATAAAAGGGATTGCTCAACAGTCTATTTGATTCATTAAGTATCCTAAGATCGCCGGATTACTTCTATCGGTCAGGCTTCATATCATCGCATACGCTTGTCCCACAAAATTCTTCTATACTTGGCTTGGAAAAAAATCTCCATGATGAATAGGCTGTCGATTGAGCATATACCGGAAATGGTTTGTAGGCTCAGAGATCCAAGTATTTAAAACATCTTGACCTTCAAAAATCACCTGCTGATCATAAACGCCGAGTCATCCTCCAAGGCACATCTTCATGCAAAAATAACGCCGGATTCGTTCTCTGATAGGACTCACCAATTAACGCCAAGTACATCAAAAAGGCCAAACAAGAGCTGCACATCCAATCCACTTCAATCGCGAAATCCCCATCCTCGGCTATGTCGATAGCAGCATCCAATATGGGACGCACATAGAAACCATGTGGCGACTGTTAAATCTTTTCCGGCTCTCAAAATTTCTGGCTTGCCCATCGGAACTGTATAAGCCCAATATTTGCTAGGCTTTTGGTTCCTAGTCGGTAGCCATTTAAGCATCGATAAAACAAAGCCGGCGTTCATCGACTTCAAGAGATGCGCATACATTCCTGCCGCCTTGATCAGTCTCTAGGAAAAACGCAGATTACCATCCCTCAGTGAAAGATAGAATCATGCCATTGGAGAACCCGAATGCCAAACGCCTCCCAATCGATGACCTCTTGTCCGAAACAATCAATGGGGCTTTGTTCCACCCTGTTGTTCTATACTGTAAACTGGAACTAAGTCGTCAGAAAGTAAAGCTGAATCCCCGAAAGTAAATAATCCAAGTTATTTGAATTCTCAGCTAAGGTCGAAGTCCTCGGCAATGCTGCTCCGATTTCCCTGCCCGATTATCGTACATCTTCGAATTTCCAGTATCCTGAACTCTGATTCTTCCATATTTGCCTGCAATTCCTGCAAAAAGCTGATGACATCTCCAATTTTTCCTAAGTCTTTCCGAAGCAAAAAATGCAGGATTATTTTCTAACGTAGTAGTATCGAAGAATGCTGTGTTAAATTCTCTTCCCATCTACAGCGAGATTTTCATTGATCAGGTTGACTTCTTCCACTGCGAGCACATTCATTTCAGATTGACTGTATTTAAATGTGAAGCTATAGCGATCGAAATTCAGAGAATCTTGGGCTTGTACAATCTTTCAACTTGGATTGGCTGTATTCGGAATCGAACCGAAGCATCATCGAAAACGATTTGCGAACCGTGAGTAATTTACGTCTTTTGCGAATAGGATTAATAGTCTGGATAGCTCCTTGTGCCACTGTTCCAAGATCACCTTACTTTTTGTACTTTGCTTTGAGCGCATCGGTAAGTAGCGCTTATACTCCACCGCGTAGTTCCCTTCTGATCTCCCTGACAGAATGCTGTGCCCAAGCTGCTTCTTTCTCTTTTTTAGCTTGGGCCTTGCTTCACTTCGATTTGATCCAGAAGATCTGCCGTGCGATTTGATGAAAGGATGTATTCTCTGAATTGGTATTGCGAATCCCAATCTTTTTCCCAGTAAATAGTTCCTGAGATTTATTACCGCTCGTGTAACCCGAAGTGGAAATGACCTGAGGCTGTGTTAATTCTTCGACGTGAATAAGAACAGGAGTATGTGAAGTTCTGCTAATTCGCCTGCGTGTAAGAGTAAGTTTCTAAAAGCGCGCTTCATAATCCCAATCCTTGTTACTTAAGGATCTCAAAAGCCAGCGTGTAGATCTGTTCCTGGCAAAACCTGCCAAACCTCGGAAATACGTCCTTTGTAGTGTGAATTCTTTGGGACAGAAAGACCAAAACCAATCATCCCAAAGCAGAAACCCCATAGGTACCTGAAGAACTCCGCTGCATTGATGCTTCATAAAACACCCTCTGAAGTAAGGCATTTCCAATTAGTGCCCCAAGCTACTTCGTTTCCATTGACAGCAGAATGAGAGAAACCCTTCAATTCTTTATGTCTGACGATAGATTCTTAGAGGCATAGGCTTAATCCAAAAGTTTGGCATCTGAGCGCAGTAGGAAGAAATGGTCAGCAGCGAGAATTAGCATTTTAGTCAGATCTTCCAGCTACCATCCTCCTCAACGCGATTCGAGTTGGCAAAAGTCCATTCATTAATTTCCTGCACTTGCAGGCTCATTTTTTCTACAGAAAATGGGCTACAGTAGGCCAAAGTATGTCTTGGAACCGAAAGGCTCAATTTAAAGCCATCATAAAAGTCTGATCGCGTAATAGCCCGCCCCTGAAATCTCCAGTTGAAAAGCTTCGGGCCATCGCAGCTGCGCTAGTTCCTTACCATCTCCAAAAATCCCCGAAAACTTTGCCTTTCCCATTGAAAACCTCTTTTCTACCGATCAGAGAAGCATGCCTACTCAACATCCTCCATCCTAAAATCGGCTAAGATAAACTCTGGAGATAAATGGAGTAAAATGTGGATTTAGGTACAGATTAACTTTGACATATCGAAGTATTCTTAAAGCTATTATTTGGGTTTAAGCAAAGTAGGCTTTACTATACCCAAAAATAGCCAAATCTGACTTTCCTCCAAAATGTCCACCCAGTTATTTTTCGGATCAAAATTGATAAATAGTAGATTTAAAAATCAAAAATGAAGAAATTTAATTTCCGTAAAAAATTTTTTTTCAGTATAAAATTAGGCTAAAACAAGAGCATCATACGCCCATCCTATTTTCTAGCAACACGTTGAACAAAAAAAATCAAAATTAAACTTGTTTAAACTTTCATGTTACAAATTTTCTAAATCTTAAAACTTTTAAAAACGAAGATATTTTTGAAAAGCGGAATTTTTCCAAATCAGACCCAAATACTCTCTTAATTTTAGGCTTTCCAATTTATTTGTGCTTACTATCTTTTGGTCTATTATTTCATCAAATCCAATCCCAATTTGCCATGATTATAGGTGTTCCTAAGGAAAATTAAAACAATGAAAACCGCGTAGCGCCTTTACTCCTGCCGGTGCCCAAGAATTGATCAAAAGAGGTCACTCTGTTTATATTCCAGCACACCGCCGGTGAAGCAGGTGGGTTTTTGGATGAGATTATGAAACGCGGTGCTCCCAAATATTCCTACCATCGAAGCTACCTATAAGATTGCTGAGATGATTATGAAAGTTAAAGAAGCGATTGAAGCCGAATACAGCTTAACAAAGAAGGCCAATTACTTTTTACCTATCTCCATTTTGCTTCCTATGGCCTTGACCATCGCAATGGTAAAAACAAATCAGTATGCTGGCATACGAAAAACGTTGGAGGAGAGCAGGACAGAAGTCTTCCACTACCTATCCCAATGTCGGAAGTAGCCGGTAGAATGCGTTCAAAAAGGCGCAAACTATCTAGAGGAAACCACTTGGTGGAAAGAGGAATTCTGCCTTGGTGGAGTTCCGGCGTTCTACTGCCAAAGGTTTTAAATTTTGGGGAGCTGCATTGTAGAACCACAGGCCCGCATGGCATGGCTGCTGGCTTGTGCGGATGTTTACGATTATGGATTTCAACTACAGCGTTGCGCTATTTGGCTGATGTAATGCCTGCCATGTGAATACCATGATGTCCAAATTGAAATCAACATAAGAAAGTTTGAATAAAAAATCACGACTTGATTATTGGTCAGTGTGATCCCTGCGCTTAAGCTCCTCATTTGACACCCGGAGCATGCTTAAAAGAATGCTTACCAGGAAACTGTTTGTAGTAGACGTAGCTGTTTAGATTCAGGGAGGTTGTATCGAAACTTGTAGCCTTTACCCACGCATGAGAACCCTACTTATATCATTGATGATGTGGTTCATTATGTGAGCGAATATGCCAGGAGCGTGCCTTACACTTCTACCCTTGCTTTGACGAAGTAACTCTTCCTTATGCGATGCAAAATGGCAGATAAAAGGCTGGAAAAAAAGCAGCTCAGGAAAAGAATGTTGAGTTGGAATTCCTAGGCTAACGTAAGCAATGGAGATATTGTCTACAAGGCAGTTGCTGAAGCATTCGATATGCCATACGGCCTGTAAGTACTTATTTGGTGACTAAATCCAACTGTATCATAAAAATACTAAAAGCCTTGTGAATCTGAAGATTTCAAAGGCTTTTTTATGCTTTAAGTAATATGTTCGTCTAATATAATTCTTACTTTTTAATCATTTATCCACAGTTCTCCAATTACTGCTTCCATTTCGGGTTCATTGATCTTGGTATAGATAGTCACTGGTCGACCACCCAAGATGACTGGAGTTAAAAAGGTTTTCTTTTCTGCCAAATCTGCATTTGAGGATGCTTTCGAGAATGGCTACATCCCACATGATCCATTTTTGGCTTCCCTAGATCTTTCTGGCTTCCACCACCTTTTAAAGTATCCATCGATTCCATGCAGATACTTCACCTGACTTCAGCCATTGTCGGCCTAATTCATTTCGAGTCAAATCTTTATCAAACACCAAATACTGACTGGTAGTCGCTGACCATTAATATTCAAATCTAATCCAGGTGTATTAGTAGAAAAGCTACCGCAAGACTATCATAGTTAGGAGTTGAAATTCATTTTTATCGTGCATTGTTGGTTTCAGGATTATGCCATATACCTAAAGTAATGGAGTCTAACCTTGAAATGATTCCAGATCTTGAAGGAATTGCCGACCGGACATTTGCGTACAGGAACCCAAAATAACAAGACTAAAGAATCACCTTCCGCCAGACTGTTCGCCTGTTTCTACAATAAAATTTGATGCTGGTGAAAACATTTGTTGCATCCATGGCTGTTAATAGGACCATAGCTCCTAAAAGGCAGTGTGGAATATCAGTTCTGCCAGCTAGTCTCGCCAAATTCCTCATTGAGCTTTTTGGCTTTCGCGTACGGTGCTGTCAAAATCCTAATTTTGAGGTATGAAACTGAGCGGAGTTGATTCCCTTATGTCAAAGGAATCTGGAGGCCATCGCTCCAACCAAACGCAAATAAAGTCATCTACTTCATTGCGGTATCGGTGCATCAATTAATAATTTATTCGGTCGGTCTGGAGTAGTCAGTTCGTACAAGCCACTGTGAATGAAAATACCAGCAGCAATAGGATCAGGGTGTTCTGTCTCATGATTGAAATTAAAGGTAAAATAGATATAGTTGAATTTATTAGTTAGCTGGTTAAAGGCTCAGCGTTTGCCAATCATTCGTACACATTAGCGATTCAAACTATCCCCACCAGTTTATGAGCCAAATGAGCACGAAGTCAGTCATAGTGGAGCGAGTTGTTTGCTATAAAAGCTTTGAATCAAAATCCAAATACAAAAACACAGTCGCCAAAAAACCCTACGTAATAAAAGAGGTAGTCAGATTCGTAAAAGTCTTTTTTAATTGAACCCCGAAGCCTATAGAAATCCAAAAAAGTAATACCAAAAGGGATTGATTCCATTGATTCAAATCCCTTCGCGAAAGCAGATCGCTTCTTCACTCGAAGGTAAATTTAATCCCCCCGGAATTAGGTCGACTTCCTTTTTCTGATTTAAAAGAACTGATTCCAAAACAATTCAAGATCAATCCTCCTCCAAAATCCGTAGGTAAGTCTGGAAGGACTCAAACCGGCAATATATCTAATACCAAAGAAAGCTAATCAGGCACATAGAATCAGTCAACTGATCAATATTCCTGTTGCCAAAAAACTGCGGCATATTAAATCCATTTTGTCAGCTGGCTTGGACGAAAGCAAAAAATACCGGCGCCGATCAAAAGCGACAATAGCAACCCTACACTGAAACCTCTCCTAAACGCGGCTATCAAAATTATTATCTGGATTAGGGAAATAACTCAAGCCAAGAAGTAGCCTTCGCCCCTTCAAGACCCGAGGAAATTACTTTGTCCGCCTTCTTTTCCTTGTGACCGTAGCCAAATCGTAGGAAATTCCTGAAGGCAAAAGTGTCCATAAACTTCCTTGATGCATGTCTACGCTCCACGGCATAGTCATCATTTAATTCCTCCCAATTTTTTGAATCAATTAAATTCTGATCGCAATAGGATCAACCTGATCTCTTACCCAGTACCAATGATGCCGCAAAACAGGTTTCCGTCAGGTATTCCAACTACTGTAAATTCCTTGAAACAAATATTTAATCTTGCTCAACCATTTCCACCGCCTTGTTCATATTATCAACAATAAATGCTCTACCACAAACTCAAGAAAAATGCTTAGTGCACCTGTATTATAATTTCAGGCTTCGTCTTTGGGATACAAATCGAATCGTCTCCAATCAAATAATCCCAGCTCCTGCACAGGTGTAATCAATAAGGCATTAATCAAACGTGCTCCTCAACCTCATCGATATTAGGTTTGGACTGAAGGAAGAACATTTTCCATCTCCATTCAAAAAATTTCGCTTCATTGAAAGGGATAAATTCATAGAAATGCCATATTTCAAAACCACAATCTGCATGGATTTTGATTTGGAAAGCCTGGAAAAGCCAAAAAATCCCTCTGAGGCCAGGATAGTCTCATGTACGTAAGAGGTTTGCCCAGAAGCTTTTCAAAAGCCTTTATAGGGCTCAAAAAAACTCCACCCATGCCACAAAAATCTGAAAGGTTGCGGCAAATCTCATGGATATTTTTGACCCATAAAAACAGATGATTTTTTCTCCATAGGATCTGAAGCCATGCCGGTACACCAAACCAATTAATTTCCGATATCCCAAGATTCGCCTTTTCTACAATTTATCTAATTATCACCCAGTTTTTATTACGGAAATCTTTTTCCCAGGGCTTATAAAAGCGCTGAAACCAAATGGCAGTCGCCCGGTTGTTGATTCCTGAAAGATCTCGCTGAGAAATAAGTACCATTGAATTCTAGAATCTGTACTTCCACCAACATCAAGATTCCTCTTTTTGAAAAAGTGAAGTTGGAAGTTTCCTCGTAATTGGAAAGCGTAAGATCTGTCGAACTCCAGCTCCTTCGAATCGCTGACCATCTCTTGGTGATGGTATGTATTGGAAGTAGCGCCTGAAGTGCCAGAACTCAAGGGCAAAAATGCTTTACTGCGCCTGGAGAGGTTACATGGTTTTCCTTCCAATAAAAAATGCCACCACTCTGTAGATTTTATCATAATCGTTAAACAGGGAATTGTATTTGGAATACGCCGGTTTTAATTTTTAAAAATTTTTTTCCCATCCCCCCGCCCCCGGGGGGGGTTTTCGGAAAAGCCTTTAAAATTGAGTGAAAATCATAACGCTTTGCAATTGCGAGTTCCCGACTATGATTCACAATTCCCTTGGGAAGCGGCGGTTTTTTTTTTTTTTTTCGTGAAGATCAATCGGCTAGGAGTAATCCTGCTCAAACTTTCCTTCAGTCTAATGCCTTTCTTTAGTAAAGTACTGAGTATCGCCATATTGCTTTGTTTTACTTCATGACGAGCAAAAAAAAGTAGTCGATAAAATAGCCAATGGATATTAAAAAAGCCAACCTTTCAAGCAGTAAAAAAATCTTTGTCTAAATCCGCGATTGCAAAGGGCTCATCGCAGAAGCAAAACCAAAACCGATCGAGGCATTAAAGAGCCTATGATGCTGGTATTCGAGATTTTGGAGAGAATAAAGTTCAGAATTCAGTGGAAACAAGCTAGAAGATGCCGGAATACCGATGGCATATGATCGGGCAGTTGCAGAGCAACAAAGTCAAATACCATGCCGCCATTTTATCATTTGATTCATGGCGTTGACCTTTCAAATGCTGAAAAGGAAATCAGTAAAGCAAGGAAAAAAAGCTGATCGATATTTCTTGTATTGCCTTCAAAATACATATCGAGAGAAGAAACCCAAATTTGCAGTTTTGATCTGCTGAGCTAATGAGGATTGATAGCAAGATGCTGATTGTTTCAGCCTTATCTCATGTCAAATAGTCGACTTATCGGAATGCCACGTTTTACTGAAAAATCAAGACCAAGTCCACAAGAATTTCGGGTTTAAAGGCTGTTTGAGGGAATTGAAAAATCAACTGTTCCTACCGGCCTTTGTCCAGTTGGAAGAAGTCTCCATGGAATGAGTGGGGATTCACCAGATCGCTCAGGAAGAAGAAGTACGATGGTACGGATTGGGCTCGTCGATTTTTGGAAGCTCGGTTATTCAAAAAAAGAAGATTTTTAATTCATGACGCAAAAAACAAATCATACAAAACCTCAGCGATTTTTGGAGCCATCGCAGTTGGAAAGGGCATTTGGGCGCATGGTTGAAGATATTTGGCCGAAGCTGGACGTTAGAAACTTTTGAGACGGGCGGTCAAATCATCATTTTCTATCATGCATGGGGGATGTTTTGATTGGAATTTGGCTTTAGTCACCCAACTGGAAGCAATTATCGACTGCTGCAATCTAATGATAGTGGGAATTCTGTTTTCTTCCGGTTCGCTCTATATCTTTCCCTGACTGGGCATTCACCTGTGGGGGCAATTACTCCACGTAGGAGGAGTTGCCTTTATCTTGGCTGGGGAATTTCTTTTTTTAGCAGGCCCAACAAAAAACTTCCTAACACCATTCATGCAGAAATCACTGCTCCTAGCCTTTTTATTTTTTTCTATCCTTTTCTGTAAGAGCACAGCTGACTCCATGCCCAACTCGTCCAAGATTGGAGCAGGCAATGGAACGGAAGTTTTTTCACAACAACCACCTGTCGGGTTTTATTCTACAAAGACCATGATCAGAAAAATCGGCTCTATGAGGAAAAATTCGCACCTGAATTTATTCCAGCTTCCACCACAAGCTTTCACACTTTTCTCGCCATATCTATCTCGCAATGACAGGCAGCAAAACCCTACGATATGTTGGACTTCAGAGATACCATTCGAATCTGGGGATTCTGGAGACCTACTTGGAAGTACAGAAAATTTCAGGATCCGGGTGTCCAAAAGTTAAATTTTCAACCGTCAAGCATTTTGTCGATTTTTTCTGATTGCGAATGTATACGCCCCAGCCTTGGTTACGGATTTGCAAGTGGGATGATTATACTTCAAACTACTCTGCTGAGCGGAAGCTCAATCCTATCTATGGAAATCTCTGGAGGTAAAAAAAAGAAGCTGCCAAAAGCAGTGGCTTTTTCCAAAAGCGATTTTCAGGAGATTCTGTATTTTTGGACTACTCACCTGCGGGAATTGGAGCGTTGATTTTCCATAGCAACAAATACGAATTACAACCCTACTAATTTCAGGGCTAGCGAAAAATTATTCCAATCTTGACTTCTCCTGAGCATTTTTGAAACTTGCTTCGAGGCCGACGGAAAACTTGGCGCCTATTAGAAAATCCGTTACCGGAGAATTCATCAAGTTTATCGAGGAAGCTTGCTCTTTCCAATTCTAAAAGAGATTGATGCTGGAAGTGATTAATTATCTGCGGAGCAATTGATGGCTTGATGTTTCAGACGACTATTTCACGATTGTGATACCGAGCGGGCAATTGAGTTTATCCTTAAAAACCTACCTTTTGATCTTCCCGACAACAAAAAATGGGGATGCAGCGGACTTAGTCGCACAATTCATTTACCCCCCGCTCCATGGGTTCAGCCTTTTGAAAAGCTGTATGCGAATGGTACCCGATCAGCAGCTTCTTTGAACTCCGCCGACGGTGGAGGAAAACGGGCACAATTAAAAAAAGCTTACAGGCTTCAATCCATTACATTTCGCAAAATGGTTACTATGAGATAACAATCATTAGTCTAGTCGGGCTGATCAAAAACCAAAAAGTGGAAAAGCCTACAGCTTTGCTCTTTATGGAATTTCATACCTCAATAAGGCTTCTTTGAAGTTCGAAGAGAAATGGAAAAAGTCTTTGGTCATGGTTTAGGAGGATGCTTAAAAAAACTTGTTGCTTCAAAGGAATCGAATTTTCATCCTTTTTTTAACTCTGATTAGTTTCAAACATCGTCTTTTCTCAGCAAAACTCTTTGTGTCTTAATCAGATTTGGAAGACTTTATGAGATCGTTAATAGAACGCCAGGTACCAAGATCAAGTCAAAGACAAAAAAAGATGAGTATCTCAGCTTTTTATGAACTTCAAAAAGAACAAAGCTTGACTTAGCCACCCGTTGACAGTCAATGCATTTTGATTACTAAAGTGGTTTGGTTGCCGCTATCAAAGACAATCATTTAAGCTTAAGTCAAAAACTCCCGGGATTTCCGAATATTACCGGCGCAATTGACCGATTCTGCATTTTTGAGGCCTATCGACTGCGTGAAGATTTTCTGGGTTTTCCAGTGTAACTGCCAAATTTGATTTCTTGAGCAGCTTTGGCTGCCCTTCCCGCATATCCAATATTCAGGGGATCTACTTTACAAAATACATCAAAGCAGGCTCTTTCAGGCTTTGGAGATGGCAATCAGGTACATTGGAGTAGTTACTGGAATCGAGACTTCCGAATTGGATTCAAGGTCATATCGCTTTCCTGGGCAAAGAGTTTGAAGGCGTTTTGGAATATTGGAATTATGATCTTTTGACATAAAAAACCTCACACTTTACACCGCGTGAGCGAATGTAAAAAATAGTTCAAACGTCTTCCCTGAATAAATTTCCTACAAGAATTGATTATTCAGTAAGTGAGAAGAAGCTAAAAATCTTCGACGTCGTCGTATTCTCCCCAATCGACTATTACGCCTTTCGGACTTTTTCATCGGAATCAAGCCTTGGGAAAGCGATCTCCAGAATTTTGTTGATCAAGTCAAAATTCCATCATTGCGCCAAACCATTATTGTAGACCTTCGAAAATAAATGGCGAGAGGCAGCAAAGCTTCAAAAAGATTACCAGCTGATCAGAGCCTATCTCAAACCGGAAAATCTGGGTTACATTCAACCAAAAATTGCAAAGCTAAGCGAACAGTTAGCGCTTGAACTCCTAAAGGTTGGACAATATCACTTCACTTGAATTAACTCCGCCGGCGTATTAGCCTATGGCAATAATTATGGAGTCAAAAATCCTTCCTTCGGGAAAATATAAGATTTACATCACCGACATGAAGGAACGGCAATTACCTCCAGATTTACGAATCCGTGGGCATTAAGCCAGCTCATTTTTTAAATTTTGAGGAGACGGGATAGGCAAACCATCGAAATCATTACGAAGAGTCAGAATTAGGCAAGATTATCTTAGAATTAGAAATTATGTTGGTTTCGCTACCAAGTCTTAAAAGTCTTAACTTCAAACCCTTCGATAGAATCCTTCCGTAATTCATGAATAAACGCACTTTTCTAAAAATCCTTAGGATTAGCTGCAGGGGTCTCTTCAATCCTTTCCTGGAATGCTCAGTCAGCAAATTTTGACACAAAAAACCCTTTTGCCGAAGGCATCCAAAAAGGGATTACGCTAGGATTAATCAGCCCGGCAGCGGCTACCTCCGATCGGATGCAATTTACTTTTGCAAAAAGAACCTTGGAAGCGCTGGGCTTCCAAGTCAAGCTGGAGCAAAACTGACCAACCGAAGAGGTCACTCTTGCAGGAACGACGAAGAGCGTTGACAAGATTCTCAACAGCCATGTTGCGATCCAGAAGTTAAAGCAACATTTGTATTCGAAGGCGGATCTGTGCTGCACGAATTCTCCTTGATCGACTATCAATTGATTAAAGAAAAAACCCAAAGCCGCGATGGGCTATTCAGATATTACAGCCATTCACTGTGCGATTCAGGGACTCGAAAACTGGGCCTGATACCTTTCATGGGCGAAACGGGAAACTGGGAGTTGTTAATAGCTTCAATGTGGAAGCAAGTTTTGAGCAATGTTCTTTGAACAAGGAAAAATACTTACATAAACGAAAGCCAAAAGAGATGATTGTGGTTGTGAAAACCATCGGAATTTCAAACCTTAAAGCCAGAACATAGAGTTAAAAATTCGGCGGAAAACCTAAATCGGTACTCACGTCGCTTTCCGGCACTCCTTATTTATTCTGATTTCAAGACGCATACTATGTCATGAGGATATTGGAGAAGATCCTACAAAATGATCGAATATAGTACTTTGAAGCTAAAAACGGTACCCTTTCCAAATCAAAGTTTTATCTTTGTCAGTGTTTCCGACTGCGAGCCCGGTGTGGCTATGGCTCCTTAGCGTAGATCAAGTACTAGATGATTATGTTTGCCTTTGGGAATCCCGCCTTAACTGCGCAATGATGGGACATTTACAAAACAGTTTATCATTCCGGTCGGTGCTCGAGTGAAGATGGATGCAAGTGCTGCACAATAGAATTACTCGAACCAATATTCAATTCCAAGTCGATCATGAGAAGTTTATTATTTACCCATACTTCATTAGCTTTTTTGCTTCTCAAATCCTAAATCGATTCTACTTGTGCAAAATGGGAGATTTACTACAGACCTGAAATTATTAGCCTGGCGATAGCTACACGAATTGGAGAAGGTGTAGACAAGAAGGAATCGCTACCCAAATCAGTTGGTTTCAAGCGAATTGATGGGAGTTTTGAATTTAACTATCAATCAAAACCGGTAATAATTGCCAAAACTGGATGGACAAGTCGATTGAGCTTGAAAAGGGATTAAAAAGCTCTAAAGGAATATACACCTCCTTACGATCTAGTGACCCTATTTGATTGGCGTGAAATAATTCAGTATCGGCGGAAGGCTTGTTTAAGAGGAAATACAAAAATTGGGAATTTGAGCAAATGCTACTTCGGGCGATTGGGCTTTGCTGGAAAACCTTCCAGAATCATTTTGATTGTACTTTCTATTCCGGACTGGAATTACCCCTTTTCGCAGTGGAAAAAGAAGAAGTAGATCAATCAAAAAATAGCTTTCGGAAATTTTTGATTGCCATATTAATTGGAACGCAAACCCAAAGCTATTGTAAAAGCCCAATTTTGGAGTTTTTTCTACATCGATTATCACCACCTAAATTACAGAAAACAGTGGGGTGCACAACCTTTGAGGGGATTGGGTTCGTTGAAAGGATAAAAATTACCACCCCGCCAAGTGGATTGGTCCTATTGCATTTTGGGCAGGGAAACAAAGATTGTAACGAAAAAAAACAAGGCCAAAAAAAAAACCATTTTCCAGAAAAAAAAAACCGGGACTAAATTCCTCCTCTTTGTGTGT